>Ga0080007_1064348_pt1 | contig 25925 bp, 22 predicted proteins | sample OctOCTMetagenome_FD_69210 | JGI IMG/M metagenome (GOLD analysis project Ga0080007, IMG submission 69210) | Hot spring and microbial mat streamer communities from Octopus Spring Streamers, Yellowstone National Park, USA - OCT_B (SPADES... | ecosystem: Environmental > Aquatic > Thermal springs >...
TTACTACCACTACTAATAAATATATCAGTATAAGGATTAAATGGAACAATCATTTCTCTCATGTCGTATATTTCAAATGAACCACGAATACCGAGAACGTATTGGTAGGAATTGTAGCCCATAGGTAAAGTTTGTTCAGTGCCCATAGGTTCATCATAGTAATATATTTTTTCCTCAAGAATAGGGTTATTTGATATTAAACGAGCAATTTCTCTTTTTAAAACTCCATACCATCTTATATCATCGTTTACTCTAATATGAGCGAGAGGATAGATTGTATGTGGTGATCCAGCTTGCATATAATCCCAACCATTACTATAAGGAGAGTTGATTCTAAAAGTATGTATAAGATGAATTAAAATTGGTTCCGTATAAAAATAATCCCATCCTTGATTATTAAAAGTATAGTTATTATAAAGCTTTGCTAAACTACTTTCTATTCTCATAATAAAATATTGTTCTTCCGGATTATCCTTATTACTAATCCTAACTAAATCGTTTTCGGTTAGATTATAAAAATTACTTTGTTTTGCTAATGGCAATAAATATGTTTTATTATTTATTCTTACTTCTTTTAAAAACATTATTCCAATTCCAGTATTCATAGAGAGAAATGGATATTTTTGTCCAAAAACAACACTTCGAATGGAATCATTAGCACTAAAACCATCGTAAAATATTGGGACTACATAATTGGCTCTTGCATCATTATCATTATTTAAATCATTTTGAATATTTAATAAAGTTTGTTTATATTGTTCTATTGTTCCTTCTATATCTGGTTCATTATTTTTATACTTGAATCTAATGACATTAGAATAAGATTTACTTGTTATTCTTCTATTAAATATAATTGGAATATGATTAATAAAGTATACAATAACTGGAAAAACTTTTACTTTTTTAGAATTATCGCCACTTAAAGAATAATCAAAATCAAAATATCCATTATCATCAGACGGATAAAAATCATCATTTAATGATACTTGCCTGTAATATTCAGTAGTCCAATAGTAGCCTTTTCTTGGAAAATCATAGTAACTACTAAATTGGTTGGGAGGGTTAGATGAAATATGTCCTAATTGTTTTTTATAGAAGTTATCAGTATTATCGTAACTATAATCGCTAGTAAAATCTAGTAATTTTGCTTTATATATTTTCTTGACAATATTATACGAAGCAAGAACCAATTTTGTTTCTATTTTACCAAAACCATAAGGTAAATAAAAATGTTTAAAAGCTTGCGCTACTTGTAAAAATAAAGTTTTATATCTTTCACCAGAATCCAGATCATATTTCTCTAATTTTCCTGCCCAATTATTTATATTAATAGGAGAAAGAGGATAATCATAATTTTTTATATAAGAGTAAAAGTATCCACTTGCAGTAAGCCATATATACTCCTTTACCAAATTAAATTTTAGTTTAGTTAAAAAAATTTTTTTATTTACCTTTAATAAAGAAAATACAAAATTATTATTCATATTTTCATTTACAAGTAAAGGTATTACTAAATTATTATAAATTTTACCACTTAAAGATGGTTGTCCAGATAAATTGAAAGCATTAAACGGATTAACAAGTTTAAAATTGTTAGATACCACTTGTGTTGTGATTTTAGATTGTAAAACTTCTACTTCATCAACAGTATAAGCGGAATATAAGGATCTTTGGTAATTAGGTATACCTTCATTACCCCAATTTCTTTTATAAAAAGTAGTTATTCTACTAGGAACTTTTACATAAAATGTTGGAACTATATCTAATGGGTAAATATAAGGATATGATATAATATTCATTTGCTTAAAATAGCTTCCAGAGCCACTATTGCTATGATTGCTCCATATATAATAATTGGGAACCATTATTGATGGACTATTGAAGTAGATTATAGAAAATCCATAATCAATATTACCACTAATATCTTCACAATTACAAATATTTTCATCTATATTAGATAAATTGTTAAATACTAGTTTTTTATTTTCTCCATCAAATAAAATAAAGAAAGAATTATTTTTAAGGAAATCTTTAAGACTTTTACTAGAATAAAAATGCTCTTCTGTCAAATTGCTATCAATAATGTTAGTAAAAGGATCTATATAGTAATCATTTCCCATAATGACCAAAGGTCCCATTCTAGAAATGTCTCCTATCATAAGACTGGAACGCACTCTAGATGATAATAATCCAGAAAAATAGGCGCTGCCAATTTTATTGTTTATATTTATATAATAACCATCACTAAAAATAGAAATAGGAATATTCGTATATTGAAACAAATTAACCTCATCTCCATTTTTATCAATAAGAATATAACTATTTGGATGGTAATAGTTTATATTAATTGGTAAATCAATAAAGGCTGTTTTTAAATTATTACTTCTAAACAGAGAAACAGATTCATTATAAAATGCTAAATAAAATTCAGGCGAAAAAGAGATTTGCATTAAATTATTACCATCAACTTTTCTTTTATACCAATTAGATATTTTAAAACTTCCTATTTTGAAAGCGTAAGAGTTAGAAAATAAAGTGTTGTTATTATCTAAAAGAGGACGAGCAAATTTTGAATTGTTAATATTGTTTAAATAATAACGAATTTTAGAAATAACTATCGGTTGTTTTGAATTCATTATATCTACAAAATTATTTCTTAAATTCACTCCACCCCATTTTGTGTTTCCGTCTATTAAAAGAGGCTCTTCACCTCCAGACATGATATATCCGCTAGCACTCCAAATTATCTCATTTTCCCACTTATCCAAATCAATAAAACTAATCTTATTCAAATAACCAAGCAAATTAGTAACCCTATTTGATAATCCCCTTAAAGTAGGAACATTTAGAATGGTTAAATCGCCAACTTCTATATCTCGTTGAGGATTATTAATATTATTAGTTTCCTTTACTTCATAAACATCCAATCTAATAGTATCTTCATTAGACGATATAAAATCATATAAAAACTTTATCATTCTAAAAGCATTTAAGGCTATCCCTCTCATATATTGTCTTATTTTGTTTAAATCCATATCTTTGATAAGGTTATCGGCAACCTTTTTGAAGAATGAGCCAAGGCTTTGTTCCTGCACCAGAAACAGGCGTTGAGTATCTACAACAACAAATACAAGAACAAAAAAGGGGTTTAGGAAGTAAAATATTAGAAAAAATAACAAAATACGGACCAACAGCTGTTATTTGGGGAGCAAGAGGAGTTGCAGTGGCTGGTGCCACAATATTTACAGGTGGAGTAGCACCATTAATATTTAAAGGATTATTTTTAGCTTCTATGGCACCTGGCATAATAAAAGGGTTTAAAACTTCAATAGAAACAGAAAAGAAATTAAAAGAAATGGGCGAAAAACCAAGTTTAGGAAAGAAGTTATTATTGTATGGTCCCACATTAGTAGCAACAGGTTTAGGATTAGGAATAGGCTTAGGATTTGAGCATATAGTTACATCTGGCGTAGAGCATGCTCTTGGAACGGCAGTTCACTCAGAAGTAGCAAAAAGTATGGCAGAAACAGCAACAAATGCTATACAACAACATGCAATAGCACAAAACACTGGTCATTCTCTTGTAAGTGGTTATCTTTCTTTAATGAAACATTATGCTCCTTATATAATTGGTATATCAGGAATAACGCAAGGTATTGGATTAGGTTTGAAAGCAAAAATGATGAAAGAAATGGGAGTTCCAATTGATTGGAAAAAAGAAATAAAAGAATCGGCAAAAGGATTAGGAAAATCACTGCTTGCTTATGCTGGTGTAGGTACCGCTGCTTATGGTATTGGTTATGGTTTAACAGAATTCTTGCAAAATCATCCAATAGTATAACATGGACATAAACAAATTACAACAATTATCAAATGAATTAAAAAGTAGAATTTTAAAAGATAAATCTAATTTAGTAGATATTGTTATAAAGAAAGAAAATAGTATTTTAACAAGCATGTATGAGCCAGTAGCAAAAACGGTTATAGTAGGAGCAAAAGAAGTTTTGGAAGGAAAAGAAAATAAAGATAAATTATTATCTTCATACTTTACCGTTTTGGGACATGAATTAGGTCATGCAAAAAGAGATTTGGAAGGAAAATGGTCATCAAGATTTTATGCATATTCTCCCGTTATTGCTTTTTTAAGTCACATTATTTTACATTCTTACAATGATCCATTAAGTCATTTTTTATCCATAACTTCAATACCAGCAGGTTTCGTCCCTATGTTAGTGGAAGAATATAAAGCTCATAAAGATGTGGAAAATGATGTAAAAAAGTTTTTAAAAGAAAAATTTGGTAATGAAGTAAAGTATTCAAATAGATTACGTAATGCCGCTTTTGGTTCTTATTTATCCTATGTTGCCTTGGCTACATTAGGAGCAGAAGCAATACACCATTTACCATCTTTATTTCACCAATTGACCTCAAATACTAACTAACACTGACCTTACGATTTGGAATGAATAGAACAATAGGTTTAAATAATTTATTATTACCAATTAGATACTATGATTTTTGGAAAACTTATACCGTTGAAGGAAATGTTTATATAGAGGGAATTTCTTTTCCAGCTTCCTATTCAATTATAGTATTAAGCAATAATATTTTTAATGGTTGGAGAAATATTGGGTGTGCTGTTGCTGATGTTGTTATTTATCCACCAGCTACAAGAGGAATATTAGGAAATGAAGAGATAAACTTTGCAAAAGATTTGATAAATATTTTACAACTTAATCCAATAGTTGTTATAACAGAGAAATATAAAACAGAAAACCCCCCAAGCGATTTCTATTTATATAATGATGATGAAATAATAAAATTTATAGGGGTTGCTTATGATGTGGTAACTGATTTAACAGCAGGAAGAACGGATAATTTTTCTATTCAGGTTCGTTTCAAGGCTGTTGATTTAATGAGTTATGCTCTTTGGACTACAAAAATATATTCACTCGGAAATAAATTAAGTGTTTCTTACGCTTCTGCTTATAGTATTACTCCACAACAATTTCTTACAGCTATATTATCACAATTATTAGAAGAAAATACAAATGTATCTGATGTAATTTCCTACTTAATAAGTTTAATAGGAACTTATCCAGTGCCAACTACAACAGAGGAAACAAAAGTGAATGAAGTTGGATACCAAACAGAGAAAGTAGAAATTAGCGAAAAGGATTGTGTTTCAACTTGGAATGAATTTATAGAAAATCCATCTGGCGCTATATCAAGAATGGAATTTTATTTAGCTAATGTAATTGAAGCAATAATAAATAAAGCAAAGGAAGAAGAGGCAAAAGAAATTGTAAAAAAATTTACGCAATATTTCTTTTATAAGATAAAAGGGATAAATGTTCCTTCTGTTCTTTTAAGAAACTTATATAAAGTATATTGGGGAAGTAAAGAAGAAGTTGAAAAACTAAGAGAAATATTCAAAAGCGAAATTAGCCAAACAATATTAAAAGTGTTAGAATTTACTTCTAAAATGAAAGAAAATAAAATAGATGAAATCCAAGTTCTTATGAATTCAGTAGAAAATAAAGGTAAAAGTATTCTTAATGAAATTAAAACAAGTGATATTAGTAAAGATAGTTATCAAAAATTAAAACAAAAATTAGGCAATAATGAAGAAAAAACAGATATACTTTTATTAACTTTATTGTATGCTGAAAGTTCATTCAATACAAATAGTTTTAATCAATTAAGTTCTGATGGATATGGCTCAATAGGACCATTTCAAACAAGAATTTATGATATAATAAAACAAAATGCAGATCCAGATTTAGCGGAAAAGTTAGAAAAAATACATGAAAAACATGAAAAGAAAAGGAAAAATAAAATAGATTTTTTAAAGAAAATTGGTGAATGTTTTGGCGGTTATAAAGATGGAAAACCAACACAAGGCAAATATAAAGATATTGAAAAAAAATGTTTAGATGGGAAAAGTAATCTTAATATATTTGTTAAATGTCCTGATGAGGAATGCAAAGAAATGATAAATACTATTTTTGACCATTATAGTTACACAGAAAATAGACAAAGATATTACAGTTATTCAATCAATTACTTGACTCAAAAATTAGACAAAAATTGTAAATTTAATAATAATTGGTTACAAAGTAGAAAGAGCGCTATAGATGAGGCTTTTAGAGAAGTTGGTTTAGAAGAAAATGAAGCAAGAAAATACTATGATGTCGCTTTTGTTCTTGATTGTTGGCGAGGTTCTCAAAGACAGGAGACGCTTACTACGGAAGATAAAGAAAGATACCGAAAATTAGCAAATATAGTAAAAGTAAAACAATTGGAGAAAAATGGTATAAATAGCGAAATATTACAAGACATAAAAAATTTAAATTCAGTAATTCAACAAATTCAAGACCAACAACAAAAAGTTGGTATAATAAATAAATTTGTTGAAAAAGCATTTGAAGATATTTGGTCAGAATTTGAAAAAAAAGTAGAAAAGTTAAAATCAGGAAATGAAGTAAAAGCTTCTTATGATGTTTTAGAAATTTTAAACAAAAAATTCAAAGATGGTGTGGAAATAAAAACTGAATATATTGATAATAAAACTCAAACAACAAAAACATTAACAGAAATTATACCTTCTTTACAATTAAATGTTCTTGACTTTTGGAATTGCAGTAATTTAAGAAATTTATTGGTTAATGGTGTTCTTTTACCTCAAAAAACTTCCTTATATTTCTTTAATTATTTTATGTTACAAAGAGGATTTAACATTTTACCCGCTGATAGATTATTAACATTAGGAGATATTTTAGATATTTTTCTATCATTTTTGAGATATAGAATGATATTTGTTTATCCATTCCGTTGTAGTATAGATGGGAAAGAAAGGATTATATTTAATGCAGTTGTTCCAGATTTAACTTATTCATCAATAATTTTAAAAGATAACTTGTTTGACCCGCAAAAAATAACTTTTGGCAATTACGATATTGTTAATTATCTAAAAAGCATTATATCGCAATATAGAGTTGTAGATTATCATTACCAATTCAATAATTTTGTCTTGGAAACATTATCTAATTTATTTAAATTTGAAACTAATATTCAAAAACCAACTTCTATTGTCATAAGTATGCTATTAAATAACGAGCCCATTCTTGCTGCTTTACCATTTTCAAGAATGGATAAAATTATAAAAGATTTATTAAATACAAGTAAAGAACTTTCAGACTTAGATATAAATTACTCATTCTTTTTAAGTGATACCAAATTAGAAAAAATAATTCCACGAAATATTTTCATAAACAATCAGGAATTATCAGCAGACCCAATATTAAATGCTCTTTGGAGCAATACTGATAACTTAGATTTAATTGTCCCGTTTTCTTGGGGGTTATGGGTTTATTTAAGACAAGCTTACGAATTTTATAGACACTGGTCTAATGTTCTTACAAATGTTAATATTCCTTACAATCCCTTTATGTTAAGTGGATTACCTTCTTTCTTTTTAACATCAAATTTAGGCTCATTCGGGGGAATAATAGAAAGTGTTTCAAATTATTATTCGGTTGATAGAGGTTTTACAACAAACATTTCCTATTCTGTTCTAAATAGTAATTCTATATTTGTTCCGATACTTAGAGTTTTAGATGAAGATGTTGTTAAATTCTTTGAAGGACAAAGTGGAGGAATATTGGTTGATTTTCAATTTGCACCAGTAGATTATGATTATTTAAAAAAATTAGAATTATTACTTTCCTCTGCATATTTAGTTGAGAAAAATCCACAAATTAAAGCTAAAAAAGTTGGATTTTTGATTTTAAGGAAGGTTGAAGAAAATCTCTTTAATGGTAAAGTCGTATCTTATAAAATGAAAGTGTCGCATATCTACAAAGGAACAGAATATTATTATGAAAATTTGGATTTCGTGATCAGGTTTAGAAAGAGAATAAAAGAACTGCTCTTTAATGTAGCAAGTTATACAGAGAGCGTAGCAGTTGCTTTTCCAGTTTTTTCTGCTCTCAAAAGTCAAGTAGAGAAAGGTATTACAATAGAAGAAACATCATGTAAAAACTTTACAGATAAAAAAGATGAAACAGAATTTATTAAATTTAAATATTCTTTCTTTCTTCCGTCAACGCAGTAAAATTTAGAGTAGTGAAGAAAAAGAAATGTTTAAAATTTTCTTTGTATCAAAAAGATTTTTTAAAAACATTTAAAATTGTCTTTCACTTTTTAGAAAAATATTTTTACGGGAAAAACAAAAAACCAAATACATCTGACATTTATGAATTCATAAGAAAATACAAATACAAGATATGTAATAACTACTTAAAAGATTTAGAAAAATTCCTACTCAAATTTGCTAATGAAATCTATTTTGACGAGGAAGAGGTTTTTGATTTTGAAACAGAAATTTTCAAGTAAAATTAATTTTTTGATTTACTTATAAATAAGACTCAAATATAGAATATATGTAAAATTTTATTGATATGTAATCAATCAAACTAGCAAATTTTCTTTCGGAATAAGATTTTAATATATTATGTAAAACTTGGGAAGTTATTTCTTTTTCTTTTGAAATAGAACTTATATATTTATCAATACCTACCATCCATTTTTTATCTCTTAAATCTTTACTTGTTGGAACAGCAAAAAATCTTATTATTTTTACATTTTGTGGTATAGAATTTGTTCTTAATATTCTTCCTTCAACCTGTTTTTCTTTCACAGGATTTGGATGCGGGTCAACTATTATTAAGTGTGAAGCAGTGTATAATGACAATCCTTCGGCACCTGCCGGTGAAAGCAAAATAATTCTGCTTTTTTTATTTATTATATTTTCTATTGCCTTTTTTCTTTGGGATTGAGTTTGCTCACCAGTAAAAATTTCGTGTTCTAAACCCAATTTTGTAAGAGCTACTGATAATGGTTTAATAACATTATCTTTGAAATTGCTATAAATAACAACTTGATGCTCTGGGTCCTCATCTAATATTTCCTTTACTTTTTTAAGAACAGCAAAAAGCTTTGGAGTTTTAAAAGCAATTTCTTCTTCTGAAACGTTTGGGTCTACATGTCTAATGTTATTAGATATGAGTCTTAATTTCTGAAAATAAAGTAAAATATTTTTAGCAATTTCTTTATCTTTCTTGTTTTGTAATAACATTTCATAAACTCTATTTTCCATTTTTCTTACATATTCTCTGAATTTTTCTTCTTGCTCTTTTGTAAAAGGAACTTCTATATTTTCGTAACTGGCTTTTGGTCTTTTTAATTCCGTTTCATCTGGAAAGTAATAATTCACATAATTAGACAACAAATGTTTAATGGTAGCAATAGAAAACCAATCAAAAACTGGTTCTTTTGTTTTTATTTCTTCTCCTCTTAAAAATTTGTATAAAGCGGAATGTTCTTTAAAGAAACTTTTACTATCTCTTATATAGTTTCTAAAATTTTTCTCTAATATTTCCTTATGTTTTTCATATTGGGGTAAAGTTAATATTAAGATGTTTGTAAAATCTTTGTATTTATTTGAAACAGGAGTTGCGGTTAAACCTATAAAATGTTTTACGTTTTTTGATAATTCTAAGGAAGCTTCATATATTTTAGTATTTTCATTCCTTAAATTGTGTATTTCATCAATAATAACACCCTTTATGTTTTTAAAATTTGGATGCTTAAGAATATCTTTTATGTTATTTCTAATGAAATCATAAGAAGCAACATATACATCATAAGATTCGGACAACTTATCTAAGTCATTTAAATGTTCTGCTTTTAAATTAGTAAAAGTATCAAAATGAGAAAGTGTATGATTAATTAAAGAAGCTGGAACAATATATAAAAATTTCGCCTCTGGCTCATATTCTCTTATTTTGCTTAAAACGGATAATGCTGTTATTGTTTTTCCAGTCCCCACTTGATGAATAAAGAGAATTCTTACAGGTTTTTTTTCTCTAAGAAAACTTTCGGCATGCTTAGTAGAGGCTATTTGGTGTGGCAAAAGTTCAATATTTTTTAAATATTTCATTATGTAATTGACAAACTTGAAGAAATTATATAAGGCTCATCTCTTAATAATCCATAAAGCTTCATTTCAACATTCAGAATGCCTATGTGACCCAATTTGAAAGAGGAAAGATTGCCAGAATTTTGTTTGGTAAGCTCACTGGTATTAATAACAATTTTAAACACTTGTGGAGCTACTTGGTGATACCATTTAGGTTTTATAGTTCTTTCAACATCAGTATGAACGATATGAACTTCATCTAAAAATAAAACTGGCTCATCAGAATATAAATAAACAATTGTTGAAAAACTTTCTTTTTCTCCTAATTCCGGAATGCTTGTAGCCTTAATAAACTTTACATAAGTTCTTGGAACCCAACCATTTACGAGATTAAGAGATGTTACCTTAAATTGTTCCTTTATTGAAATTTCTTTGTTATTATTTTCCAATATAAATTCTGAGTAATATAATCCAGGTTCATCAATAACAACATTTTCAACATACCACATATTTTTAATGTAATCATAGACAAATAATCCTTCATACTCAAAAACAACATTATTTTTTATATCCCTAACAATCAATTTTTTTACTAGCCAATCTGTATAAAATTTGTTTAATAATATTTCTAAATTAAATGGTATTCCAGCTATTGCTTCATGTTTGAATAATTGTTTGGTTTCATAAAAAGCCATTACTCTCTACTTCCTTTTATTAAAGATGTTAAGTCAATAGTTGTTTCAGAAGCAATCCAAATAATAGCTACTTTTAACCAGCTTTCAAATGATACTTCATTGTGAAAGGCAATATAGAAAATTGTAGCAAGTATAAATACGAAAAATTTTCTGCTAAATAATTTATTTATTAATCTATCTAACATATCAGATAAAAGGTTTTACAATTTAAATGCTAAGTTAATAAATCTTATTGTTTTACAATTGCAATAAAAAACAATCTGTAAATCAATAAGCAACAACCAGCTAAAAAAAGAGCATTGTAAATTAAATCAAAAAATAAATTTACCTTTGAAAGATAAGAAAGAATATAAGCTAATATTCCGGCATAAAAGCCTACGCAATGATAACAATAAGTTAGATATGGATGAAATTTCTTGGCTACAAATTTTCTTGCTCTTTCAAAAAGTGGTGATTCTATCCATCCATAAGCCAAAGAAAAAGAAGTTATTACTATTTTAATTAGTTCAACAATCACAGGTTAAATATAAGTATAGCGATAATTTTAAAGCTCGGCAGAAATTGACCCGTTTTAAAGGGTATCATTTGACAATTACCTTATAAACTCAACTAATTTAATAGGCGTTCTCCACACTAGTCCTCTTTTTTCATGAACCCATAACATCCATTGTTGTGGTTCTGAATATGTTTTGAAATTCTCAAAAACATACTCATCTGCTCCTTTCCATGAACCGTTTATAATAGTCTCTCCAAATGGAGCCTGCAGAATTGTTGCTGAGTGGAAGTGCCCTCTTACTATATAATTAATGATAATCTCTTCTGCTTTTAAAAAGGAGACTACATAGGAATTATCGGCTCTATTCAATCCATAATATGGTATTCCCAAATAACTCCTTATATTATCTCCGTGATGTAAAAGAAAATTGAAACCACTTACATTAACAACAGCGAAAGGTGATTCAGGTATATGCATCTCTACTCTTTTATTATTTCTTAATATTTCTTTCATGAAATTATAAACCAAATAATCCCAATTATCCCACTTACTTTTATAACTTACTTCTTTTTTTAATCTTCCGTGATTACCAACAACACAGAACGCCTTTATATTCCCCATAGAGCTTATTGTATTAACCAATCCAGCAAGAATATATGCCGATTTTATAACTTGTTTTGTAGCTTCTATTGAATATTTTACTAATTCTTCATGTATTGTTCCAGAAATAATATCACCTAAAAAGAAAATAAAAATTTCGTCATAATATGAAGAATTTAATCTTTGTTTTATTAATTTAATAGCTGTTTCTGCTATAAAATTTGCCATTTTTTCTGCTATTTCTATATTGTATTTAGAAAATGGTAAATTAACTTCCTCCCCTATATGACAATCGCTTATTAAAAGTATAGGAGTTTCTTTATCTTTTCCTTCTTTTTTGATGTTTATATTCGCTTTAGGAGGAACCACTGTTACTATGCTATCTTTTATCATATTAAATAATCTTTCCTTTGAAATATATTCTTTTTTCAATTTATCAAGCGCTTTTTGTAAATGTTTCACTCTTTCATTACTTGTATCTTGTATCAAATTTTTAAATTTGATAATAAAATCTGCTAAAATTTTCGGTTCTAAAGATATATTTTCTTCTTTAAACAGATTTTCTAACTCCTCTGATAATGTATCAGGTTCATAGTGTGTCAAAGCACAAGATATTAATATTTCAACTATTTGGTTATTATTTTTGATTGTTTCTTTTTGAGAATCAATTTTTTTCTTAATTGTTTCGTTCGTTTCGGTTTTGTGAATATATTCTTCTCTTTCTTTTTCTTTTGATAAAAAAAACTTTTTTAAAATTTTCTTTTCATTTTCATCCAAAAAAGTCATTTCATCCCAATTTATTTTCACATTTTTTTCTGCTAATTTATACAATTTTTTTCTAATTGATTCAGAATTTACATAATCCTCAAAAGTCTCAGCTTTTCTTCGTATTTTTACATAATAAAGAAGAGAATTAATAGTTCCTTTATTTTCTCCTAGTAAAGTGAAAAATTTGGTTAATTTTTGAAATGGAGAGCGTATTGGTTTCACACTTATAAATTTTAAAGCATATTGTCATCGTTTTTTATTTTTTATTTACTTCAAAGTAATAAATACTTTCAAAAAATCCGTTATTACTCCTTTCGGTTCTCGCTAAAACTGGTCGGTAAAAAACATCAACAAGTCTATATCCACACTCTTCTCCAATCTGAGGATAAAGATCGTATTTATCATTAACAACGATAAAAATCTTTGCTCCTGGTTTCAAGTAATTATTCATATTTTTAAAAACGGCAATAATGTCTTTTTTATATCTTTCTTTGTTATCATTTCTATTTCTATTAGGTGAGCCAATTTCAGCTTCTGGGTATTCTTTAAAATCAAATAATTCATATGCATAACGGTGTTGTTCATGATAATTTATTAAACCCAAATAAGGCGGTGAAGTGAAAATTCCGTCAATTTCTTTTTTGACAGGCAATTTTATTTTTCTGGCATCTCCTTGAAGAAGAATAATTTCTGCAGAAGTTCTTAATTTATCAAATTCCTTAATCCTTCTTATAGTATCCAAACTATATTTTGTGATAAACTTTATAGCATTATTTACTGGCTTGCAATATCGTTTATGTTTAAGGCACCAATATTTTTCTTTTATTGGTTTTTTGGGTCTAGCTAAATCATAATGAGGAATTTGCCTTGCAGATCTAGCCGAACGAGATAGGATAATTTTCAAAATATCTTGATTTTGATAATTGGGAATTAAACTTCTATAAAAATAGATTTCCTTAATAGCTCTTGGATGATACCAATTCTTGAAATACTCTGATGGCTTGAAATCCCAATCTTCAAAAAGAAATATTTGATTTTTTTGAATTTTTCGACTGAATTCTTTTGTTTTATTTAAAATGTCTAAAATCTCTTTCTCTACTAATTCCACATCATATTTTTGAGTTTTTACTTTGGCAATAAGATAGCTAAATTCTGATAGTTCCACTCCAATTGAAGGCATATTTAAAAGATTTGCCTCAATTAAAGTTGTTCCCGAACCCACAAATGGGTCTAAAATTATTTGCCCTGGCTGAAAATATTTTTTTAAAAAAACTTCAACTAATTGTGGAATAAATTTTCCAAGATAAGGATGCAATCGGTGAACATGTTTTGTTCTTTCGTTTTCTGGAACATCAGCAAAAGATAAATCAATACCAAAATTTTGTATATTTTTTTCTTGCCAGCCCGAAATTTTTTGTTTTTGATTAACGATTAATTGTCTTGGCATTAATGGGCGGGGTAGGATTTGAACCTACGTGGAGCCTAAGCCCAGCAGGTTTACAGCCTGCCCCCGTCGGCCGCTTGGGTACCCGCCCAAAAGCCAGCGGGCGGACTCGAACCGCCAACCTGCTGATTACAAATCAGCCGCTCTACCAATTGAGCTACGCCGGCAAGATTTGAGAATTTTAAAGCATAGAACAAATCTCTTTTACAAAAGATAGAATAATTTGTTTTCATATAGTTTTCTAAAAGGTTAGAGAAAAACCACTAAAAGAATAAATTTCTCTCCAATATTTGTCTCAATTCTTTTACAATTTTTTCTTTATTATAGTAAATTACTAAATATAAAATGCCGATAGGATAATTAAAGTGAAGATTTTCCTTATCTTTATTTTGGTAATAACAAATTAAATCAACGATATCTCTTAACAATAAATTATCACTTAAAATATCATCATCTAGTTTGTCATAATAACTTAAACTTTCTTCCCAATCATCCGTTTTATCACCAGATATATATTCATCTGCTTCTGTTTCATTTCCATTATTATTGATTTTACTTAAAGCACTTAGTCTTGTAGTAAAGACACTTTCTGTGTCAGCGAGTTGGAGCAAAGCTCCATCTAAAAAACTTTCAAAATAATTTAGAAATCTTGCATTTGAATTATGTTTTGGATTATATTTTGATAATGCTATTTGTAAAGCATGAACTGCAGCGCTAAATAAATCTTGTGTGGTTATTATATCATTCCTTCTTTTTAAATATACCTTATTTATCTTTGCTTTTATAAAACCAAAATGCCCAAGCAATATTTTCATAAAATATTCATTAGCGCATTTATCATCCTTTTTCTTTACACATTCTTTCCATTTAATAACATACTTGGTTTCAAGTTCCTTTCCTTTTTCATAACCTAATTCGGCAAATGATGTATATTGAGATGCTAAATTTTCCCAATAATTCCAAAATGCAATTTCTGATTCTCTATCTAATTCATCTTCGGGCTCTAGTATCTTATTTACAAAGGAAGTTTTATCAATTATTCTTGATTTACGGATAGCCATATTTTAAATTTTAATACATATCAATTTGCTAAATTACATTACTTCCATTAAGTTTCTATATGTATTAGCATCTTTTATTATTTCCCTTACTATTTGCTCCACTTTTCCTTGCTCTTTATTTAGATGTTTTGCTATTAGTGAAGGATTTGTGGTTTGTAGTTTGTCTATAGCATTTAAAACTTCTAAATGTTCTTGTTTTCCTTCTTCATTATAATGTGAATATAACACATCTTTTAAAGGGGTTTGATAAGCTGTCAGAAGGAAATCAGTATTTACTCCTTCTCTTGCTTCTTTTAAAGCCAGTAATTCTCTAACTTCATCAACTTTCATATTTAAGTAGTTAGCTATTTCTTCCTCTGTTGGTTCTTTTCCACCCTTTTTATCCATTAATTCTTCGTAAGCATCCATAACTTTTCTTAATTTCATTATTTTATTGTAAGAAACTTCTATTCCATAACCACTAGTTTCAACTTCTGTATATATTTTTTTAATGTAATTATGTAAATGCGTTTCAAATTTTGTTCCTTTTGATGGGTCATAATTTTTAATGGCATCGTAAATTATTTTATTTTTTAGTGCTTCTATGTAATTTTCATCTACTTTTTCACTATAAATTTTTGCCAAATGTTTTTCCACATAATTTTTTGAATGTTTATAAATTTTTTTAAATAAATCTGGATTTGGCTTTTCTTTATATTGAATAACCAAATCGGTCAGTTTTTCCTCAGAAGCAAACTTGATAATAAATTTATAATTTAGCATTCCTTATTCCTATGATTTCCTCTGGTTTCTTACTAAGCAGATTACTAATGTATTTTTCTAAATTCAAGGAAATATCCAAATAATACTCTAATGTTTTATTATCTTTCACTTTTTCTTTTATTAAATCAATCTTATCGTTTTTAACAGCGTAGTAATATATAGCGTTATTATCAGCTATTTCTCTTACCAAATCTTCATCTTCTAATGCTACTTTTACAGCATCAAGAAAATACTTTATGTATTTATCAGCAAAAAAGGTAGGAATAAAATAAATATTTTCGTGATAAAAAATAAATCCTATTAAGGCAGCGACATCTTCCGAAAATTTTCTATAAGGAAATAATTTTTCATATACAATATAAGCTTTAATGAAAGTTTCTAAATCTAAATGCTTCCCTTGTCTTCCATTTACAAGATAGTTGGAAATTACAATAAACTCTGCTGGATTACTCCATAAACTTCTATTTTGTTCAATGGCATATAATGTAAGCAGTTTTACTTTATCTATATTATCTGATACTTTTTCTATATCTTCAAGAGTTATGTATTTCACATCTTTAAATCAATTTAACTTTTTTTAACTCTTAAAAATGTAACTTTTTTACCTTCTTTTGATGGTTTTTCTTGTTTCTTTTTTAACATTTTATTGGCTATGAGTGCAGCACCTATGATACCTGCTCCTATCGCTGCTACTTCAAAAGCATGGTTTTGTAAGAAATCTGTTATATTTTTAAACGAATCTTTAATTGATTGTTCTATGCTCTGATGAGCTTGTGCTGTTTCTTTTAACTTAGAGGAATCTACCTTTGCGGGAGTAGTCACATTTTTAACAACATCGGGACTTTTATAAGCAACTTCTTTTGTCTCTAATGATTTTGTTCCTTCTAATTTATTCTTTTCTTCTACTAATTTTGTAGCATTTATACTAGAGGGCGTTAAATCGCTAGCAGGTGTTTCAAATAATTTTTGAGCAATTCCCAAATCTATTTTATCTTCAGCTAACATTTTTTCCATTTCTTCTTTTGATATTGGTGTTCCAGACACTATTGGACCTATGTCTATTTTCGCTTCTCCTGGTGGTGGAACAGCTTGTGTTTCTACAGAAGCGGTTGCGGTAGGAGTTACTTGTTTAGTAGAAGCTAAAATATTTTGATATTTTTCTTGTAAACCAGCTAATAATTCTTTTACTTTTTCTTTATATTCTGTTGGTTTGTTTGGGTCTTGTAAATCTTTTTGAAAATTTTCTATTTGTGTTTTTAATACATTAAGATCTATCTCTTTTTCATCTACGGGCGATATATTTTGTGATACTTTAAGTAAGCTATTTATAGCTTTTTCAATTTCATTTTTAATGTCGCTCATATTATTCCTCCTTTATAAGCATTTCTAATGTTTCCTTCTTTTTCTTTTGTTTTACTTTATGTAAAGCATAAGCTCCTAACGCTACTGCTCCGATAGCAAGAGGAATTTCATGCCCCTCTGTAAATGTTGCTACATTAGATATAATATTACTTAATCCTTCTTTGTATGCCAATAATTTCTCGTTAGGTGTTACAGCACTGGGACCTAAGAAATTATTATATTCCTTTATAAATTCATTTAAAATAGTATCTTTATGACCAGGTTCTACTGAACCATATATATTTTCTACATTTCCTATTACAGCATTAACTTTTTCTTTTAATACATCAAGTGATTTATTATAATCGCCAGTTTCTTTATAAGTTTTTATAGCATCTTTAAATATACTAAATTTAACACTTGCTTTTTCTAATGCTTTTGTTGCCATTGTTTTTTCTTGTAAATCATCAGCTAATGTTAATTTATCTAATATTTTGTTAGCTGTTTTTTCATCTAAACCAAATCCACCTTCTGCTTTCTTTGCTGTTAACACTTTAAAAGCGTGGTCTCTATAATTATCCTCAAATTTCGGATCGTGAGTAATTATCTTTTTAATAGCTCCTTCTATTTTATCATCATCTTTGAAATCATTTTTATCAAAATCTTTAAAGGCAATTTCTAATACAGATTTAACATAGGGAGTAGGATCTTTTGGTGTGGGTTCTGATACTGGTTCATCAAGTGTTTCGGGAGTAGTAGATTCTTTTGGAGTTTCTGGTGTATCAGGTGCTGCTGTTTTTATTTGAGCGGGTGCTCCAAGAATTATGTCTGGTTTCATAAATGCTGTTTTTATTATTTCATCACTTTCTTCTTGATGTTCTACCGAATACCAATTATGAAACATTTCCTTTGATATTTCATAAGATAAATCTGCTGGACCATAAAAATGCTTTAAGAAACTTATTAATTGAGTGGTTTCATCTTGTATATTACCACTTAATATATCAACAGCTTTTTTAATATTTTCAGAAATATTTAATATAGAATCATTTTCATCTATTAAGGAATAAGCATCAGATAATAAAGAGAAACTTAATATTGGATTTTCACTACCCTTTTTCTTTAATACTTCAAAACTTTCTCTAAGTGGTTTATAATTAATAAACGCCTGTTTTAAAAGATAGGCTATTAACTCTTTTTCATCGTTGAAGTAAATATTAGAACCCTTTACTAATTCTTCATTTTCAACCTGTTTTTCATTACTTTCTTTAGTCTCTTCCATCTCATTTGTTTGTTCTTCTTTAACACTTTCTTCCTCATTAGGAACATCCTCTTTTGATTCTTCGTTGGCTTTTTTAGTTAAATTTAATCCATAATATTTTTCTAACAACTCGAGAACTTCGTTTCTTTCCATATTAAGCCTCCATTTGTTTTATTTCTAAGTCTTCTAATAAGCTTATTTTCTTAACTAATACATCAATAAGGTTTTGATATCCACCAATTAATATCATTCTTGATAATCTTACGGCATCATCGTGATGAGAACTATAACCAGATAGCAAATCAAGCAATCCCGATAATAATATAGCTAAATGAGAATAGGGTTTTAAATAATTAAGTAAAATTACAAAATCTACTATATCTTTTTCTGTAATCTTACTATAATTAACTTTTACATTAAGCTTTTCTTTAATTAAGCAAGCTAAATCCATTATTTTATTTACTAATTCTTTTTCATGCATTAGTATTTCTATTTTTTGTTTTTCTTTTGGTTCTAAATCTTTGATTTCTATTTTTTCTTCTTTTTCCTCTTCTTTCTTTTCATCTTCACTTGCCATTTTGAACGGAGCGAGGAATATTTGTGCTGTTTTATTTATCATATCAATGTATTCATCCTTTGTAATAATTCCCTTACTGTAAGCTTCATTAATGATAGATGATAAAATAGGTTCATAATCACTTGCTTTTTTGGCATCTTTCTTCAATTCTTCTAATGCTAATGGGAATATTTTTTCTTTGAATTCAAGAAAGCTGTCTCTATTGTCTAAAATTTTATAATTAATGTCATTTTCTGATTGTTCTTTTAATAGCCTTGGTGTAACATCTACTTTGCCCTCTGGATTTACACTCTTTATTTTTTGAACTTTATCAATATATTCTCTTAGGGTGTTTTTAACTGAATTTACCCATTCCGATTCTTCTTTTGTATGTAAAGAATTTAAAATTGTCACAAATTTTTGAACTTCTGGCGATTCTGGTCCCAATTGATTTTTTGTAATATAGTTCATCCAATGATTTACAAACTCTACCTTTTTTTCCGTTGGAAGTTGTTTTAATTGAATAATGAGGTCTTTTAATTGGTCAAGACCGCTATTCTTGGTAGATAAGAAAAGTTTATAAATCTCATCATGAGGAATATCAGGTGTAAGATATTCTTGCGGTATATGAATTTCTTGGGCTTTCTTATTTTTATTAAATAAGTTCAACATCTCTTATTAAAGGTTTTGTCAAACAGAAAAGTTATTCTTTTTCTTCATACAACACAATAAATTTACTTAAATCTTCTTCAATTTTACTAAATTCACTCATATAGTAGATTTTTTTAATTTCAGCATACTTTGGTTTTATACTTATTTTCAATTTATTTGATATTTCATACTCATTTGGCATTGTATCAAAAGTATAAGATATAAATTGGTCATTTATTAATTTTAAAAAAACTTCCGATTTATCATTTTCATTTTTTTTATTAAAAAATAGCAATATTTCTTTATTAAATTTACCTAAAAAAGCTCCCTCATCTTTTATTGAGCAAAAAACTTCTCCTTCATAATTGAAAGTTATAAATAAATCTTTGCTCTTTATTTTACAGAAATAAAAATCATCAATTCCTTCTAATTTGAAGTTGTATTTAAAAAAGTTGTTTAATTCAAAATAAAGAGCAAAATTACCAATAGGAATTTCAAAATCTAATTCTTTTGTCACTATTTGGAAGGTTTTGAAGATATATTTTTAAATGTGGGGAGGGATTAACCCTCCCAAAATTGTTTTATAAATTAGTATGCAGGAAATGCTATGTAAGCTCTTGAAGCACCAATTGATAGTCCTCTATAGACAGAGGACATTAGGTTATATGTTGGAAATCCACCATCAACTAATTGTTTTACAATATCTGTTTTTATACCACCAACTATTACATTAATACCAAAGAATGAAGCTGTTGGGACAATGTAGGCAATGTATTTGCCAGGAACCTCAGTTTCATCGTTAGAAGTGCTATCTAAATCTTTTTTTCTTGCAAGTCCTAATACATTAACATTAACAGGACCTTGAACTTCATTAGCAATAGCACCCAAATCAACAATTTTAGAAATTGGGACTATTTGTAACGATTGGAACATAGAACCACCATAGGCAGCTTCTAATCCTTGGAAGAATACTCTACCAGTTTCCAAGCCTAATGCTGTGAATGGCCAAGCATGTATTTTAGTATAAGCAACAATTGGTAATACTACTCTTGCACCAACCACCCTTAAAGATACAAATTTTGCCCAAGCATCAGTTAATAATCTTTTAGCTCCTACTACACCGCCTGCTATGTTATCCTCTGGTATTGAAAAGTCTCCAATTGTTGTTATATCAGAACCGTATATTGCATTATAATATTTTGCATTCAAATATTGTGTTGGTGCTATATCTCCAAGGCTATCAACATCCCTTGTAAATGCAATTTGTTTTAATTGATTAAAGAAAGCAAAGTCAACTACATCGCCAAATCTCTCTACATGGGCTGATATTACTTCATCAAGATAATTGCCATAGAATTCTAATTCTTTTTCGTTAATTTTGAATACTTTTGTTGCCAATAAAGAAATATATGTTGGGACATATCCAGGTGTTCCATGTTCTGTTCCAACAAGTGTATTTAAGTCAATACTATAAGCAGTACCACCTAAATTAGTTTGAAATCTATATAAGAAATACCTTACTTGTGGATTGGTATCAGAGACATGAATGCTTGGGTCATTGATTGAAGGAATAAACATAGGAGGATAAAGATTATCTACAATACATCCTTCTCTAACAAGAGTTTGAACTATTTTTGCCACAACATCACCCTGACCAGCGGTAATGGCTTGTGCTACTTTCTTTAATGCTGCTGTTCTGGCATCTATGGTTGTGTTATTCATAGCACACCTCCTTTATAATACTTTAAAGAAAACTAAATAGTTATATAAATCCTTGCCTACTATTTCAAATTTATCAGTTAAATCTGTATCGGTACCATCAACAACATTAGTAGTTAATTTTAATTTAATATAATTTCCAAAATCAGTAGCTACTATTTTAAGATTTGAATCTTCCAGGTTAAGAGGACTTGCTACACTTGTTTCTAATGTACCTTTTGAATCTAAATCAAATTTAACTCCTAATCCGAATATAACTCCTTTATTTAGTTTTAGAATACTATAAAATCTGTCGGATACAACGGAAGAATTGTCAGCAGGGGCTGGGACAAAATCGTTTGCTAAAAGAATTCCAATCTTTCTAACTATATCATTCCAAGATGAAGTAATAGATACTGAGTTACCATTTTCATTTTCGTAATTTATTGTATAATCTTCATCTGAAACTGTAATGCTTGTTATCGTATAAGCCTTTCTTTCGTTTACAATAGCTGGTCTTTTCCCACCAACACCATCATCAATGAACATCAATTGTCCAGGAGAAGCAATTATTTGATTATCAGGAACAAAGTATGTTCCAATGTAGTTTTGAGTATCACTAGCGAAATATCCAACAGCAACGGAATAATTATCCCCTGTTCTTTGATTCAATCTATACGAGACCCAAGATGGTCTTATATTAGGTTTCCCTTTTATCACATATCTGTTTGGTATGTTTATGGTTGTTTTCATGCTCACCTCCTACTATAAAAGGTTTGATTTATTGTTTTTGAGAGTTGTTTTTGTAGTAGGATTTCGTAAAATACAAAACTCTGTTTAGTAAAATAATAATTGCTATTGATAACGAAATTGAAGAAAAAGGTAAAAAGAAAGATGAAATTAAGGGAATTATAAAAGAAATATTGTATTTTCCTAAAATTATGATTTCTTCTTCAAAATTCTTTTCCATAGCTATGTAATTTAAAAACCATAAATAAATTAGTAGAATAACAATAATAGCAAACAATATATTATTAGCGGTTTTAAATTTCGCTATATTCTTATTATAATAATAAACATAAGAAATAAAAAGAACAGAAAACTCTAAAGCAATTGTTATAAAAAGAGCTACATATTTTTGCTTTTCGCTTTCAAATAGGGAGTAAATATTAAAAACATGGAAAGAGGAAGTCAAAATAGTAAATAAATATAAGATAAAACCACAAATTAAAAAAATGTAATTTATTATTTTTTTCGTTTTCATTTCAAACTCTTTATTATTAGATTAAATAACAAATTTGGTGATATTATTTCTTTGTCTATTTTCGTTATCTTTCCAATCTTTGCTAAAAAATCATAAACAAAGGTAGAGCAAATGTAATTTTTAGAGTGACCACGAATTTTGGGAAATAAGAAATATAACAAATCTCCCCAATCATATTTAATTATTTGGTCGCTTTCGTATTGATTTGAAAATAAATCTAATACAATATCTAAACATTTTTGATATTCTTCTTCATTTACATTGAAATTGAAAATTACTCCGTAAAAGTTTTTATTTTCAAAAAACACAAAATCATCATAAAATCTTAAATTTTTATATTCATTTAAATTTTCTTTTTGTATTATAACTCCATAAAAGTAATGAATATCAAATCTATACTTGTCAATTACCAAATAAGAATGAGAAAAAATTAACTCTTTACCATTGTTAAGTTTTTCAAATTCGTATTTTTTGAAAAGTGTGTAATAAATTGATTTTAAAATACCAAAATTAAGTATATCTCTAAAATACGAATATCTTGCAATTAAGTTTCCGATTCTTGTTTTATGTCTTACAAATACAATTTTTATATTTTTATCATTTTTTATCATGATTACACAAACTTATATTCAACTTTTATTTTTTGTGTTGTATTAGTTATATTTGTAAAGTAATGAAATTTACCAGGAAAACTTTCACTTCCTATTTTTTTTCTGTAATAAATTATATTATTTGGAGCATAAGAATAAGTTCTTTTTATAATAGTTATATTATTAGTAAAGTTTCTAACAGGCGTTCCAACAGTATTTACTCTTATTAATCTCATATATCTTTGTAAATAGAATGGAAAATTAGAATTTTCTAATTTTAATGAATAATTTTCATAACTTTTAAATGTCATTGTAGTATCTGTTGTTAAATCATTTCTAGGCCAGAAACTTGTATTAATACCATAACTAGTCCAAGTTGTACCATTTGGAGAAAATTGTAAAATATATTCATCATAATTAAATACATCACTAGAAGTTGTTATATTTCTAATAAAAATCTCTTCAATTGCATTATAATTAGTTCCTAAATCAATATAAGCAACATCAAGATAATTTTCAGTAAATTGTTGAGTAGTTTCATTAACAAGATATATATTTAAAACATCACCAGTTTCTGCTGTAATAATACTTTCAGTTTGCAGCGGATTTAATATTAAAACCGGTGTTTGTAAAAAACTTTCACAAAAATAATGCTCTATCCAAACAGGAGAATTTGATAAATAAATTCTTATTAAAGTTCTTCTATCTAAATTTTTAATATATTTTGTATCCAGTGAATAAAAATAATCTATTAAAGATCTTTCTCCACCTTTTAATATAGTATAATATAATTTTTTTATATTTCCTAATGAACTAATCCCTCCACCGCCTACAATTAGTTTTGGAGCGTTTATTAAGTCTTGTCCAAAAGAAGCATAATTAGAACCTATAAATTTAATATTAAAATTTTCATTTAGTAATTCTGGATTTTCTAAAAATAAACTCCTTAATGTTTTATCAGCACCAAAAGGTGTTGAAACGGAAGTTAAATTTAACATTTTAAATCTTCTATGTGTATTTGTTAATTCTATTAAACCAAGCGGATTATTATCATCCGGAATATACATTTCATTTATAAATATATTATCTCTTTCTGGATATGTCCTTGATAAAAAATAACCATCAAAACCATCCAAATTTATTATCTTTACTTTATTAACATTTCCTTTTACAATTCCTCCACCAAAATGTGTTCCTATTATACTTCCCACATTTATTATAACATCCCCCCAATTTTTTATTTCAACTATTGGATTAAAAACAGGTACACTTCTATGTTCTGGTCTTAATCTAAATTCTTCATACATCTTTAACTTAAAATCTCCATTAATAACTACAAATGCTGTTTTAAACCTATCTACATAAGAGAACGGACATTCACAGAATTTGACTTCTTCTCTTCTAGACCAATATATATTTCCAGTCTCGTCACAAACTTGAATAGCACAATCATTTAATTCTATTCCATTAAAAGAATATATTTGCCCTTCAAAGTCTTCACCATTATTATAATCATCAACATTTATGTTTATTGCTTTAAATACAAATCTAACATTACTAGCAATTACTTTGTGAAATTTGATGTTATGAAAAACTCTAAAATTAGAAACCCATAAATCAGGATTTATGAAACTTCTTGGTTCATCAGATGTTGTTCCTTTAAAATTGATTATAATATTGCTAGCATCATAATATCCTGTTTCACTATCATAAGTTAAGTTTAAAGAATTTATTAGTCCAACGGTTGAATAAATTGGTCTGTCTGGTGATAATCCATCATTAGTATCATTTCCAGTTTCAGAAACATATATAGTTACCACCTTAGGAAATGATCCTTTTAATATCCAACCACCCGATAAAACATTTGATTTTATTTTTATATAATATCCCGCAATAACTTCATCATCATCTATATTAGGATCGTATTCATAATAAAACATTCCATTTTGATAAATAAGTATTTTGTTACTATTATATGCACTATTTCTTATTTCTTCTATTGAATTTACTAAATTTGTAGTGAAAACCATACTTGTTGTATATATCCTATATCTTTACTTTCTAAAAATTGTGGTTTTGGAATAGATTCATATTCTTTAAGAAAATTATTGTAAATATCTATTGCGGTATTAATATCCGAATTTATTATTTGTTGTTTTATTTTTTCGTATTTTATAATAATATTTGTTATCCAAATTTCCATATCTCTTATTTGTCTTAGTATATTTTTTACATTTTGCTTAATCTTATCGGCAACATCATTATTTAGTAATATAAACAATGCATTAACCTTTGCTGAAGTAAAATTAGTTTGCCTATAATAAGGAATATGATGATAAATATATTTTGAAGTTTTTTCTCTTAAACTGTTAATTAATTTTATTTTATCTTCATCGGTTAATTGAATTTCATTTAATTTTTCATTAATATTAATTTCCGGATTATCCAACAAATCTTTTATTTTTTCTAACTTTAATAAGAGTTCAATATTATCTTTAAAATTTTCTTGTAATAATTCGTAAAGTTCCATGTTTATTTTTCAAAAAAGAAATTCATTAATTTTTCTCTATATTCTTTTCTTGGTATAATTTGTCCCTCTCTTAATGCAAGTTTAAGTATTTCTTTGTCTTCATCGGATAATTCTTCTAGTGTAGCATTTTTAATAAAATCAATTCTTGGATGTTTTGTTTTAAACGCAGAACCGTATTTTTTTAATTCTCTAAGATTATAAAGATTATTTATATAATTCCAATTTA
>Ga0080007_1073208_pt1 | contig 25845 bp, 26 predicted proteins | sample OctOCTMetagenome_FD_69210 | JGI IMG/M metagenome (GOLD analysis project Ga0080007, IMG submission 69210) | Hot spring and microbial mat streamer communities from Octopus Spring Streamers, Yellowstone National Park, USA - OCT_B (SPADES... | ecosystem: Environmental > Aquatic > Thermal springs >...
GTGAACAACTCTATCATAAACTCCATAAGCGGATTCTCCATGAATTGTTCCAGCTACCAAATTTGCTAAAGCACCAATTCTCATAGCTTCAAATAAAACTGTAGACTCTTTACTCCTAACCTCTCCAACTATTAAAGCAGAATCTCCTAGTCTTAAGGCTGTTCTCAAGGCTTCTTCTGGAGCTAATTCGGTTTCTACATGAGTAATTACTGATCGAGATTTTAGATGCAATATGTTATAACCAAGCTTTCTGTATATCTCTATAGGAAGTTCTGGTGTGTCCTCAAGAATTATTAGTCTATATCTTCTCATTAATTCCAAAATCATCGAAGACAATAAACTTGTTTTTCCTGAACCTCTTCCTCCAGCAACCAGAACTGCTCTTCCCCCATCTATAATAAAACTCATCAAACCTGCAAACAATGGATTAAAATATCTTGCTTTTAGAAATAAAGGAAAAGTCCACGGATTTTCTCTATGTCTCCTAAAAGCAAATCCCAAACCTGCAGAAGATAAAGTTCTTGTAACTGCTGCAACTCTCGCTCTACCCACAGGCAAAGTTATTTCTGTATCTAATACAGGATTTGCCTCGTCTAATGGCCTACCAGAATATAACCTGAATCTTGTTGCCCAGGCTTCCGCTTCCTCTGGCGTAACAATTAAATTTGTTTCACATTCTCCATAATCTGCATGATTTATAAAAACGGGCAGCTTACCGGGGGGCGCATTAACATATATATCTTGAATTTTATCATCTGCTAGTAAAATTTCTAAAACCCCAAAGCCAACAGTATATCTAACTAAAATTTCTGATAGCTCTTCTATTTCTCTTGGGGAAATTGGAATCCTTCTGCTAATAACTAAATCTTTTATTATTGACCTTCCCCTCTCAATAAAAATCTTCCTAACAGATTCTAAATCTCTTAACTCCTTTTCCTCCATTTTTCTTTCCATGAGTATAGCTCTTGCTTCGTTCAATAAAGAATACTTCTCTTCAGAAAGGTAAAACTCTTTAGATATAACAAAATATAAAAGTCTAACCTTATTTGGAACTTTGTATATACTTACTTCACTACCATCTTTTAACTTATATTTATCAATTAGCTCAGAGCCTTTGGGTGGGAAAATCGAAAATCGGCTTAACATAAAAATTGGTCTCATCGTTGGTATGAAGATTGTCCTATATAGCTCTTTAGTTCCAGGAATATATCTATCTAACTTATCTTTTATTTCCTTAATTAGTTGTGTTTCTTCCAAAGCTTTTTTAAGAGGTAATAAGAATTCCTTAGTATACTTTTCTTCCGGATTCTTAAAAGAATACATAGATGCTTTAACGTAACAAAGTATAGGATCTGATAAAAGCAAGTTTATCAACTCCTTTGTAATCTGATTATAGTGAGGGAAAAACTCTAAATTTAGTACCCCTTTTTCCTTAACAAAGAAATTGTATACATTTGCTATCTCTTTAAGCATCTTAACTTGATCTTCCGGATATTCAATCTCTCTATATTCAGATATAGTAATTCTTTCTACCTCTGGCATCTCTATCAATTTTTTCATAACAAATTCCATCATCTCTCTAGAATCTTCCAAAGTAGTAAAAGAAGTCCAATCTTTAGCAGTAATTCTAAGCTCGTTTCCTCTTAACTCAGTCTCCATATATTTATTTTATTTCTCTCAATAAAATTATCTATGCCGGAAAAACAACAACCGCAAACTTTTCCAGTTGAATTGAATGAGCTTAATAGGAGAGTTAGAATGATTGAAATAAAAATAGATAAGATTGAAGAAAGATTAGTAGCGCTGGAGAAGACGCTAGAACAGCTTCAAACTGATTTTAAAATTATGAAGGATTCGAATGAGAAAAAGATCTCAGATTTAAAAAACGAAATATTAGAACTAAATGAGAAAATAGAAGAAGCTATTAAAAAACATGAACAATTTGCTACAAAAACTGAAATTCAAAAAATAAAAATGTTTATAGATATAGTTAATCCACTAACATCTAGTTTTGTAACTAAAGATGAGCTAGAATCAATAATTGAAGAGCTTAAGAAAAGCGTTTTAAAACAAGAAAACAAAATATAAAATTGAGAGTATGCCGTTACAACTTTTTAAGAAACACCAGAAAGCACCGCCTGTTGAAAGAGTAAAAGAACTATCTTCCCATGGATTTTCCGAACCAGAAATAATTGATATCCTAAGAAAAGAGGGGTATAATCCGCAAGAAATAGATTTGGCATTAACACAAGCATTGAAAGAAAAACTACAAACAACTACGTCTACTAAACAAAAAGAAGAGATTCCTTCATTTGAAGAGGTTGTAAAAAAAGTCCAGCCTGATCAACAAATTCAACAACAAAGCATTCAATACACATCTTCAACGCAGCATGAGCAACAATATTCTTGGGAAGAATACTTTAGTTATATAGACTATTTAATCCATTCGAGAATAAGCGAAATCAATAAAGAATTAGAAAAAATAAACATGAAACATCAAAACTTGGAAAGAAGAATAGATGAAATAAATCAAAACTTTAAAGAGATTGTTAGCAAAAGGGAAGAAACGTATACGCAAATTCTAAGAAAAATTGATGAACTGAATTCTTCTATTGCCAATTTGGCTCTAAGAATTAGCACATTAGAGGAATTACTTAAAGATATTTTACCCGCATTAATAGAATCTGTCCGCTCTCTTTCGAGATTAGCACAAGAAAAATAGAATTTAATATTTAAATACAAAGTTTAATATGGCAGACTTATTCACTTCTATAGTTTATAAATTATTAGGATTGGGGTTTTTCAATTTTTTAACGTTTATACTCGCTATGACTTTAATATATGCGCTACTAAGGCAAAGGAAAATTTTTGGAGAAAGCGCTCTAATAAATGGTCTGATTTCATTCTCAATCGCATTCTTTATTTTTGCCTACCCTATCATAAGTGGAATTAGTATATCAATTCCTATAGCTACATTCTTTTCTCAGGCATTCGTATTTATACTTATTTTCTTTATAGGAATTCTAATTGCAAGCTTTTTCTATCCAGATCTTCCAAAAGCACTACAAGATTTTTTTACAACAAGAAATACGATGTTTGCAATGATAGGTCTTTCGATAGCGCTTTTTGTCACTAGTGGACTAGTGGGAATTATTCTTAGTGGTTTGGGGGGAGGTTCATCTTCAAAACCTTCTGCACCAACAGAAGTTATTCTATTAGTAGCAGGCTTAATAATAGCTGTCGTTATACTTTTAATTGCTGGAAGCGTAGGTAGAGGTGGAAGATAATGGCAACTCCTCTCGAGATTTTGCTAATAAACCTAAAAAATATGGGTTTCTTTGCATTTTTGCCTTTTCTATTAACTGCTGCTATATTATATGGTTTATTAAGGAGGTCTAAACTCTTTGGAGAACCAGAAAGAAATGTCGTAGTAAATGCTACAGTAGCTTTAGTTGCAGCTTTTTTGGTATGGGCGTACCCAATAATTAGTGGAATAAGTATAGAGGAATATCAACTATTTTTCTCTACATTTTTCTTAAAAGGAACTGTAGCAACTATTGTTGTTGTAATTGGTTTAGTTATTGCGGGAATGTTTTTCCCAAAAGGTCTTGGGGAAATTTTGGAAGAGAGGTTAAAAGGAAGATTTGGTATGGGAATTGTTGTTTTAGGTTTACTTATTGGTGTTGGAGTTTTAATTGCTAGCGGCACATCAATATTTTTCGGCTTCTCTATAGAAGGAATAAGCACTGACTTAATACTTTCTATAGTTTTCTTAATCGTTTTTATTTCAATCATTGGATTTGTTATATGGATAACGGGAAGAGAAACAAAAAAATAATCAAAAATTTTCTAACATTTCTTTCTCCGAGAAATGTAAAACTCCAGTAACTATAACAACTGCGGGTAATCTCAAGTTCATATTAACAATTTTGCCTGCTTCTTCCCAAATAATTTTTTGGTATTTACTTCCTATACAAGACGCTACAACAATCTTCTCATTATCCTCTATGATATCATTCTCTAATAAAAACTTTATGGCATCTCTAACTTCTAAAAACTTATTGTTTTCCACATCTATATCAAGAAGGCATAATGTATGCAAACCTCTTTTCTTGTTTTCTTTTATACCATTAATTATTGAGTCTAAATTCCCTTTTACTTTTTCTTTTAATGGTATAGTAAATGGCTGGCCAAACTTATAAGGATGCAAACCTGTTTCAAAAATAGCTGAAAAAATTGATGAATTATGAATAATCTTAAAATTTATACCTCTTTTTTTACATTCTAGTATTATTGAAGAATGTGTGGTCGCAGCTAAAGGATCTCCAGGAACGAAAATAATAACTTTTTTGGTTTTAGCAAGCTGAATAATCTTATCAACATTTTCTTCCAAATCACTTCTTCTCAAAATTTCTACTTTTTTACCGATAGCCTTCTCTAAGTTTTCAACGCTTCCAAGCCAAATGCTCGTATACGATTCTAAAAAAACATAATCCGAGTCTTTAGCTTCTTTTATCTCTTCCAAAGTTAGCCCTTCTTCATCTGAAATTCCCAAACCTGCTAGTATTAGCATAAATTTTAAAGGAAAAGTATATTAAAATGAGTAGGTTGAAGGGAGAAGTTAAGATATTTAGTGAATTATAAAAGATTAAAGATCAAAGACCGAGTAGTTTTGATGTCATTGGTCATATAGAAATTATAGAAATGCCAGAAAAATTAAAGAAAAAGAAAAAGCTGGTAGCAAAAGCAATAATGGAGTTGAATAAGCATATAAAGACTGTTTTAGAAAAAGTTGGTAAAAGAGAAGGGATATACAGAATGAGAAAACATAGGTTTCTGGCGGGAGAAAAGAATTTTGAAACAATACATAAGGAATATGGTTGTGTTTTTAAGTTAGACCCTAAAGTTTACTTTTCTCCTAGAGAACTAACAGAAAGGCAAAGAATAGCTTATCAATTTAAAGAAAATGAAACTGTTATGGTTATGTTTGCTTGGATAGCTCCATATGCAATTCAAATAGCAAAAAAACAACCAAAAGTTAAAGAAGTTATAGCAATTGAGATAAATCCAATATCTGTGAAATATACAAGGGAAAATATCTCTTTGAATAAAGTAGAAGATAAGGTAAAAGTTATTGAGGGGGATGTAAGAGAAAAATGTAAGGAGTTTTATGAAAAATTTGATAGAATTGTTATGCCATTGCCTTTAGGGAGTGAAGATTTTTTAGATATAGCTGCAAATTGTTTAAAAGAGAAGGGATATATTCATTTTTATAACTGAGGGTCTGAACCTAATATTTTTGAAAATGTGGAAAAAATAATTGAAAGTAAGTTAAGTAAAATGAATGTTAAATACAAATAATTAATAGAAAAGAAAAAAGGTATTGCCGTATGCGCCAATAAAATGGAAAGTATGTATAGATATATATTGTGAAAAAGACAAAGAAAAAAATAATAATGTTGGTTAATATGATTGAAATAATCTCGATGTTAATTTTCTTTACATTAATAGGTATACGACTATTCTTAAAAAGAAGAGCTATAAAGGTTAGATCCGTTATTATTTTCGAATATTCAAAAAAGTACACACAAAAAATAAATGAAGTTGTATATAAACATAGGAAAATTTTTAAAATATTAGGAATTTTGTCTATTATTTCAGCACCAATACTAATGATTATTGGAGTATATTTTGTAATAAACTCTTTGATTCAATTTAAACCAAGTTTAGCATTAGTATTACCAAGTGCTTCAGGTTTTAGATACCCTGGACCAATAATTTCTGTTCCTTTTTGGATATGGTTAATAGCAATATTCATAATTATATTCTTCCATGAATCCATGCATGCTTTAATAGCAGCCAATGAAGGTATAAAAACAAAAAGATATGGTTTACTCTATTTTTTAGTAATTCCAATAGGGGCATTTGTAGATTTAGATGAAAAAAAACTTAAAAAATTGAATATAAAAAGTAAGATAAAAATTTTTGCTGCAGGCAGTCTAGGAAATATAATAGCATTTGGTATATTCCTTCTTATTTTAATAGCATCTTCGCATATAATTAATCTAACTATAGAATCAAAAGGTGTATGGTTTAATAATACAGCCCCGAATTCTCCTGCTGAATCTGTTGGACTAAAAGGAATAATAGTAAAGATCGACAATAAGACTATTAACAACATTTACGATCTACAAGAATTTTTAAGAAATACAAAACCAAACACAACAATTACCATAGAAACGACAGAAGGAAAATATAGGCTACAGTTAGCTGAAAGGGAAAATGCTTCCTACATTGGTATTGTTAATGTGAAAAATCATATTGTATATAAAGGTAGCAATAATGCTGTACCAGACAATTTACTACTTTTAATAAATTACTTTCTAATGACAATTCAGTGGATAATGTTTCTAAACCTAGGAGTAGCTATAGCTAACATGCTTCCGATTATACCCTTAGATGGTGGGTTAATTATAAGAGAAAATTTAATTAAAATTTTTGGAAAGAATGGTGAAAAAGCTTCAAAACTTATATCTTTGACATTTCTTGTTTTAATTATTTTTTCTCTTTTTGTAACAACACTAACTCTTCGAGTGGCGTCTTGACTTCTATTTTTCTAAACTCAAAATGTCTTACTGGATAAATTTTATGCAGAGAAGAGATTATAAAGTTTCTGAACTCGTCAGACAATACTTTAAGTACGAATTCATTCATTGTTAAATTAGGAACTTCTTTATCCAAAATTTCTTCAATTTTCTTCCTTATCTTTGTTTTTATCTCACTAGAAACCCTTCTCGTTACAGCAAGTGTTTTTATTCTCAATTTTACACCATCTTTTGTGACCTTGTCAATAACAAAATCTATTCTATCGACTCTCCTTCTAATCATTCTAGCTATATAATCTCTTGTACATTCTATACCATCAAAATATAAGTATGCATTTTGATTGTCTACCTCGCCTACCTTAAATATAAATTTTAAGTAGTACTTATTAAAATCTCCTAAAACATCAATTGCACTCAATATAACTCTTCTACCTTTTGCTGCTTCTGGCTCATTAGCAGGAATTTCTCCTAACTCTTTCTTTCCCAAAAACTCGGGAGTAATCAGTTTTAACCAAACCTTAACTTTTTTGCTCTTTGGCACTCAACTCACCTATAATAATATTTACTTTTTCAATGAATTCTTTATCCTTTCCAACTGGAATAAAAGCACCTGCAGCATCTCTATGGCCTCCTGCCTCTCCTCCTAACTCTTTAACAACAGAAACTAAAACTTCTCTAAGATTTATATAACCATTCTTATTTCTAGCCGATACTTTTATCATATTGCTTGTTTCGTCATAAGCTAAACCAAATACAGGCTTTCTTGAATTTCTTGAATTTAAAAATATTGATATAACTGTTCCGATTATGGAATCAGATATATTACTTTCTCCAATAATAAAGATTCCATTCTCTTTTTCTATTATTTTATTGTTGTTCTCAACAAAAGATATAGCCTTTGCTAACTGTCTTCTGTATTCTTCTAGCTTTTCCAAACTTCTATTATAAACAGAGTAATCTCCCAAGCAAAGCCTTAAAGCTAAATCGCTTTCTCCTAATCTACTACACGCATTTATAAGTATAGAAAACTCTCTTGAGTCACTTAAAAATTCTGGCTTTTTTAAAAGCAGAAAAATTTCTCCAAAAATTTCTGAAAAACTAACATAACCAAGCTTTTCTTTAATTATTCCATCAGCTATCCTTGCTTTTTCTTCTTCGCTTAAATCTTTTAAAGTCCTCCATTCATCTCCTCGCTTTACATCTATATTCAAATCTTTCAAAAATTGCATAGCTGCCGCCTCATTACCATAAATAGTTGGAATTAATGGATCTAAACTATAAGCAAGAACTTTAAATAATGGTTTATCCGAACCTATAAATTTCAAATCTCTTACTACATTTATAAATCCTAAAGATTTTGCATCCTCCAATATTTCTCCCATAGCACCAACCTTTATACCTTCTTCCCTTCTATCTCCAACAGCACCAACTATGGCTAAATCTATTAGATCAATATTTTTAGGATTTACGAATTTTAAAAAGATAAAAGTTAGAATAGATGTTGAATATTTTTCTGGTTCTTCACCAAAAAGCAACGGATTCAAATGCAACAAGTTAGGATGATTATAATTAATTGGTTCATGATGATCTACAATCAAAACATTTATTCTTTCTATTATTTCTTTTAAAATGTTAATTTGGCCACTTCCCATATCTAAAAATATCAAAAAATCGTTATCGTTAAAAGTAATATTTTTTAGGATTTTAGAATTTAGTTGTTTTATTACCCTTAACTCAAAGTTACAATTTTCTCTTAAAAGAGCTTTGGCCATCATTGATGCAGAAGTAATCCCATCTGAATCGAATTGAGCATAAATTTTAACGTGTTTATTTTTAATCAATTCCTTAAAAATTTTTGCTATTCTTTCAACTTCATCCAAAAACAAACTAATCACTTTTGTATTATTAGCCTGGCCTTTTCAATATCAAACTCGAAGTCTTGTGGCAAAACTTTTTTTCTTTTATAGTATTTTATCAATCTCCTTATTTTAGAAATAAGATTTTCCATTCCTTTTTTAGATTTCTTATCCTTTTTATGCTTAGCTAAATGATCATATAAGTTAACAGCTTTTCTAAATAAATTTAAAAGATCTTCAGGATATTCCGGATAGACACCATGCTCTTTCATTATTTGAGATATTGATTTTCCAACTATCGTTTTTACATCAGGCACGCCGTACTGGTCTCTTAATATTGTACCTATCATAGCTGAAGAATACCTTTTATTTGCTAATTCTACCACAAGCTTTTCAACGTCTTCCTTTTTCATCTCAAACCATCTAGGGACTATTCTTACTGGCGGTTTGTGACTTCTAGATTTGCCTTTTTTTCTTGAATACATTCTTGCCATATTTCACACTTCTTTAACTATCCATATAAACACAAGAGAAATTATAGAAATAAAAATGAAAAAGCTAGAAAGCATTATTCCAACAACAGGCCAACCTTTAGGGATAACTCCAGCTATTCCTATGAATAAGGAAAGCGAAATACTACACAAAAACAATAAGAGTATGAAAAAATTTTCAATAGTATCTAGTTTATCTTTTCCTTTAATCTTTAACAGATCTTTCAGCATATCTTGCACGCTTTTCAATCTCATTCACCCTATTTAATACCTTTTCCCATTCTTTGAATGATTGTTTATAACCTATTAAAATATTTTGCCAACATAAGTTTAAAAGTTTAGGATGAGTTGCTCTTATTGCCTCTTTAAACAAGTTTAGATCAGTCCCCTTATCTTCTATTCTCTTTGAAAAGTAACCCAAACCAAAATCTATAAAATAAATTGTATCGTCTTTTACAAGAATGTTGCTGGTTGTTAAATCTCCATGTATTATATCTGCCGAATGCATCTTACCAACAAATTTGCCAACTTCAATAAAAGTTTTTTCTACCTTTTCTTCATCCCAGCCATCTAAAATGTCTTTCAACCTCTTTCCATCTATAAACTCCATTATTATTCTACAATTCTCTTCGTCTACATGAAATATCTGCGGCGTATTAACTCCAACTTTTCTAGCTTCTCTCATTAAATTTGCTTCTCTTCTTGTTCTTTCTACTCTAAGCTTTTTATCTAAAACTTCTAACCTATAGCTCTTCTTAATCCTTTCCTTAACGAGAACTTTCATTCCCTCAAAATAGTCTATATAAAGTATGGCCTCTGCTCCTCTTTTTATTATTTCCATTTTTATCTATTTTTCGTCTACGTCTTTTATTCCTTCTTCCGTTATTTTAAACGCAGCTTCGCTTTCTGGTAGATTTGGTGCATCTATCAATCTAGCAATTCTAATATTCTCTTTACTTCTCCTTAGATAAATTCTATACGTACTAAAATGCCCGAGTATGTGTCCCCCAACTGGCCTTGTAGGATCTCCGAAAATTACAGATGGATCAGCCATAACTTGGTTTGTTATGTAAACTGCCAAATTAAAAGCATCTGCCAATCTTTGTAGAGCATGCAAATGTTTGTTCAATTTTTGCTGTCTTTCTGCTAATTCTCCTCTACCAACATACTCAGCTCTAAAATGAGAAGTAATAGAATCAATAACAATTAAACCGATATTTTTCTCTTCTATTTGTTCTCTTAACTTATCTACAATGAACATTTGATGTTCAGCATTGAATGCTCTAGCAACAAAAACGTTTTTTAATGCCGTTTGTGGATCTAAACCCTTAGCTTTTGCCATGCTAACAATTCTGTTTGGACTAAACGTTCCTTCACAATCTATATAAACCACAGTTTTCCCTAAACCACCTTTTTCTGGAGGAAGTTGAACATTTACAGAAAGTTGATGCGCTAATTGAGTGTTGTGTAACAATAATGGTGCAAATCCCCCAACGAAAGTATGACCATCAGGGACTACAAAATCATAGACATAATCATTATATCGAACTTCTTCTATCCTTTTAATCTCATCCCATGCAAATTTACTTATCAATTCACAAGTCCTCAAACACTCTTCTAATAACTTCAATCTTTTGTCTATTTCTCTTATAATTAACATCTTTATGAGTTTAATCCTTTTTTTATTTCTCTTCGGAAGACCTCTAATTAGGTAATTCTGAAGTGTAGATTTATTTACTCCAAGAAAAACGCTTAATGTTTTGTAAGGAAACGGTAAAATATCGATGAGTTCTCTTAATTCCTCATTTTTAATATTTTCTAAATTTTCTGCAATTTTTCTTGCCTCGATTAATATATTTCTACCAAGATTGAATATATTAACAATTTCGTCGAATGTTTTTTGATTGATAACATCCGCCCTTGCATTTCTAACCAAAATATGATAAGCATGATTTCTAATGAAGTTTCTCTTGCCTATTACTTTTCTCTTTCTTCCTCTATTTCCACCAATTGTTAAACTATAAACTTTCCTCAAATAATCGATTATTGGTCTTGGATAACCGTAAGAAGAATTCCTAAAATTCTCTTTCTTTTCAAGGATTTCGAAAAGTCTATTTCTATCTTCACCTACTACAAAAATTCTATAGTAGATTTCTCCTTTTATTTTCTTAGTTCTAATAGTAGCGTCTATACCAAGTCTTTTCAATAGGTAAGAAAGCTGACTTGCTAAAATACTGCTTTTTGTTGTCATCTCAACATAATCTTTAACATATCCGTCTCCATTTATGTATCCTCTCAGGAATGCTGCAATAATTTCTTCTTTTGCTTCAAAAATTTCCGAAGGAATGAATTTGCTTCCTGCTGTACATTTAACTAAATCCTTAAGTAGAGAGAAAGTTTGCTTTCGTAGTAAAATTCTGTACACTCCCTTTCTTTTAGTAATTTTTGGTTCATAGTTAAACTTTCTATCTAAATATGAAGAAATCCTGTTCTTCAATTCTTCATCAGCAGTATAAATAGAAGGTGGGTTAGAAGTTCCTTCAGCAACAAAAAGTCCTAAGAAATAAGCATCTTCCTCATCAATACAACTGTTTTTACCAACTTCTAAGTTTCTCGGAGATGCTATTATATCTCCTTTTTTTAACATCCCTATAGGCTTCCAAGAAAGAGAACCACCATCAAAAGTCAAAAGTTTATGTGCTTTTGTCGCTTTAAGTAGCTTTCCTCTATTTGTCTCTAATATACAAATATCTTTTACAAACTCCCTATATATAGCACTAGCTTTTACTTTTTTAAATTCGAAACCAGAAAACCCTATAACTTTAACGTTCTTTAGTGGAACAACATAACCGTCATCAAACTTCTTTTCACCATATATTTTCTTGTATTTTTCGTATACATCTTCTATTCTTTCGTAATGGAAATTCTCATCATTAAAGAATATTACTGGAGTATCCTTGCTTACACATTTTCCACTGCCAAAGGCACCATAGCTCTCTGTAATAGCTTGAGTTTCTACACCACCGCCAAGCAAATTATCTAATGCTTTAGAACCAGTTGTTATTCTCAATGCTTTTTGCTTCCTTTCAAGTATTTTGTCTGCAGTTACTAAACCGATATCCAAAATTTCTCTAACAGCAGCTATAATTTTTGCTGCCTGACCTTCACCAATTTCAGCAATTGCAGCAAGCTCTGAAGGAGAAATAACAGCAATTGCCATTGGATCCGTAAAGCCAACTTCTCTTAATTTTTCAGCAGTTTTTGGACCTATTCCGGGGATGTCCTCCAATCTAATTTCTTTCTCACTCATTTTCTAACTCCTCCACCAATTTATAACTTTCTTCTGTAGGGTTAAAAGGTTTGATATTAGTTGCTATCATTTCTAATCTATCATACATATCATTTTTCTTCACTCTTCCTTCTACAGTAATTTCTTTCCCTAAAAGTTTCTCCTCCAAAAATCTCTTCCTTTCTTCTTCTTCAATTTTTTCTAATTCATACACGCTTATTCGACTTAAAGTTTCTGCCAGCTCTTTAAAAAATGATACCCTTATATCTCCTGTTCCGTCGTCAATTAATGTTGGTATTACCATAGCTTTTTCTCCGTTAGAATTATAAACATAACTCGCCTTAAATACTTTTACTATGAAACCAGTAATCTCAAAATTTCCTGGTCTAATGTCTTTAATTTTAACTTTTTCGAATGAAGAAAACTTTTGAGCAAGCTCTTCTGCACTAGGAATTTCAGAATCTTCTAAATTTAAAACTTTAAGCAAACCGAACTTTCCTAAAGAAACCTCAGTCTCCCCAAATATTCCCTCTCTTGCGAAACCGTTTATTACCTGTACTAAAGAACCAATTTTAACCTTTTTTTGATCAATAAAATCAACTTGCTCGTTCCACAATGGTATTTTAACGTAACCTGTAGAATCTCCGACAAAAAGATTAACCACTCTTCCTTTATTGCCTACGCCAAACTCTACTATTCTGGAAATTTTAAAAACTCTTCCAATTAGATTTACCCTCTTCATTCCAGGAAGTATGCTTGAAATTGTTACTCTTCTTCTTTCAGAAGGAAGCTCTATCCCAAGATCTCTTGCTACTAAATAAATGGCTCCTTCTACAGTTATCAAATTGTCAAGCTCGCTAATTTTCTTATCTATTCTTTTCATCAACTCTTCTCTACTCAAACCAGATTTTTTTTCCAGTTCTTGTAAAAGTTCTTCAACCCTCATAAATTTTTTTAGAATTAAAGATTATAGATCTAGGTTTTTCCTTGCAAGTCTTATATCATCTTGTAAAACTGTATTTCTTTTAGCATGCTCGGCACAAACTTTCGCTTCTTTTAAAAGTAAAATCGTTTTCTCTTCTACATATTTCGCTAAATATTCTGCCGCTTCAGGAGATACTCTTTTTGCTCCAAACTTCTTTAAAAATTTATCAAACGTTTCTCTTTTTAGTATCATAATTTTATTTTTAAATCCTAAATAAACCACTTTACTTCATCAATTCTCCATTTTGGTTTTATCAAATCTTCGAAAGGCTTATCAAAACCTCTTTTATAAGCAAGCAAACCCGCGTATGCTATCATAACACCATTATCAGAGGAATATTGGGAAGGAACAACATAGAATCTTGCTCCTCTTTCCTCGCACATTTTATTCATCATTTCTTGCAGTCTTTTGTTAGAAGCAACGCCACCTACTAACAAAAGTTCGTTCTTTTCTGTATGAGCTAACGCTCTTTCTGCAACTTCAGTTAGCATTGCGAAGCAAGTTTCTTGTAGAGAAAATGCTATATCTTCCTTACTAACTCCTTCTGAAAATAACTTCAAAACAGCTGTTTGAATTCCACTAAAAGAAACATCCATACCTTTAACAGCATAAGGCAAGTAAATATAATTTTTTCCGTTCTTTGCAAGCTCTTCTATTTTTGGTCCACCTGGCATTGAAAACCCAAGCTCTCTTGCAATGGTATCAAAAAGATTTCCTATTGTTATATCTTGAGTTTCGCCAAAAACTTTGTAAGAGTCATTAACAAAAGCTAAAATTGCATTGTGGCCTCCAGACAAATAAACAACTACTGCATCTTTACATCCGGTTAAAAGTCTTCCAATTTCAATATGGCCAATTCCATGATGTACTTTTACTAAAGGTTTATGGAACTTCTCAGCCAGTTCTTTTGCAAATTTCGCAGTAAAAAGAAGCGGAGGTGGTAAACCTGGTCCCGCTGAATAAGAAATTATATCTATTTCCTCAAAACTAATATCAGCAGAACTTATAGCTTTCTCCAAAATTGTTTTTGAGACTTCTTCATGATGTTTTCTTGCATCAGAAGGAATAATACCTTTTCCTTCTGGAGGTATATAAACATCTCTTTCATCTGCTAAAATTCTTCCATCTTCAGATACAATACCTACACCAAAAGTATGAGCTGTCCCTTCTATTCCAAGCGATATTAATTTCCCTTCTCTCATTCTTATCACTCCATAAACATATTAGCAAAAGAGAATATGAAAATATGAGAGTTGAAGAATTAAGAAATTTTGGATTTACTGATAAATGGATTGAAAAAATAAGAAATAAGAAAATTGAAGAATTTTATCCTCCTCAGGAAGAGTTTATTAAAAGAAGGTTGTTTGAAAAAAATTGCATAGTTTCTACTCCTACGGCATCAGGAAAAACTTTAATAGCAATATTAGCTGCAATTAAAACTTTAGAAAAAGGTAAAAAAGTTTTGTATACTTCCCCTTTGGTTGCATTAGCATTTGAAAAATATGAAGAATTTCTAAAATTCTTTAGCGAATATAAAGTTGCCATATCTGTATCAGATTTTGATTCTAGTGATCCCTGGCTTCAAAACTATGATTTGATTGTAGCAACTAATGAAAAAGTCGAGTCGCTAATTAGGCATGGTGCAGATTGGATTAGAGATGTAGGTTTGCTGATTTTAGACGAAATTCACCTGCTTACAGATTCTTCTAGAGGACCCACTCTAGAAATTTTAATAACAAAAATGAGAAAAATTGTAAAAAATATTCAAATAGTTGGATTATCTGCAACCATAAGAAATGCTGAAGAATTAGCAGAGTGGCTCGAGGCAGAGCTTCTAAAAAGCGATTTTAGACCTGTAAAACTTTATCAGGGTGTCGCATATGATTCAAAAATAAAGTTTCCCGGATATAAGACGATAGAATTAGATAAAGAACTTGATTTAGAAGAAGCAATAGTTGTTGATACACTAAACAAAGGAAAACAAATTTTAATATTTTGTTCAACAAGAAAGTCAACAGAAGCATTAGCAGAAAGATTGTCAAAAGTTGTTAGCAACAAACTTGGAAAAAATGATTTAGAACTTTTAAAAAAACTTTCTGACGAAGTTGAAAATGTTTTGGAAGTTCCTACAGAGCAATGTAAAAGATTAGCCAAGTGTATTAAAAGCGGTATAGCTTTTCATCATTCGGGATTAGTTGGAAAGCAAAGGAGATTGATTGAAGAGAATTTCAGAAATGGATTGATAAAAGTTTTAGTTGCAACAACGACCTTAGCAGCTGGTGTAGATTTGCCAGCTTTTAGAGTCTTGATAAAAGAAGCAAAAAGATATCATCCTCTTTATGGCTCAATCTACATTCCTATTCTTGAATATTACCAGATGATTGGTAGAGCCGGAAGACCTAGATATGATAATTATGGCGAGTCGATAATAATTGCAAAAAGCGAAGATGATGCAGAAGAATTAGTAGAAAGGTTTATTTTCGGTGAACCAGAACCAATAACATCTAAGTTAGCTTCAGAACCTGCTTTGAGAATGCATATTCTAGCTTTAATAGCTAGTGATTTTTGTAAAAAGAGAAAATCTATATTTGAATTCTTTTCATCAACGTTCTTTGCCTTTAAGTATGGAGATCTCTCAATTATAGAAGAAAGAGTATATGAGATTTTAGAATCTTTGAATGAGTGGTCTTTCATAACAATTAATGGAGAAAAATTAGAAGCTACAAGACTTGGGAAAAGAATCTCAGAATTGTACATTGATCCCCTAACTGGTAAAATTTTTGTTGATGGCTTAAAATCAAAAGAAAAATTCACTGAATTTTCATTCTTACAGCTTATTTCTTCTTCAATAGAGATGAAGCCTTTACTTTCGGTTAGAGTGAGTGAATTAGATGAGATAGAAAATACTATACAAAATAAAAAGGAAGAGCTTTTGTTAGAAATTCCAACAGATGATTATGAATATGAAGAATTTGAAAAAAGCATAAAAATGGCAAAAATCTTTGAAGATTGGATAAATGAAAAAACAGAAGAGGAAATATTTCAAAAGTATTCCTTAACGCCGGGAGAGCTACATTCTCGCTTGCAGATAGCAGATTGGTTGCTATATTCTTTACACGAAATAGCTTTGGTAATTAAAAAGAGGGAAGCTTTAAATCGGATTAGAAAACTTAGAGTAAGAATGGAAAAGGGAGTTAAAGAGGAACTATTACCATTAGTTAGTTTAGAGGGAATAGGAAGAATAAGAGCAAGAAAGCTTTATAACGCTGGATTTAAATCTATTGAGGAATTGAGGAAAGCCCCCGTTGAAAGTATAGCAAGAGTTATTGGAGAGAATATAGCAATAAAGATTAAAAGCCAAATAGAAGGTAAGAAAGAAATGAAAGAAAAACAATCATCACTAATTCTATACTAACTCACTCTCCGTTACAATGACGAAATCCCCTACAGACTTTACTGCAGAAAATGGTATTAAAGGCCTTCCCCTAGAATCTGTTTTTACATTTAAATCAAGCAAACTTCTTGTTGCATCTTCAACTACTATGTTTAATAGCTCTCCTGTTTCTGCTATAAACTCTACATTAGCGACAACACCAAATTTCTTTCCAGTCTCTGCACTTATTATAGACTTTCCTATTATTTCAGAAACTCTTACATTTTTGGCTGACATTTTTTCACCTATTTTTATTTTGAAATATGAATAAATAAAGGTTATGGTTAGATGCTTTATAGCTGTATATCCGATAAAATCAGAGAAAGTTTACGAGTTGCAAAAAAGGATTAAAGAGTTTATAGAAGGGAAAGAAGTGGAAAGAGAAAATATGCATGTTACACTTTCTTTCCTTGGAGAAAAAAACGAAAGAGAGTTAACTATAATTAAGGATAAACTAGAAAAGATAGCAAAAAAGAGCCACAAAAGAGTTGCAATATTAACTCGAATTAAATTCATACCTAACGAAAGATTCCTTAGAGTTATAGCCATTGACGTTAACGGCTTGGATGATTTAAGCGAAAGTATAGAAAAAGAAATCGATGGCGATGTAAAGCCTCCCCATTTAACATTATTTAGAGTTAAAAATGTCAAAGATAAAAAGTCATTAATTGAATTATCTAAAATTGAAGTCAATGAAGCATTTTTCGTTGATAAAATACATTTAATGAGAAGCACCTTAACTCCAAAAGGACCAATCTACAAAATTGAACAAAGTTTCGATTTATCAGATTAATAAATTTATAAAATCTCTTTCTGTAAAAATTCCTTCTAATTTATTCTCATCACTCACTATAAGCATAGAACTAATCTTATTTTCTCTCATTTTTCGTAAAACATTGCCTAGACTATCATATTTATTAGATGTAATAGGATTTCTAACCATAACCTCTGAAACATTTTTGCTTAAAAACATATTTGAAAAGGAATTCTCGACCAATCTTTTAAAAAGGAGAGTAGAAGTTATATAACCAACCAACTTACCATTTTCCACAATCGGTAATCTTCTGTATTTAGTGTTTACCATCGTCCTCATAACATCCTTAATAGTAAAAGTTGGTGGGATAAAAAAAGGTTTCTTTACCATAAATTCATCAATCCTAATATTTTCTAAAGATTCAAAGTTTTTAATAGATAATATGAAATCTGTTTCTGAAACTATCCCAACAACTTTATTAATAGATAATACGGGTAATCTTCCTCTTTTTGAAATTTTCATCTTCTCTAAAACATACTCTATAGTTTCATTTTCTTCACAGCTAACCACTTCTTTCGACATTACGAGTTGTATTGGTAAGTTCATCTCCCACTCGCTAAAAAACAAATTGAAAATGTCTGTAATTGTTACTATTCCTTTTAAATTAAACTTTTTATCAACAACAGGTATACTTCTATGTAAGCTATCAGATATTTTTTTACAGACATCAAAAACGCTCTCATTAACAAAGGCCACTAAAGGGTTCAATGAAGAAATAGAAATTATTTTTTTACTTCTATCAATACCAACTTTTTCCAGTTCAATCTCCATAAAAGAAATTGAAGTAATAAAACTAATCTTTTTCTTCTAAATCTTTACAAGTCTCGCAAAGCCACCTTCCATTAACATTTGATAAATTACCAGAATAATTATTGCATTCTTCACAAATACCACTAATCTTACCTTCTATTCTAGCTGGCTCAAATCCTTCTTCCTTCGCTTTTAATCTCTCTTCTATTATGTTAATAAACTCTGGTGTAGATTTCGCTATATCAGTATCAGTAATTATTCCTACAAGTTTTCCTTTTTCAACAACAGGAATTCTTTTTATTAAATTTTTTCTCATTAATCTTGATGCCTCAATTATTTCTTCATTTGGAGAGATAGTTATGAGTGGGGAACTCATAACATCTTTAACTTTAACCTTTTTTGGATTCTTGCCTTTTGCTATAACTTTTTCTAAAACATCGCTATCTGTAAGAATACCAATAGGTTTTCCTTTATTAGTTACAACAACGTACCCTCTTCTCTCCTTTGCCATAACCTTAGATGCATCATAAACTGTTTTTTTGTAATCTATTTTATTCACTTTTTTCGACATTAAGTCTTTAACTAAAATCGTCATAGATTATTTTTTATTTAAATATATTTAATTTTTACCAAAGAAATCATCAAAAAACGTGCCCTTCCCTTTCTCTAAAATTTTAGTTGGCTTAAAAACTTCAATATCTCCATAACCGAAATCCACTACAACATAAAATGGGAAACCATTTATCTCGTCTTTCATATATCCATAATAGTAAAGCTTATCTTTTCTACTGGATTTTATTTGAAGAAAGAAACACTTCCCATTTTTAAAACAAACAAGATCAGCTTCTCCTAAACTTCCCCCAGATCTTACAACCATCCAACCGTTTTTTTCAAGTTTAATTCTTATTTTTCTTTCAACTCTATATCCTTTTGATTTTGACTTCATAAATTTATTTACCATTAACTTTATAACCGTTTGGTAGAATGTCAAGTAAATTCTTTCCCTTTTTTGTAAGAATATAAATCCTGCCTTTTCTTCTTTCTGGAGTAATACAGGAAACTAGGCCTCTCCTTTTCAACTCGGAAAGCTTTGTAGATACATTAGATAAAGATATTTTTAGAATCTTTGAGATGTCAGTAGGAGTCATATAGTTTAGCTCCAAAGTCATTAAAACCTTTATTGATAGAGGGGAAGCAATTACATAACTCAAATCGTTAGCATATTCTGTTATCTTTCCGTTTAATTCCATTTAAATAATTATTTTTTAGTTATTTTTTAGCTTTGTCATAAGATACTTACAAGATAATTATATTATTGTTTTAGAATTAACCTACCCTTAAGGTTTCCAAAAGCCTTGGCGGATAACTTTCTATTTTAAATATTCTCTCTATTGCTTTTGCTAGAGAAACGGCTTTTTCTTCTTCTCCATGAACAACAAAAACCCTTTTTGGCTTAGATGTTAAATTGCCTATATAAGCTAAAAGCTGTCTTCTATCTGAATGTGCGCTTAAACCATCTGCAGTATAGACTTCCATCTTTATTTTCAAAGGTATTGTTTTTCCGTTTTCTTCAATTGGAACTTCTTTCCAACCTTTCTGTATCTTTCTACCTAAAGTCCCTTCAGCTTGGTATCCTACAAAAATTAACGTGTTTCTTTCATCCTCAGCCAAATGTTTTAAATGTTCCAAAACTGGTCCTCCATTTAACATACCGCTTGGTGAAATAATTATGCAAGGCCTATCATTCCAAGCCTTTTCTCTTTCTGATGACGATGATATTCTTTTAAATATAGGAGAAAGAAACGGATCTTTACCACTAATAGCTTCCTTCATCATCGCTTTTCCATAATATTCTGGATATGCGGTAAAAATACCGTTGGCATCCCAAATCATTCCATCTAAATAAATTGGATAAAGAAAGTTGTGTTTAACTAAGATTGCCATTACCTCTTGGCTTCTTTCAACAGAAAAGCTTGGGATAAGGCATATTCCTCCTCTCTCCATTGTTTTGTTAACCACTTGCATAAATTGTTCTTCTACCTCTTTCCTTGAAGGCATAATGTCTGTCTTTGCTCCGTATGTTGACTCTATAATTAAAGTCTCTACTCTTTGAAAGTTTGTATACGCTGGATCTAAAAGATTTGTTCTTCCGAACTTTTGGTCGAGAGCATAAACAATATTATGTAAGCCATCTCCAACATGTAAATGAACAATTGCAGATCCCAAAATATGGCCGGCATTATAGAAAGTTAGCCTAATATCCGGAGAAATATCAGTAACTTCATTATAATCCAAGGTTATGGCCCTCTTTACAGCTTCTTTTACACCTTTTATTGTGAATAAAGGTTTAAAAGAACTTCTTTGCATAACATCAATGAAATCCAACCAAAGTAAAGTTGCTAAATCTAAAGTTGGTTGTGTTAAATATAGAGGACCATCATAACCCATTTCATAAATTACTGGAATGAAGCCTATATGATCTAAATGCGCATGCGACACTACAATAGCATCAATCTCATTTATGTTAAACTCCGGGATTTCTAAAATAGGATAACCAGTTGGGCTGCCAGCAATGACTCCAGCATCTACTAAAATTTTTGACTTTAAAGTCTCTACTAACAAACAAGACCTTCCAACCTCTCTAGCCCCCCCTAAAAATGTTAATCTTATTCTTTTCCTATCTAAATCTCTATTTCCAAAAATTCTCATACCAACTTTATTCAAGAATTCTCTTCTAAAATCAGCCTCCTCATACATCATACTTCTTATACCATCAACGATCTTTGACTCAATTAAAGGTGCTCTCTCTATCTTTGGTTGCCATAATGTTTCTTCTCTTATTTTTTTAACAACCTCACCTCCTTTACCTATAACGTATCCAATTTTTTTAGCATAAATGTTAACTATGCTTCTCTCCCTTTCAAACTTAATATCTTTTATCTCAGCATCTGGTGGTGTTAATTCTAATATTTTTTTCCTCGCTTTTTCCTCTTCGGTTAGTAGTTCCTTTTCTACTCTAACTTCTATTCTTTTCTTTAAAATAGACACTAGTTTTTTAACATACTCTTCACTAGACTTGAAAAAATCTACATTTTTAGTATAAATTACAATCCTTGGTCCCTCAAATTCAACTCTACTAATTAATTCATCTGGTAAAAGCTCTCTTAAACTTTTTATTATTTCCATGACTAACTACCAACTTTGAATTAGAGTTTATGAGTCTCAAACCTTATTCCATCTTTACTTATTATTGCTACATCAATCGCTCTTCCACCAGAACCTATATCTCTTTCCACGGCAGCCTTTATAGCTCTTATTGCAAGTTCTTTTGCCTCTTCTATACTCATTTTATCTTTATACTGATCCTCTAATACTCCCAAAGCTATTGGAGAACCTGAACCTGTAGAAATAAATCTTTTGTCTTCTTCTATTCCACCGATAGCGTCCAAGTCAAATATATGTGGACCAGAATTATCAACTCCGCCAATAATTAACTGAACTAGGTATGGAAAATATTTAGAGCTTTGCAAAATGTTTGAAACTAAAATTGCAGCCCCTTTAACTGTTATTTTTCTTCTATGCTCTATCTCAAAAAGCTTAAACTCTGCCCTTAGATATCTTGCTAAAACCTGAGCATCTCCGCTTGCTCCAGCAATAGTCATAGCTATATGAGAGTCTAAAGGCAATATTTTCTCGCTTTCTTTACTAGCTACAAGATATCCTAAAGTAGATTTTTTCTCAGCAGCAAGAATTACTGCATCTTCACATATTATTCCTACTGTTGTAGTTCCGGTTTCCTTAACTTTTGTAATATCTTTTAACAAAAACATCACCAGAGAACTATAATTAGTTATTTGGATTCTTATATTTAAATACTTTGTTTTTACATTTAAATACTTTTATTGATTGCTCTCGACAAAAATCCATTAAAATTGAATAGTATTTCATTATTACAATCGTAGCATTTCCCTGAAAATGGTAAAGAATAGTAAGCTCTTCCGCATTTTTGACAAACAAAGTTTTCAAAGTTATTCAATGATTCACCTTTCTGACCATCTTTTTGCATTGATATTGACGTTAAACTTATCTGCCTACCATTCGAAAGTAAGGCACTTCTTTTAATACCAAGTGCCTCAAAAATTCTTTCAACAGGAGGTAATATTTGATTTTCTATATAATATTTTGCATCTATCTTTAGACCTTTCTCTAAAACGTATTCTGGATCTTCGGCTCTTTTAGATATTAACTCTGGACCAGCAACTATAACAAAATCCACCCTATCACCAACCATCGGAGCTTTTTCAGGAGATCTCTTCATAATTTTTTTAACTAACTCCACGTGAGGCTGAATACCCTTATACTCATCTAAACGTCTAGATATACCTTTGGTTATTATCAAATCCTCTATATCTACTTTACCTTCTTCTAAATTCTTAATTACTTCTCTTACATAAGCTGTAGCCTTTTCTATATTTCCTTCCTTTAAAAGAACTTCTAAAACCTTAGAAAGGACCTTTTCAGTTAACCCGCACCAATCCTTCCTAACAGTTTCGATTCCCTTCATTACAATTTTCTCCTTTATTTTATCTCCTTCCTTTTCTACAGAAATACCAACGTATCTTTTTTTCGCAACTATTAAAAATGATTTAAAAACACTCTCTATTTTAACTTTTATTTTTCCTTGATAGGAATCGTTTATAATCCTTTCTATTTCCTCTCCAACTTTAAAGGCTTCTTCAATATCGTTAGCATTTACTTTCACCATTATAGAGTCTGTATCTCCATATATTACCTCCCAATATTTGCTAGTTTTCTCAACCAACTTTTTTGTATTTTCTATAAAGTATCTGCCGTAGCTAGTTATCGAATTTGCTAAATCCAAAACATACAGCCTCCCCCTTATATATCCAGTATAACCATAAAATGCATTAGCAACTCTTTTCAACGCCTCTTGCTTAGCATCTAACAAAAATCTTCTCTCTTCGTCTTTCTCTCTCTCCATTTCTTTCTTAACCTTGTCCCTTTCATTGATCAAGAACTCAACAATCTGCGGAATTATCCCCCTTCTTATTTCAGATTTAACGAACTTGGCTCCATATGGAGAAACAATAACATTTTCTCTTTCATCTATAACCCAAGTTGTCGGGCATATGTTAAAGTTAATAAAAATAGTCGGATACATTGACTTAAAGTCAAGATATATAATTGGAGTAGTATATAAACCCACCTTTGGTTCCAAAACTGTTGCTCCTTTAAATCCTCTTACTTCTCTTTCTTCTTTCCTTCTCAACATTTCTTTGTTATCCGGCTTGTTTGGCAAAACAAACTCTCTCTTATTGAATTCTCTAAGTAGTAAACTTTCTACCCTTGCTGCTTCACCTTCATCTAAAACATCTTGGAGTAACAAACCGCAAACCTTTGAAAGCTCTATGTATTTTTCTATTAATCTTTTTTCTAAAAATATCCTCAAAGTTAAAGTTGCGTCTTTTCTAGCATATTCTATCAATTTTAGCATTTTGTAAACATCGTTTTCTTCAAAAATCTTTACTATTTCACTATGTTTTATTTCAACCTTTCCCTCGCCCACCAAAGCTTTTCCTACATCATCCAACGAATATCTTTTTAATCTTATAAGCCCCTTCTCCGAAAGTTCTTTTACTATTTCATAAACGTCTACTACTACTCTTCCTAAAATATGATTTCTATAATTATCTTCTTTCAATTTTTTTGAAAGTAAAGGCTTGTCATTTGACCTTCCTAAAGAAGGAAATATTTTATTCTCTTTAAATCTTACATAAAGGAAAGGCAAATCAAAAGAGTTTATGTTATAACCAACAATAAAATCTGGGTCGTAAGAATCTATAATTTTAATCAATTCCTCTAACATACTTTTTTCATCTATAAATACTTGAGTATCACCGTTTACTTTTGTTGGCTTGGCAACTAGAACAAGGCTATTCTTTCCTTTATAAGGAGGATTAAAAGATAGGCTTATCAATATAACCCTATCTTTTTCTGGATTTGGCTTTCCTTCCTTTGCAGTTGTCTCTATATCTAAAGAAAGTATTTTAAATGGGGCGTTAAATTGATAATCTTCCTCGTCGATGCTTTCCATTAAAATAACTCTTTCGGTTTTAATACCGTTAGTTTTAATTTCCCTTCCTTCAACGCTATACCATCTCATTCCAAAGATGTTAAAATCGGTTAGAAACCTATACTTAAATAGTATATCTGCTTCAAAAATTCCTTTAGATAGTTCTTTGCTTAATATAAATTCTCTAACCTTTGGTACCTTCGAAGGGTCGGTCAAAAAAATCTTAATCATTTTTGTTTTATTCTCTCTATAACCAATCGGCTCGTACCTTTCTACCTCTTCCATTCCCGCTATCAAGCCGCCAAACTCTTTCTTTAATATAGCCTCTATCTCTTCCTTTTTTCTAGCTGGGATAAAATAGAAATATGGTAAATATCTATCATAAAGGACACAAATCGATTGCCCTTCTTTTGTCTTTCCAAAAATTCTTACCGTTGGCAAAGAATTAACCATTATATAGTCGACATCAAGAACTTGAAAAGATACCTTCATTTATTCTTTACTTTAAGTAATCTTAAAATAGTTTTGTTGCCTTTAAAATATTTTTTATAGAAAAGTTATTCAAAGAAAATTTCTTTCTTTTAACAATAAACTTTTATCCTTAGGCAGAAAAAAGATATTTATTCCTTTATACACTCTATGAGTTGCTTCGTTTGAGTTTAAAACAACAATCGAATCTGGAATCTCATCCAATAGAAATAGGTCTTTTTTATAAAGTTTTTTTGACCTAAGAAAGGACGGATTTAGATGTCTTCTTTCAATCAAAGAAATTAAAGTATCGACATAGCTCTCAGTTTCTTGTAGATAAATCTCAACCACTCTTGAATCAAGTAAAAAAAGCTTATAGTCGTTAATATAAATTCGAATGATATCGGAGGGTTTTATTGATAAAGTTTGAGAGTTAACCTTTATTTCCGAACCAGAAACAACTACCCCTTTTTTTAAGTTACCAATCTTTCTAAAAAAAGTTAAAGAAGGAAAAAATACTTTATATCCTATAAAATCTTCCCCTTCTTTCCTAACCCTAATACCTACTACATCATCAAAGAAAAGTTTCTCAGTAGCTTTTGCGTCCATCTTAATCGTCTCATAACCAGTTAAATCTTCCAGAATTATTGTGTAGGTTGTTTTATCTTTAACCATACCTATTATCATAGCGTCTTCCCCGTTCTTTAACTTCTTGATTTTAGACAAAGAAGTTATAGTAAAAGAACTATAATTTTTTTGAATCTCGGCTGAAAGAAATTCAAATCTTTCTTTATACATCTTTATAACATCCTCGATAGAATAACTTATTATTTCCTCTGGGTATAAAATTTTTATCTCTTGTGTTTCTTCTTTTTTTAATTCCGAAAAAATACTCTCATCTATTAAGATTAAGTTTTTTTCTTTAGCAAAATTTCTAATTTTATCTATAATATCTTGATTCTCGAAAATTATCTCTAAAGCTCCCGGAGTTAGTTGAATACCATCTTGTAAGAAGACTCTTATAATTTCCAACTTATCCATGATTATAGAATTCTTCTTT
>Ga0080007_1079189_pt1 | contig 25772 bp, 20 predicted proteins | sample OctOCTMetagenome_FD_69210 | JGI IMG/M metagenome (GOLD analysis project Ga0080007, IMG submission 69210) | Hot spring and microbial mat streamer communities from Octopus Spring Streamers, Yellowstone National Park, USA - OCT_B (SPADES... | ecosystem: Environmental > Aquatic > Thermal springs >...
GTGTTCAAGGACGCTAAGACACCGCTTATAGTTCATAAGAAGGAGATACAGAATGCACTCTACTTCTACTGGCTTAACAGGATCGGGGCATACCAGCCAGTAGACCTGGAGGCCCTTAAAGGCTCTAACTGGTACCCTGTAGATGTAACTCACTTCGAGCTACTACCTGGAGTGGAGATAATATGGGTTGGAGCCCACACGCCGGGGAGCATAATGCTAAGAGTTACAACCAACGAGGGTAACAGCTACGTATTCACAGGAGACTTCACACACCTACCCCAAGAGCTTGAGGTAGAGAACAAGGGATGGCTACTAGCAGATCTAGACGAGTACATATCGGGGATGAAACTCCTAAAACTAATGCTAAAGAGGCCTAGGACAAACGTTGTGATAAGCCACGACCCAGACCTGTGGAGCAAGTACCCCAAAGCCCCCAAGTTCCTAGTATAACTTTACACCACCCTCCCCATTCCCTCTTTGAACTTAACTGTAAGGTAATACACGGGTGCTACACTGCTAACACCCTTCTACTCTATGGCGGAATACACTTCAGCCTAGGGTTGGGGGTTGGAGAGGTTCATAGCTGATGTTACGCTTCTCGTTGCTACAGCTAAGCTTTCGGAAGCGGTTTTAGGCAGGGTTGGTGTCCCCTCAGTTGTTAGCTATATCCTTGCTGGGTTTCTCCTAGGGCCTTCTATGCTGGGTCTTGTATCCTATGGTGAGGAGCTTCGTGTTATGAGTGGTATTGCTCTATTCTTCCTCGCTCTCTACGCTGGCCTTGAGGTTTCTTATGGTGAGTTTCTTAGGTCTAGTTTGAGGTCTACATCTCTATCCCTTATATCATTCTTCCTAACCTTTGCTTCAGCCATGGTTGTATGCTACCTCCTAGGCTTGGGTTTTAATGAGTCTATCGTTGTTAGCCTTGTTCTAAGTGTTACAGCTCTTCCTGTTGCAGCTGCTATCCTATTAGAGCTCGGGGTTCTCAATACTAGGGTTGGTGCTCTGGTGATGGGTGCTGCTGTAGCTACAGACGTCCTGGTTGTATTCCTCCTAGGGCTCCTTGTAGGTATCGCTGTAACGGGGTCTCCTAGTCTGAACTCTCTGACTAAGACTCTGGCCGGGATTACTCTATTAATCCTAGCGGTGGTCGCAACCCACATGATCATATCCAGGTTTACATCGCTAGGTCATGAATGGTTTTCAAGGATATCACAGCTGTTCAGATTACAGGAGGCTGGATTGGCTATGCTCATGCTATCCGCTCTAGCTCTCGGAGCTCTAAGCGAGATTCTAGGCCTACACTTCATAGTGGGGGTGTTCCTGGTAGGGCTTCTAGTTGATGAGAGTTGGTTGGGTGAGAGGTTGTATAGGAGGGCTTTAGAGCCGATTAGAGGGGTTACCTTAAGCCTACTATTACCACTTTTCGCTTCAACGATAGGTGTTATAGCCTCAATGGAGGGTTTAGCTGGGGTGCTCAATGCGGATATCCTAAAACTCGTTATAGCATTCACACTCGTAGCTGTGGTTGTGAGGTTCACAGCAGGCTATATTGGTGCTAGAGCCGTAGGGTTATCACATGTTGAAAGCAGGCTCGTGGGGATAGCGTTAACACTTAAAGGTGCAATGGACAAGGTTGTACTCCTAGCAGCATACCAGACGGGACTTATAACACCACAACTCCTACTAACGCTAATGACATCACTTATAATAGCGACAACCATAGCACCAACAATGTTAAAAGTAACACTAGACATAACAGTTAAAGAGCGGATAGCAACAGCAATGAAGATCGTTAACTGATGGACACTCAACCCCCACCCTCAAGCTTCCCCTCCTCCTCAAGCTTCTTTCTCAAAGCCCACCCAACCATGATCGAAGCGTATATGTGCAGCTTCCAAGCCTCAATCCTATCACCATACTCATCGGTAACCTTCCTAGCAAGCCTCCTAAGCTCAAGAGCCTCCTCTAAGGTCAACTCGTCCTTCTCCAGATACCTCCTAATCTTCTCCCACTCCTCCTTAGTCAAAGGATTCATTGTAGACAGCCTTGTAAACCTCTCAATCTCACCTTTAAGCATTGAAGCCTCCGAGAGCCTTAGAAGCCCTTTAACTGAGAGGTATTCTATGAAGAACTCTTGGTAAGCTCTATTAGCTTCAGCCAACCTATTAATCCTCGAATCCACATATGTTTTAATCTCCTCGAATTTATAATCCACATACTCTTTAATCTCCTCGAACCTCTTATTGACTTCCTCGAACCTCTTATCTATACTCTTGAATCTCTCATCTATTCCTGAGAACCTCTCATCTATTCTTGCAAACCTCTCGTCTATACTCTTGAATCTCTCATCTATTCTAGCAAATCTCTCATCCATTTTTTCGAATCTCTCATCTATTCTTGCAAACCTCTCGTCTATTCTTGCGAATCTCTCATCTATCGAGGCAAACTTACCTCCGAGCCAGTACGCTAGTGTTATCAGGCTTAGTAGAACTGGTACTAGTGTCCCTATAACCGTTATCAAGGCTTGAGTTAAATCAACCACTTGGAGCACACCCCTTCCAGTAAGAGGTGGGGGTTAAGCCTAATAAATCGTTATAATCTAGGATGTGAGGTGATGATCTGAAGGTATCAAGGGTTTAATGCATACCACTTCATAACCCCTTTCTCCTCATGGTAATCTGCTATGCCTAACTCTCTTAGGTGGATTAGGTGTGCTATCGCCTCCCCTATAGCGAAGAACCTCTCTACTGGAGGGTATTGATCCCAGCTCTCATATCTAACCCTCCATTTGACACCTCTAGCCACCTCATAACCGGTTCTAGGCCTCTCCTTGATGAGACCTAGTATTTCATTTAACCTATCCTCATGGAATCTCACTAGCTCTAACGCTCTCACAGCAGGATCCCCTATCGGGCTTCTATGCCCTGGATATGCAGTCTTCAACTTCATAGACGCCAACCTCCTGAGGCTTGAAAGGTGCTCCCCTAGGGGGTCCCGGGATTCCCTGTGAGCTACAACATGGGGTGTTATACCATCTATCAAGGTGTCACCCACAAAAGCTACCCCCTCACAATCGTTAACCAAGGCTATAGAACCCGGAGTATGGCCTGGAACCTCTAGAACCCTAAGACTCCCACCTGCAAGCCTATCTCCATCTCTAAGAGGTTTTATGGGGGCATCCCTCAGCATAACAGCGTATACATCCCTAAACTTCATTATAGGGTGGAGGTCCGTTATCAATTCAAGCTCCTCAACTGGAACACCGTTAAACCTGTAGACTTCGAGGACGCCCTTAACGAACTCAACAGCACCCCTCCTAATAACATCCAAATCCCTCCAGTCCATGTAAGCTTCGAAACCACACATGTCGAGTAGTAGTGGGAGGAGGCTGAGATGATCCACGTGGAAATGGGTTACAACAACGCCCTCAACATCACAGACATTCATACCAGAGGCTCTAAGACCTCTAACCAGAACGTGTAGCGTACGAGCAGAGTACAAGCCAACATCAACTAGGATATTGTCGACAAGGTAAACATTAACACTCTCAATACCAAGACCTGGAAGTGGGAGTTTAAAAGTCCTAATATCCAAGGCTACAACCCCGTTCCCCCATACAGGTGTGAATGCTAATAAACGTTTAACCTATAACAAGATGAATTTTAAAATGTAAAATAAATATTTTAAATTAATTAACTTTAGTTTAAATATTTACTAAAAGAACGGTGAGGAAGTTGACGTTAAGGATTTCACGAAGGGATTTCGTTAAAATCGCCGGAGAGCAGTATATCGAGGAGGGTGAGAGAGTCTACAACCATTAGGTTAAGGGAGGAGCTCGGGACAAAGCCTAGAAATGTCGTAGTCCTGAGGGGTGGTTGATATGAGGGGTCTCTTACTAGCTACTCTCTTAATTGCTCTAATAATAGGGTTTGCTATAGCATTATACGGTTATATGGTTAAGGAGGTTCACGTTATACCATGGGGTTTGGTTGTTGTAGGCTATACGTTCTTTGCTTTAGTTGCTACTGGATCTAGTATTGTTAACTCTCTCTTTACAGTCTTCCACTATAGGGGGCCCGATGGTATTCTGGAGAAGGTTATAAAGTATGGAGTGTGGTTCTCGCTAGCATCCATAGTCCCTGCATGGATATTAATACTACTAGACCTAGCTAAGCCCCTGGAGGGCTTCTTCAGGATCACATTCTCACTCGCCTTAGAATTGAGAATCTACTAGATGGCCGTCCTCTACGCTCTATTCGGAATCTTCCTAGCATTATAGCTTATCTACATGATTAGATCTGAGGTTAGCGAAAGGCTTAAATCACTTAAAATCCTAGAACTTATACTAGCAAGTCTAGTTCTCCTAGTAACTGTCCTAGTACACTCTAACCTAAGCCAGGTTTATGGTACAATGATATCAGTACCTGGATGGTTTGGAGCACACCTAGCACCACTATTCATAGCAAGTGCTGTTCTTATAGGAGCTTCAGGTCAAGCAATCTACATATCACTTTACAAGTGGAGAGATGCAATGGTTAAAAGTACAACCACAATACTCTACAGTTGGGTTTACGTGCTAGTCACACTACTCTACACATTCCTACTAGGATGGGTTATAATAACATTATGGTATAGCATGGCGTGGATAAGCTGGAGTGAAATTGTGAGGGGGGCTTTCGCTCTAGAATTCTGGGTAGTAGAGGTACTGGTAGGAGTTGTAGTAGTGCTAGCTCTAGCAATATACGCTATAGCTAGGAGGAGCTTTACGGCAATGATACTAGCAAGTATAGCCGTATTCCTAGCAGGCTTCGCTTCAAAATACTCGCTCATAGTATACCATCAATTAATAACATTATCTCCATCAAGCTTCCCAATGAGATCTAACTACACTCCCGGATCAGACGAGATACTAATTTTGGTAGGAGCTGTCATAGTGTATATTGCACTACTACTAGTAGGTACACTAATATTACCACTAGAATATGGAGAGAAACCTAGAAGGCTATGGATATTCAGGTAATAAGAACTATTTAAGATAAAGTGTTAAACCCTTTAATTAACATTTCTTTTTCCTCCCTTTTCCTTTAACTTTTCACTTCTGTTCTACAGCTACTCTACCTGAAGCAAGATCGCTAACGCTCTTGCCAGGGCTCCAGTTTAAGCTTATGGTAACCTGTAGTGTGCTTCCACCCCCCACGGTAACCTGGGAGCTAGATCCCTGGGCTATCACATTTCCATCTCTATCGAATAGAACTACGTGGACTACGCAATTCCTACCAGTTGATGCTGTATTCTCTAATGTTGTTTTTAACAGTTGTGATTCTATCTGAGAGGGGGTCTTATGTGTAGGTTAGCGATATGACTCTTACATCTGATTCCACTACTGTTATAGGTGCTGAGAACGGTTTAACTAGGGGGATCCCCGAGTTCTGGCCTATAGCTATCCCTATGCTGAGGGACGTTATAGCTATAATTGCTACTATAATTGATAACTTCAATCTCCTCCTCCAATCTCTCTTCATCTCTGGATTACCCACTATTTAATCTTTTCCCTTTATAGGGGTCATAGCGGGTTTAAGCTACATGTAGGCTTTAACTCCTTAAGAGTTTCCGCTTAGCTTACTCATATAGGTATTTTTTCTGTGGGTTTGTAATGTTTAGAGCTACTTCGACCTCTCGACCTTTACTGTGTGTTCTTAGTAGTTGATGTAACCTCTTTATCGTTTGAGATTCTATCCTAACGTACCTATCCACATAGTCTATCGGTGCCGGCACGTTATTCTCTGTAGTGTTCTCCATACAGTATGCTACAACTTTATCCACGTCCTCTCCTGGGTATACATCTAGTCTTGTAGCTTGGGGTGCTACAGAGCCTCCCTTATGTTTATAGAATGCTATCGCTGTTCTCTCCATGTACCTGCACAGTCTCCTCTCAAGGCTATCCTCAGGGGCTTCCACACAGTAGTCTATAATCTTCAGGATCCTCCTATACACGTTCTTTAAACTATACGCTTCAAGGTATTTCCTGAACTCCTCAAGATAGCTTTCTATAACTACGTACTCTCCAGGTTCTAGGATTAAGCTTGCCACGAGCTTATCATTATATTTTCTCACAACATCCACTACGCCCCCCAACCCCTCAAGTCGTGGTAGGAGTAGCTTACTTGAAACTCTCTTAACAACGCCTGCTACAGGCACTCCTAGAGAGCCCGCTTTATCCAGGAGGTCTAGGAGGGCTCTGGAAGTATGGGAGGCTAGCTTAGAGCCCGAGCCCCTCCTGGAATCCTCTAATACGTTACTAGACCTTGAAGGTATGTAGAACTCGTGGATCATTGAATGATAGAGAGGGCCGTCAAGCATGACAATATCTACATCTCTTTTAAGTTGTCTCAATGCTGTAACATACTCTTTAACCTTAGCTGAAAGCTCCAGGCTCAACGTAAACCTATCATCATCACCGCCGGAGAACCTTAATGCTACAAAGCTTAAACCATAGGATCCAAGACCTTGGGGGGCTACTATAACGTAGCCTGATACTATAACAGCTATAGTGCCCATAACAAGCTCCAAATGTGGAATGGACCATGTGCTATCAACAGCTAGGACGCTTAAAACATCTGAGGGGAACTCGTTAAACCTTCTAACTCCAAGCCTATCTCTAACCGTATTATAGTTTTCCGGTATTACGCTTAGAGTTGATTTGAGGCGTTCGCCCACTCTCATGGCTAGCTTGTAGAGCTCCAGCACTAGTTCAGGGTTCTCATCTAAACTCTCTAAACCTGTTACCTCAAGATCCTCAACTGACATCCCTAACCCTCACCAACAGCGGTTTCCTGAATGGATTACCTAACCCTGCTAAGTAGAACTCCCTCCTAGCTAGTAGGGGTAGCGTGTACTCTATGAACTGAAGACCCTCAATCCACCTCTTCAGCTCATCGTAGTCACCTGCGGATTGCACTCTTGAGAAGAACACTGTATTAATATTACCTCTAACATCTGGTGCTAGATCTATGACTCTCTGCGATGCTAGTATAAGCCCGAAACCCCACTTCCTACCCTCCCTGGCAATCCTAGATATAACATCACTACTAGGCTCGCAACCTCGTGTACAAGCATAGTTATGAGCTTCATCTACAACAGTTAAAACCCCAGCTCTACCCCTAGACCCTAGAATCTTATCCCATATCTCTCTAAGGAACTGGTATACTATGAACTTCTTAGCCTCATACTCAACCTCCCTGGAGAGGTCAACTATAACAAGCCTAGATCTACCTGAGAAGAGCTCCTCAACCACATCGTTAACAAGCACATTCCTAGCATTAAGATAGCCTTCGAAAAACCTCCTACCAACCCTTATAGATGATAGCAGTTTGAATTTAAGCCTAGTGCTAGGCCACGCCTTCAACGCGACTAAACACTCGTCGAGCACCTCCAGAAACCCCTCGAAATCCCACTTAAAAGAGCCACTTTTACAAGATTTAAAGTAATCTTTTAGAAGATCCTCTAGGTTCCTATTTATAGCATCTAGTTTCTCCAATACATACTCTAAACTCTCGCTAGCCAGGATACCCCGTTGCTCATAGTCACTCATAGTATTACGTGCTATGTAGAATGTTGTAGCTACGAAGATGTAATCGCGTTGTTGATCGCTGATACCCATCCTATCAGCTAGTACTCCTGCAATCACATCGGGGGTTAATATTATCTTCGAACCGTCTATAAAGTTAACACTAGCATTCCATCTCGAACTATCGCTATAGTCTAAGCCTGTATGATCGAATACCAGCACTTTGTAATCCGTCTTAGCTAAAACCTCCTCAACCAAAGCCTTAACAAGCCTTGATTTACCAGTACCAGTAGCCCCTAATACTGCTATATGGTAGTCTAGAGCTTTAACATCCAAGCTCACCCTCATCTTTGAAAACTTATGGAAACCCACATGGAGCCCTTCAGGTAGCTTAAGTAACCTTGCTACGTCAAAATCACCTGTTACAACGTATAACCTACTCCCAGGTCTTGGTATGGAGAAGTTGAGCTCTAGAGAGCCTCCTATAATCTCACCTATAACCTCAACATAGCATGTCATGAGGGGTGCTGTGTAGCTAAGACTCCTTTCAGGGTCAAAGTTTGTTGGGAGGCTAGAACTGTCAATGGCTACATCCTTCTTAGTAGAACTCTTAATAATCCCGAAATATAACCTTCCCTCCTCCAGGTCTTCGATTAAAGCTAGCATTTCATCTCTAACAAAATCTATGGAGTCTTTAGAAACCCTAACTGGGACTATTGAGGCCCTAGACCCTGAGGTTACAACACCAACAAGTCTTAAACCTTTAACATAACCCATGTTATTGGTGAGCGTCAAATCGAGATCACCGTAGGCTCCAGAGGATGGAATGGAATTGGGGTCTAAGATATGTTATGGTGGTGGGTAAACCTAGAGAGGGGTAAGTGGTGGAAACCTTAGCTAAACGGATATACAAATATTAAACCTTCCAATAACATATCTAGAATGTAGATGAGGAGCTCCCCTCGACTGAGAGGTGAAGAGTTCAGCCTTGGCCGATCAAACTTTTAAACCTTAACTATAAACAGACACCAGGTGTGGGGATGAGGATTAAGAGGGTAGCCTAAGGTAGTGTGGAGAGCCGGAACATCCGACCCGCTCCTTAATAAGTTCTCGAGACACGCTACGTATACCGGTGTTTTACATGTTGCAAGTGCTTAGAGATAAGATCTCTAGGAAGGGTGCTGTCTACGGTACGTGGGTTACCATAGCTAATCCCGAGGTTGTTGAAGCACTCTCATATCTCCCCTTCGACTTCCTTGTATTCGATATGGAGCACGCACCCTTAACAATTAAAGATGTAGAGTACTTGATGATGGCTGTTAGGAGGGATGATGTGGTGAACATAGTCAGAGTTCCGTGGAACGACTTTGTTATTATAAAGCAAGTCCTGGATATTGGAGCACACGGAGTGATGGTACCATATGTTAACACGGGGGATGAAGCATTAGCAGTTGTAAGGGCTACAAGATACCCACCTAAGGGTATTAGAGGTGTTGGTCCTAGGAGATGTGCTAGGTATGGTTTAATGGACTTGAGAGAGTACTATGAGAGAGCTGATAGGGAAATTCTGGTTATAGCTCAGGTTGAAACAGGGAAAGCTGTGGAGAACATACCAGATATAGTCTTAGTTGATGGTATAGACGGTGTGTTCGTAGGACCCAACGATCTAACAGCATCACTAGGTATATTTAGAGATTTCGATAACCCCATTTATAAGAATGCTTTAAAAGAGATCGTAAATACTGCTAGGAAAGCTGGCAAAATAGCGGGTATAATGACGTCAGGAGCTACCGATGCACTAGATAAGATAGCCTTGGGGTTCAACTTCGTAGCATTATCAAGTGATATACAATACTTACTTAAAGGTTACAAGGAGGATTTCAGGAAACTAGGTTATTCTAGCTAACGACCCTCACTCTTCGAAGTTGTTTCCCCTTCTATGTCTCTTTAAGGTGGTGTTAGAAAATGTTAATTAAAATATTAATTAATTGATTAGTGCTCTGACTGTACATTCGTGATAGGTGGGGTAGGTTGATGGCTATCAGCGAGGGTTTTGTTAGTGAGAGGCTGAAGATTATAGGGATGCATTGTGCTACATGTGTAACCACTATTGAGAAGGTTGTTAGCGGTGTTAGGGGTGTCGTTAGCGTTCAGGCTAACCTTGCTTCCAATGAGGCTCTTGTGACTTATGATCCTTCTAGGGTTAGTTTAAGGGATATTGTTAAGGCTGTTAGGGGTGCTGGTTATGATGTCTATAGGGAGGAGGTTATACTTGTTGTTGAGAACATGGTCTCTGTTGATGACGAGTCTATAGTGGAGTCTAAGCTTAGAGGGGTTCCAGGTGTTATTGATGCTAGTGCTTCTCACATAAACAAGGCTGTAATCCTATCCTTGAACCCCGAGACCGTTAATGTTGATGATGTGGTTAAGATCCTGGAGGGTATGGGTTATAGGGCTAGGGTTACTAAGGAGGCTAAGTTGGAGGAGCTTGGTAGGGTAGAGCTCTCAAGTCTACTTAGATGGTCCATAGTATCCCTGCTAGTGGGCTTCGCACTTTTCGCAATAATGCTATTGAGGATGTCTCCCTTAGGCTTCCCAAGCCCATACTATGAGGTGCTAGGCTTCCTCAGCTCCACCCTCGTAATACTCTTTCCCGGTAGAAGGTTCTTTATAGGGGCTTACAGGGCTTTCAAGAATAGAGTTGCCAACATGGATACGCTGGTAGCTTTAGGCACAGGGTCTATCTATGTTTATAGCCTAGCTGTAACGCTTGGTATGATTGATGGCGAGGTTTACTACGAGGCTGCAGCGTTGATACTTGCATTTGTTATAACAGGGAGGTATATCGAGGCTAGGGCTAAGCATGGCACTGGGGAGGCTGTTAAAAAACTCCTTGAGATGCAACCACAGGAGGCCTCTATCATAAGGGGTGGCGGTGAGGTTAGGGTTCCCCTAGGCGAGGTTAGGGTTGGGGATGTGGTTGTTGTTAGACAGGGTGAGAGGATCCCTGTTGACGGTATTGTTGTTAAAGGTAAAGCTTACGTAGATGAGAGTATGTTCACTGGAGAGCCCATGCCTGTTGAGAGGGGTGAGAGGGATCCCGTTTACGCTGGCTCACTTGTGACAAACGGGTGGCTCCACATTATAGCTACTAGGGTTGGGAGTAGTACGACCTTAGCCCAGGTAGCTAAGCTTGTATCCCAAGCTCAGGCCGGGAAACTTGGGCTTCAAAGGATTGTTGATAGGATTGCAGGGCTATTCACATGGATCATAATAGCTATTGCAATAGCAACATTCACTCTTTGGTATTTAGTGGTTGGAGCTGGGTTTGAGAGATCACTTATATTCATGGCCTCCGTACTACTCGTAGCATGCCCTTGCGCCCTAGGACTAGCAACTCCAACGGCCGTGGTTGCAGGGGTTGGTGTTGCTGCAAGGCAGGGTATAATTGTTAGGAATGTGGTTTCACTGGAGAGAGCTAGCGAGGTTAACATCGTAGCTGTTGATAAGACTGGGACTCTAACCGTAGGTAAACCTGTTGTAGCAACCGTAATCCCAGCCTCGGGGTTTAGAGAGGATGATGTTCTAGAGCATGCAGCTATAGCTGAGAAGTGGAGTGAACACCCCATAGCCAAGGCTATACTGGAGGAGTATAGATCTAGGTACGGTAGGCTCCCAAGGGATCCTGATAGTTTCGAGGCAATACCGGGGATGGGGGTTGTAGCCGGCCTAGACGGCGAGTCCATAGCTGTTGGTAACTCTAAGCTCATGAAGGGGTTTGATGTTAACACGGAGGAGCTTGAAGGTGAAGCTTTAAAGCTCATGGGGGAGGGTGCAACGGTAGTCTATGTAGCTAGGGGCTCCAAGCTCCTAGGCCTGGTCGCGGTATCAGATAGGATTAGGGATGGGGTTGTAGAGGCTCTATGGGATCTTAAGAGGAGGGGTCTTAAAGCGATAATGCTAACAGGTGATAAGAGTGTAACAGCAAAAGCTGTGGCAGCGAAACTAGGCATAGATGATGTGTACGCAGAGCTAGATCCTGAAGCTAAAAGCGAGGTGATTAGAGATCTTCAAAGGAAGGGGTATAAGGTTATGATGGTAGGAGATGGGGTTAACGATGCGCCAAGCCTATCAAAAGCAGATCTAGGAGTGGCTATGGGGACTGGAGCGGATGTAAGTAAAGAGGCTGGAGATGTAATACTAGTACAGCCGGACCTGAAGAAGATACCTATACTGCTAAGCATAGCCGGTAAGGTTAGAAGGAGGATATACTTCAACCTATTCTGGGCATTCGCATACAATGTAATCCTAGTACCCATAGCAGCAGGAGCTCTAACACCGCTAGGTATAACACTAAGACCTGAAATGGCAGCAGCTGCTATGGCTCTAAGCTCCATAACAGTAACCCTTAGTAGCTACCAGCTAAGCCGGTGGAACCCCCGTTAGCACTTGTTCTCCAGCTACAACGTTTAACATGAGTCTTAACACGAGCTCCCTGGCCTTCTCAAGGTTATGGGGGTTCACGTGCTCCGGAGTATCGGTGTACCAATGGTAATTCCTGATTAAACCATTATAGAAGGACATTAAACTGGTAGCCCTCCACCTCCTCATCATAGCTGGTGTGGCATCTGTTGGAAGCAGTTTATAAGAGATTGTCTTAACACCAACATTACTAGCATAAGATCTAAGCCACATCCTAAAAGAGTCTTCAGAGCACCACGTCACGATAACCCCTTCACACTCGGTAAACACTATATCACCTGCTCCTGGGTTATCGATGTTAATTATTATCGAGCCCCTCCCAAGCTCCTCACGCCCTCTAAAGAACCAATGTGAACCAAGTAGGCCCACCTCCTCGGCCCCGGTAAACACGAGATGTACAGTGGCTTTATCTAAGAGCTCTTTCAAAAGACCTCCACTACCCTTAGCTAGCACCTCAGCCAAGCCTAGGAGCACGGCTACGCCTGAAGCGTTATCATTAGCTCCGGGTACATACTCATGGAATAGCTCTCTATGAATTAACGATAAGATGGAGAACCATAAGGGGGTAGAGGTGATGAGAGCTAGGTATGAGATGTAACTGTTATTGATGAAAAAGCTGACAACAACTAGAATGAGGCATAGTAGAGCGGAGGCAAAGTTTAGGATAAGTATGCTTCGTAGAAATCTTACACGTTTAGGGTTGAATACTGATGCTGCCTTAGTGCTATCGTAATGTGCTATGAGGATGAACTGGAGCGATCCTCCACCTATCCTAGCTATGATATTAGCCGATCTGCGTCTCCAGAGGATTCCCCACATCCTTGTGAGGATAGGTATGTAAAGTTCTTCCTCAACAAGTAATAGGATGAAACCTGTGAGAGCAAGTATTAACGCCCCTAGCTTGAGTTTAAGCAACACCAGTAGAGGTGCTATGGCGATGAGCGAGAACACCGTTATATATGTGTATGAGAATGTTGGAGGGGTGGGGAAGAACTGTAACTCCACCTTATAACCCAGATCTTCTAGGAATCTAACTATGTAATCTCTGGCTCTCTGCTCCCCACTAGTCCCAGCCCCCCTATGGTTGCTCGATAGAATTACAACGTGATCGTACAAGACTCTAACCCTCATTAAACCCTCAAGATGCGAAGTCCTACCTCCTCTAGCTTCTTTATGAACGCTTCTGGATCCTCGATAGCACCCTCCGGTGGTTTTATTCCTTTAAACTCTAGTTCTCCATCAGCTATCAATAGCGCTCCTAGAGCTGCCGGTAACCCTGTAAGCCTCTTCATTCTATCCATTGCAATGTATGAGATCCTCCTCCCGCCACCTTCAATATCAACTCTAAGGCCGCTTAGCTGTAGACCGCCAACTCTGAAGACACCCTCTACTCTATGAATCACCTTTGCTAAACGTTCAATCCCACCTGGTGTCCTTACTCTTAGTAGCCTTAGCAAGAACTTTGCGAAGCCCGTCTGCCATCCTGGTATAAGCCCACCTTTAACAATAACTCTATTCTTCACATTAAGGTATCTGGGTATTGTAAGAGGCTCGGGGTGTCCAGTGTAGTATAGTTTAACACCTCCTATTGGCTCGGGGAACTCTACGTAAACCCCGTTATCTCCAGCCTTAACGTTAACGAGTTTACCGTCTAGGAACATGGGTACCTCGCCTATTAGAGCGTGGAATAAATGCATGACTACAGCTAATCCCCTAGAATCGGCCGCTGAACCAACCCAGTATATATCAATGGAGTCGAGTAAACCTAACTCGCGGGAGCCTAGCTTAGCGAGGATATTTGATAAACCAGGAGTCCATCCCATGCCAATTACAGCTGTTACCCCCGATCTCCGGGCGTCCTGGTCTAAGCCAAGCTCCATTAGCGTAGCGTCGTGGTCATCACATATATCGACAAAACTTAATCCCAATCTAACAAGGTTCTCTGCTATACGATATCCATACTTGTAGAAGGGGCCCACAGCGTTAACTACGACGTCCAAACCTACAGCTACCTCCCTAAGACTTTCCACATTTAAAGCGTCAACTTTAACAGGATACGCGTTACAACCAATTGTTCTACTAAAAGTATCTGAAACGCTTCTAGCCCTCTCATAGTTTATATCACCAACTAGGATTTCGCTAACTTTAAAACCGCAGAGGGCTTCGACTACACCAGAACCCATATCACCTGCTCCGCCTAGAACAAGCACTTTCAATAGTATCACCGAATTACGACATGTGATTGCCAGTAGTTTTAAAATTCTTAAGATCTGATCTGATACAGTCTTCAAGGTGTTTAAAAATGCAGGTTACCTTAGAGCTCATAGACGCTGTACGCAATCTATCCTTCGACGAAGCTTTACGATACCTAGTCGGGACACTCTATCCTGAGGTTTTGGATCCACTTAGAGTACCTGGAGTGGTGCTTTGCGTGCAACCCCACCCAGATGATTGCGAGTTCGGTGCTGGCGGCACCATAGCATTGCTAGGTAAGAGTGGTAGAGACATTTATTATGTGACTGTAACGGATGGAAGAATGGGGACTTCCAATCCAAACCTATATCCTGAGGAGCTAGCTAGGATAAGGAGGAGAGAGCAGGAGGAGGCGGCAAGGCTCCTGGGGGTACGCAATATTATATGGTTTGATTTTATGGATACAAATGTTCCGGTCAACGATCTCAGGAATAGGCTTATAACTGAGATTAGAAGGCTTAAACCATCTATTGTTATAGCCCCAGACCCCTATACACGCTACGAAGCTCACAGCGATCATATTAATACTGGGAAGGCCGTTCTTGAGGCGTTGATACTCTCAGGGTTACCTCACGTTAATGACGTAGATATTAGGAACGGTTTAGAACCGCACTCAGCCAGGCTTGTAATGCTATACTACACCTCCTCTCCTAACAAGTACATTGATATAGGCGAAGTGCTCGACCTAAAGATCGACGCCCTAGCTAGGCATGAAAGCCAGTTTCCTGATAGGGTCCTCTTAGAGTTTCTAGTAAAGGTAAACGCTATGCTGTATGGTAAGCTAGCTGGTGTTTCGTATGCTGAAGGATTTAAAGTTATCCCAGTAGATTTACTCCATGTAGCTCCATTCGTTGAAAGGATATGAGAGACGACCCCTCCTCGCCTTTATAGAGCGAGGTTTGCTAGACTCTAATATCATTTGAAATGCTCGGCCATCTCCTCGTTACCTGGGATTCTTAGAATTTCATCTATAACCTTGTTTACCTGCTCTGTAGACTTAGTTCTAGGGTCTATGATGAGCCATTCGAATAGGAAATCTCTACCTCCTTCAAGGAAAGCTTCTATAGCCCATTCAGCTCTTAGGAGTCTGGGTCTTAATACGAGATTGTAAATCTTTTTAGGTAACTCTCTAAAGCTCATTCTATGGACTCCTTTTGAATCAACGATTGCCGGCATCTCTACAGCAACATCGGATGGTATACTTTGTATCGAGTCTTTATTGAGGATGTTGACTTGGTATGTGGCTCTTCTATCATTGACAATGGAGTCGATGAGTGGTACTATGGATTCACCGCTCTTCACAGGCTCTACTGTATCTGCTAGAGGTCTAGACGGATCCGCTAAAGCCTTTTTAATCTCATTGAGTCTCATATCAAGGTACATGAGATACACCTGCCATCCAATCTCAGAGTCCGGGCCGCCCGAGGGTCCGTACCAGTACTGTTTTGTCTCTAGGTTCCAATGGTACTTCCACGTCCCCCCTCTAACGGTATCCCCAATTGGGAAGAGACCGTAGACTCTGTACATATCTATGGCTGCTGGTGACATCTGTATATCAAAGGGATTCCACTGATTCTCCCTCCAGAACCTCCAGAAATCCCCTGATTTCCTCTCTACCCACTCGTCTATTAACGGGTATGCGTCCTCACCTCTATATTTAAACTTTGTAAGCCATATAACGTGGTTAAACCCTAGCATCTCTACTTCGACCTCATGAGGGTCCAGGCCTAGAGTTTTAACTAAGTCTAGGTAGCCTAGGTGACCGTGGCAAAGCCCCACCACCTTAACCTTGCTCACCCTGCTTAAGAGGGTTGTTAGTTCAAATACAGGATTGGCTATCTGCAATAACCAAGCGTCAGGTGCCTTCTCCTCTACATCCCTTGCTATATCCAGGGCTAGTTTAAACTGGTAATAACCCCATATTGTATGGTAGTCTGAGACCATATTCCACTCCACACTATTAATACCCCTATAGTACCCGTTAGCTTCCGAGATCTGCCTCATAACCTCATAATATGAATGACCTTTGGCTAGGGCAGCGTTAATAACAAAGTCAGCGTTTTCTAAAGCTTCAAGTCTATCCGTTGTCTTCTTAAACACGTAATCAGCCTTATACTCCCTAGCATATCTTCTCGAAAAATCATATATAAGGTTTAATCTCTCTTCATTGATATCAACGAAGACTATCTCGCTACCATAAAGACTTGGAGTTAGGATGAAGTCAACAACTATGGTAGAAGACCACACAGCACTCCCCGCACCTATAAACACCACCTTAGCTCTAGGCATGACATAACCCTATAAAGACTCGTAGCAATAGAACCTAAATAACTTGCAGTTGAAAGCTCTACCTTCAAAAGGAGAGGGGAGAAGGCCTCCGCTCACCTCAAGTTCAATAGATGGTTAAACCCCTCTAGGGGGAGCAGAGTGTTTAGCCACATAGATTATAAACCCTTTCTACTAAGAGGATGGAGTGGTGGTCTTAGTGAGATTAGCATTAGCAGTTCTCACTATCTCAGTGGCTTTTCTCCATGCCGAGCAGAACCTCATACCACCAATACTCCTTGTTCTTAAAGAACAGGGTATGATTGTAGGTGGTGAGAGGTGGGAGCTTTACGCGGGTTTACTTGGTACAATACCGTTAGCCCTAGGAGTCCTATCATCTCTTATATGGGGATACCTAGCTGATATATGGGATAGGAGAAAGCTCTTCGTATTATGCATGCTGATTGGGAGTATTCCGGGGTTTTTAACAGCCTTTGCCAGGGATTATAGCGAGCTACTCCTAGCAAGGACATTAAGTGGGGTTGGGGTTTATGGTAGTTACGCCTTAATATTCTCTCTTGTAGGGGATATAGTTCCTTTAAGGTGGAGAGGTCTAGGCTTCGGCCTGGTCATGACAGCGTCCGGCCTCGGCGTCCTAGGAGGGATGATCCTAGCTGGTTTATATGCTAGGGTAGATTGGAGATTGCCATTTATTATCGTATCTCTACCCGCCACCGTTAGCGGTCTCTTATTCCTCCTAGTCTCTAGGGGTGTAAAGCTGGGAATGGGAGAGCCTGAGGTGAAGGAGATGTATGAGAAAGGGTTTGAGTATAATTATAGGATAAAGCTTAAGGAGTTTGCCTACGGTATTAAATCAACTCCAACAATCCTATTTATCGTTCTTCAGGGCATACCGGGGACGATCCCATGGGGTGTTATAATCTTCTGGGCCATAGCATTTATGAACGTTAGATGGGGGCTAACGGAGTCTCTAGCAACTCTCATAATCATAACAGCAGGCCTATCTATGGTAACGGGGAACGTCGTGGGAGGGGTTCTAGCTGATAGGCTGAAAGACTTGGGATTGAGGAACTCAAGGTTGTGGATATCGTTAACTGGCATAATGGTTGGCCTCGCTATGACCATTGCCTTCATGTCCTATCCTTACCCCTACGGGGTTACCGATATCAGTGCTATAGCTCCTCTAGCTTTACTAGCTCTACTCATCTTTAATTTCGTCTCATGGGCTGGCCCCAACGTTCAAGCTATAATAAGTGAGGTTATCCTACCAGAACATAGAGGTACGTTCTATGCTGTATTCAATGTAACCGATAGTGTAGGTAAAGCTTTAGGACCGTCTATAGGAGCTTTTCTTATCAACTTCTACAGAGGCTTAGGCTATGACACATCTGAAGCCTACTACTCTGCTATGGTAACAGCTAGTATGGCTTGGCTTCTCTGCGCTATGTTGTGGTTACCCATGTTCAAGACCTATGGACATGATTATATGAAGCTAAGGGAGGTTCTGAGGAGGAGGGTTTCAGCTTGAACATATATGTACTTGGAGCTCCACGTAGGAGATTGGTGGTTTAAATGCTAATACCTAAAGGATTCCTATTAGGGTTCTCTGAGTCGGGATTCCAGTTTGAAATGGGTTTACCTGGTTCCGAGGACCCTAATAGTGATTGGTGGGTATGGGTTCACGACCATGAAAACATGCTATCCGGGGTAGTTAGCGGAGATCTCCCTGAGAACGGCCCAGGATACTGGAACCTATACAAGGTTGACCACGATCTAGCTTTCAAACTCGGCATGAACTGTGCAAGGATAGGGGTTGAGTGGAGTAGAGTGTTCCCTAAGCCCACCAGGGATATCCGCGTTGATGTGGATAGAGATGAGGATGGTAACATAGTATGGATTGATGTTAACGATGTCGTTCTAGAAAAGCTTGATAGTGTGGCTAACGCGGATTCCGTTAATCATTACAAGTCTATACTTGAAGATTGGAAGAGTAGGGGAGGAGCTATTGTATTGAACCTAAACCACTTCACACTACCACTCTGGATCCACGACCCCATAGCTTTAAGATCTAACGGATCCTCTAAAGCACCTTCAGGGTGGTTAAGCGAGGAGACAGTGGTTGAGTTTGCTAAATACGCTACATACATTGCTTGGAAACTAGATGGCTTAGTAGATCTGTACTCTACGCTTAACGAGCCTAACGTAGTCTACACAGCAGGCTACGTTATGGTTAAAACAGGCTTCCCACCAGGCCTCCTAAGCACTGGGGCGGCCACAAGAGCGGCTAAGCATCTTGTAGAAGCTCATGTTAGGGCATACGAGAACATTAAGAGGATAACGAGGAAACCTGTAGGCATTATAGTCTCCCTAGCCGCTATAGAACCCATAAGACAGGAGTATGAGGATGTAGCAGGACTAGCAAAAACCCTATACAACTACTCCATACCCGACTCTATAACACTAGGATCTTCTACGATAACAGGGTCTAGAGAGGATCTAAGAGATAAGGTGGACTGGATTGGAGTTAACTACTATAGCAGGCTCCTCGTCAAACCCTCAAAAACCCCTGGTTTCTTCGACATTGTTAAAGGGGCGGGGCTCTACTGTAACTCAAAAGACGTGTCCATAACCGGAAGACCTTGTAGTGATATGGGATGGGAGGTGTACCCTGAAGGTTTATCTAAAGTGCTAGAAGAGGTGTGGAGCAAGTATAGAAAACCACTCATAGTAACTGAAAATGGAATAGCTGATTCAAGGGACGTTTACAGACCTAAGTTCCTCATCTCACACATATCCCACACTGTACAAGCGTTAAAAGAGGGGGTTGACGTTAAAGGTTACCTTCATTGGGCTTTAACAGATAACCTAGAGTGGGCTCAAGGTTACTCTATGAGGTTCGGTCTAGTGAAAGTAGATTACGAAACCAAGAGGAGACTCCTAAGACCAAGCGCCTTACTATTTAAGGAAATAGCTGAAAGCCGAGATATCCCCGATGATATGGACCTCTACTAGTCTCTATCGCCTCCCCACTTATACGTTCTAAAGTTTAAACTCTTCTCATATTATAAAGAAGACGCGTGAAGCTTCTTTAAATGGTGGAGGCGATGCCAAACATTACATTTGTTATCTTAGCTGTCAATGTCTTAGAGACATGTAGTTTGGTGTAGTTAGTGTGGGTTTAATTTGATCTTAGCATCTAATGCTACGAGCTTGCCTTCTTTTGTTAGTGCTAATGGGTTTACATCTATTTCTTCTATCTCCTCCACCTGCTCTATTATCTTCCCTACGCGTGCTATTGTTTCTGCTAGTTTTACCGGTTCTAGTTTGACTCCTCTATAGCCATCTACTAGCTTCCATATCCTCGTCTCCTTTATCATCTCGACGGCCTCCTCTAGGGTTAGTGGTGCTAGTCTAAACGCTACTTCTTCGAGGAGTTCTACCATGTAGCCTCCTAGCCCTACCATAACTGTGGGGCCTAGGAGTTTATCTCTTAGAGCTCCTACAGCTATCTCCGCCACATGTTCTACGTGCTCCTCCACTAGAATACCTGTTAGTGGTATATTCGCTTTCCTTGAAAGTTCTAGGAGCTTTGAACATTCGCTAGCCACCGTCCCCGGGTCTCTTAATCCCATCACAACCCCTCCTATATCGCTTCTATGGAGTATTCGTGGTGATACAATCTTCAAGACAACGGGGTAGCCCAGCTTCTCCGCTATATTAATAGCCTCCCTGCATTCTAAGGCTAGCTCGTATCTCGGTATTTCAATGTTATATGCTCTGAGTACACTCTTAGCCTCATGCTCTCCTAGCGTCAACCTACCCTCCTCTAGAGCTCCTCTAACAAGCTTTCTAGCGGTGGTCACAGCCTCATCTGGTACCGTAACCTCAGCTCCACGCTCTCCTCTACTGAGATCTGCTAGTTTAAGTAAAGCTAATACCATGATCGAAGCCTCCTCTGGGTTGAAAGCTACGGGGAGCCCGGAGAGTCTAAGCTTTAAAGCTAGATCTCTCGAATACCCACTACCAGATACTAGGATGACTACGGGGATTCCGCTATCCCCAAGGTATTTAGCGTACTCTACAAAGCTATCAACATCCATAGCCACTGTTTGCGGCTGGTTAACAACAACCAGGATATCTACTACCTTAGAGCTTAGGAGCTCCTCCACAACTCTCCTATACAAGCTTGTAGGGGCGGCACCTGATAGATCTAGGGGGTTACCTAACGCCATATAGCCTGGTATTACGCTCCTAAGCTTAGATATAAGCTCCTCGGGGAGGCCGGCCAACCTTAAACCCCTACGCTCAATAGAGTCCGATATGAGGACTCCCATACCGCCAGTGTTTGTTACAACAACGATCCTATCACCTTTAGGCCTAACCTTAACCCTACCTAGAACCTCAAGTACGGATACAAACTCCCCTAGGCTCCCAACCCTTATAACTCTAGCTTGACTTAAAGCTCCATCCAACACCCTAGCTTTTGTTGTTAGTGCAGCTACATGGGTTGAAGCGGCTTTCGACCCGGCCTCGCTTAAACCACCAACTAGGACTACCACTGGTTTAGCTGTACTAGCCCCTCTAAGAACTTCTAGTAGCCTCCTACCCTCCTTAACACTCTCAAGGTACAATCCTATAACCTCGGTTTTAGCATCTAGGGTTAGGAGCTCCACTAACTCCCACATCTCGATATCTGAGGCGTTACCAATGCTAGCGAATCTCCTAAGACCTACGAGCCTCTCCCCCATTAGATCGAGTATTAGACTCCCCAGAGCTCCGGATTGCGATATAAGGGAAACCCCTCCCTTCAACGGCATTAGCTGCCTCTCTGTTGACACAAAAGTAGCGTTTAAAGGAGTTTCAGTATCAACTACACCTACACTGTTAGGGCCTAGGAGCCTTATGCCATACCTCCTAGATATCCTCACAACCTCCTCTTCAAGATCATCCCTACCGGCTTCGCTAAAACCACCACTATACACTATAGCACTCCTAACCCCCACTCTACCGCAATCCTCTAGAACCTCTGGAACACTACTAGAAGGCGTTATGATAAGAACTAGGTCAACGGTACCAGGCACATCCGGCAATCTCTTATAGACATTCCTACCTAGCACAACCCCACCTCTAACATTAACAAGATACACGGGCCCCTTGAAGCTTGAGAGGACATTTAAAGCAAGCCCTCTACCAAGAGATCCAGGCCGGTCACTAGCCCCGATTACAGCAACACTTCTAGGTTTGAAGAGCTCTTCTAACATCACCACCAGCTCTCAGCTAGCCTACCCTGTTAAGGCTTGCTCAACAGCTATCTCCGGGTTAAAGCTGATGTACTGAACCATACTACCCCTTATTATAGCCCTCCCAAGCTTAGCTACAACCTGCCTACTACCCCTAACCTCCACCACATCCTCTAATATAAGGTTCATAGTGTTATCAGTTATCTTCAACACCCCTACATACTCGCTACCATCCTTCAGCTTAACGTAGATAAGCGAGTTAACAGCATCCTTCAAGTATTTCAGCGGATTCACAAGCCCCTCAGCCATCAAGTACACCTCTACTCAAACACCACGGTTCAATGCTATTAGCTAGGTTTAAAAGCCTTACCATGCAGTCACCCTCAGGACAACAGCAACTACACCCCCACCTCGTTAATCGCGAAGCTAACGTACAACCCGTAGAATCTAAGGCCTATGGGAAAGAGAACTACACGGGAAGGAATCTGTTCCAAGGAAGTCCTCAAGCACCATCACTAGAGCTAAGGCCTCCTAAGCTTCATGATTACCTGTATCACTCACATACTTTTGTAAGTGAAATCTCTTCAAACCTTAAAACCAGAATGTATAAACGTATAGGTTCGTATTATAAGACCTTCCATACTACTCTTGTGCACGCTAAGACCGGAGAGGTTTGAGGCCTATAAGCATTCTAGGCTTAGATTCGGAGGGGAGTTGATATACCCTCAGGTGACTGGAAGGCTAGAGCTCCCCTAGAGTGATATTAAAGTCTAGCAAATCTCGCCTTTCAATGCAGGGTAGGACCTAAGCGTCAACAAACCTTTAGAGCGTAAAGCCTTTTTAACCCCCAGGGGTGTACTGCTAGGGTAGTGATGAGGCTCGATTGAAGTCGAGGGTTTGGGGGTCGCGAGGTTTAAACCCCGCCTTGGAGCACAACGTACCCCCGGGCTCGGATGAGATGTTGGAAACCATAACCCCCCGCCTGGAGGAGTGACACCCTAGACCTAGGGGTTCGAAACCCCGTCCTAGAAGGGCGAGGAGGGGTTGTCTAGGTCTTGTTGACCGTTGAGAGTCTGGGTGGTGGGGATCTGAAGCTGGTGGAAAAGGGGGGACTACGAGCTATTATCTGAGAGGCGGTAAAGCTGTGCTATTCTCCTAGCTACCCTCTCAGCTTCTTCAACTGCCTTCTCGTATAAATCTCTTGTTACTAGGTTTTCCTGTAGGGCTTTTTCTAGCTCCTCGGAATCTTTGATCTCAGGCTCTTCTCCGGGCTTCTTAATGACGTCGATGTAGAGGTCTAGGTATCTTATTGATTTAAATCCTATCTCAGCTGGGGTGTTAATGTTAACGTAGACTCCTAGGAGTTTTCCATCCTTGCTATAGTACTCGTGGATTGTATGCCATTCTCTAGTGTCGATTATGGTTCTAGAGTAGTCTCCGGGCTTCTTTTCCACATTAAGCCCGTCTAGGGTTCCGGGTGTTTTGAAGACTCTTGTAAGCACCATTCTAACACTATCGCCTACAGTGTAGCTGTCAACGGTGAACGGGCCTAGGCTGGCTCTTCTACCATCCGGGATTCTATGGTCTATGGTGACCTTCCTACCTTTCAGGTTTGAAGCTATATATGATATTATAGCTAGGCCTATCCTGCTCGTGGCGTAGCCTAGCCTTAGGGATTCCTCGCTGAAGTCGACTAAGCTGGATTCCTCGAAGCCCCCTGCTTTGAGGGAGTGGTGGTACTCTATTGTGGGGTGTATCTTAGATCTAATGTTGTCGAGTAGGCTCTTAGCAGGGGATGTAATGTAGATTAATGATATGTACTCGCCTCTAGCTAAAATCCTTGGCTCTCGCTGAGGGGGTTCGCTTGCTAACCTCGTAGCCATCTCAGCTAAGCTCCTAGCCTCGCTCGCTACCTCTACAGGCTCCCCGTACTTACTATTACTTCTAAATCTAACGTGAACCCTCGATATATCAACTTCAGCCTTGATAGACTCAACTAGTTCAAGCCTCCTAGCATCATCTCTAACATGCTCGCTGAAACTAAAACCATCACCTGGAGTGTACACCGTAGTGTAAAGACCCACAAGTGCAACACCACTCCTTACAACAACGGGATCCCCTCTAGATAGCGACTCTTTAACAACATAACCTCTAACAACCTCGCCTTTCGGAGGACACTCCCCCTGAACAAGACCTTCAACACCTCCAGGTAGTAGGGCTTTACAATCACCTAAGCTTACAGCATCAACAACAGTATATAGCCCCAGCCTACCCCTCCTAACACTAACGTATCTTAACTCCTCAACTATAGCCTCCTCAACCTCTCTACCATAATCCCAAGGGCTACCTAGGACTAATAGCGTATCAGCGTCATCATCAACACTTTTAATTGTAATCTCAGCTGGGCCCTCGACAACAGGTTGTCTAAGCCTATCCCTTAGAACGTCGCTTACATCAGCTAGCATGAAACCCCTATCAACTAACACCTGGGAGAGAGCGGTAGCATATATACCCCTAACTCTAACTCTGATCAAGACCTACAACCTCCCCATCCTAGATTCTACAAACATGTAAGGTCACATCGAATATCAATCCTTAACAGTTTCAAGCACTGATATAACCTGCCATATCCTAGTCCTAGCGTGGAACGGCATGTTGGGATCCTGGCTAACATCGTCTAGAATGCTTATAGCGTTAGCCGCTCTAACACCAAAAGATAACCTCGTATCCCTAAGCTGCGTGAGAGCATTAACAGCAGCCCTCCTAATATTCCTTGGAACACCGGTATCATTGATTATAGAGGCTAGTAATGTCATAGCATACTTAACCTTAGCCTCGTTAGCCGTTTGAACATCCGTGGACACCTTAAACCACCCCCTCCCCTAGAATAGCATTAAACACGTTTAAACAATATAAGCCTTTAATAACACCTCACACTTCCAATCATTAACCGGGGAGTTAGAGGAGCATTCGAAAACCTAGAACTAGAATCTAGAGCTTCTCCGATGATGGTTTCCTATGTGTAAAGCTTAAAGCTATCAGACCGTCTTCCCATGTGGGTGGAGTTTCATCTCCGGGGGTTTTCGGAGGTGTATCTTAAGCCTAGAAAGAGCTTGCCTGATGTAGGGGAGCTCGTTGTAGGTACCGTTAGAACTGTCATGGATATGGGGGCTTACCTAGAGTTGGATGAGTATGGTGGTTTACAGGCTTTTCTACCGTGGAGCGAGGCTACATCTAGGTCTGTTAGGAGTATTGAGGATGTTGTTAGGGAGGGTCAGAGGGTTGTGGTTAAGGTTATTAGGGTTGATAGGGTTAAAAAGCACGTTGATGTTAGCCTTAAAAGGGTTATGGAGGGTGAGAGGAGGAGGAAGATGGCTTTCTACAAAAGATATGTTAAAGCAGCCTCCCTGATAACATTGTTAGCTGAGAAGCTTGGTAGGAGTGTTGATGAAGCATACGGGGATGTCCTGTGGAAGCTTGAGGACACCTACGGGGATCCCATGGTGGGGCTTGAAAGGGCTGTTTTAGAGGGGGAGCAAGCTCTTAGGAGCTCTGGTATCCCAGAGTACTGGGTTGAACCCCTCCTCGATATAGCTAGGACTCATGTGGAGGTTAAGGTTGTAAGGGTATCAGGCATACTCACAGTTAGATCCACAGCTAGCGATGGACTATACAGGGTTAGAAGCTTCCTCTTAAAAGTTAGGGAGTTGTTTGAGGGAGAGCCTAAGATTAAAGCAAGGCTCTACACTGTAGGGGCTCCGAGATACAGGGTGGATGTGGAAGGCCACGACTTCAAAACGCTAGAGTCAACTCTTAAGAGGGTTTTAGAGGAGGCGGCTAGAGAAGCTGAGAAACTAGGGTTAGAGTTTAACTTCGAAAGGCTTAAAGAGTAGTGTTGCATATGAACTGGCTCATGAGGAAGTGTGTTAGATGCGGGAGATACA
>Ga0080007_1122374_pt1 | contig 25507 bp, 19 predicted proteins | sample OctOCTMetagenome_FD_69210 | JGI IMG/M metagenome (GOLD analysis project Ga0080007, IMG submission 69210) | Hot spring and microbial mat streamer communities from Octopus Spring Streamers, Yellowstone National Park, USA - OCT_B (SPADES... | ecosystem: Environmental > Aquatic > Thermal springs >...
AGTTTGGTAAGCGAGCTGTAAGTATCTGGGAAAATATAAAGAAAGCTCGCATTCTTATTGAACTATTTATACCTCCGAAATTCGCTCTTCTTACTTTTTTTGATTCTTGATTAATACATCTTATTAATATTCCTTCTTTCTCATTTATATTTTTTGTTTGCCTTGTTGCAATCATCTTAGATTATAATTTCTCCACCTAAATTCAAAAATTTTTGCTAAAATTTCACTTTAAACCCAAATCAATTATTACAATTTGTTTAATTCACATGTTCATAACTACATGTTTCAAGCTCGTTGTAAATGAGGAAGAGAAAAATCAAATTCTCAAACTTATGAGGAACGTTTCTTCTGCTGTAAGATTTTCATACAAAAGACTTCTTGAAGGTTTCACCACTTTGCAAGCTTATAAGATAACAAGGCAAAAATTCCCGGAAATCAATTCTCATTATGTAAATTGTGCAGTTGAAAAGGCAAGGGAGATTTTTCAAAGCTGCAAATCAAGAGGTCAAAATCCAAAAAAGCTCATCTTTGGTGGCAGAGCTTTATTTGAGAAACTCAAGAAAAACATCTTCAAGGAAAAAGATTAAAGGAACTAAAAAGAAAATGGAAAGAAAAAAGACAGGGAACTCTTATAAGCATAGGCGCAGAGCACATAACTCACAAAGGAAACCTTAACCTCAGATTTATCCCTGCTGAAAAAGGTAAAAACAATCTTTATTTGAGAATAGCGTTGAAGAACAGGAAATTCATATTAGCGAGGGTAAAGAGGGATTTGAGCGGGAAATCAGATAAATGGGCTCTGTTTTTGGCAAAAATCTTATCAGGAGAGCAATTCCCTTACACTGTTGAGCTAAAATTAAAGGATGGGCAAATCTATGGGTTTGCTAAATTTTCTCTTGATGTTCCTCCTCAAACAATTACAAAGGAAAAAGGAGTAATAGGAATAGACGCGAATGCAAGACCTTTCCATCTTGCTCTTGCAGAGGTTTCTCCCGATGGAAATTTACAAAGCTACAAATCAATCTATCTTTCTCATCTTTTGAAATATAAAGGCAGAAACATGAAAGAATATGAAGAGTGGCTGATAGCTCATGAAGTTGTAAAATTTGCAAAAGAAAAAAATAAAGCTATTGCAATTGAGGATATAAAAAAGCTTCCAAAAGGAAAAAGAGGGGATGGGAAAGCAAAACTCAGGAAAATCCTGCAATTTTTCTCTTATAGGAGAATACTAAAAAAGATAGAGAGCTTGGCAAATCAGGAAGGAATAGAAATATTGAGGGTAAATCCAGCTTTCACATCAGTTATAGGTATGATGAAGTACTGTCCGCAGTATTTTATAGATAAAGATGTGGCAGGCGCATATGTTATAGGTAGGAAAGCATTAGGGTTTAAGGAAGAAATTCCAGAGAACTACAAAAAGCTACTTAAAAGTAAGGTTTATATTCAATATGCATTATGGAGATTAGGGAAAATTGAGGAGGAATTGAGAAATAAGTTGAATCAGGAGAAGAATAAATACAAGGCGAATGGAATAAAGAGAGATTTGAGGAGGTTAAAGAGGGAAAAGAAATTTTTGGAGAAATTTTTAGTTGAAATAAGTAATAGTAAAAGCTCTCAGAGTGAGCCAGAGACCCAAAAGCAGGTGAACCTGTGGAAGGAACCTGTGAGGGGTCCGGAAAGCGGACAAAAACTCTGGCGAGTTCTGAGGGTAGCCTTCGTTATACCTCTCCTTGGGAGGTTCTGTGTGAGGGACTTCTCTCCTTTGCGCCCTTTGATGGTGCAAGGGAAGTGGGAGGGGATAGCGATCAGGTTAGGTCCTGTTGGCTTTGCAGGGCCGCCATAATATGTTTGCGACAAAGCTATTTATTTTTGATTTTCTGGTAAATGGCAATTTATGTTTATAATTTTTTGTATAATCGGGGCGTGGCGCAGAGGTAGCGCATTGGCATGGGGGGCCAAAGGTCGCCGGTTCAAATCCGGTCGCCCCGACACAAAAAAATGGCAATTCAACTTGACGAAAAAAACTTTGAACAATATATAAAATCATCTGAACCTATATTGATTGATTTCTGGGCTGCATGGTGTGCCCCTTGCAGAGCAATAGCCCCAATATTAGAAGAAATAGAGAAAGAAAATGATAAAATAAAAATAGGGAAACTGAATGTTGATGAATATCCAGATATAGCTTCAAAATATAAAGTCTTTTCTATCCCAACGCTTATAATATTCAAAGATGGGAAAGAACTTGGAAGAATGGTTGGAGCAGCTCCAAAAAGTAAATTGCTCCAATTTATAGAAGAAACTCTCAAAAATTCATAATAATAATAAACCAAATCTTTATGGAAAAAAGAGAAGAAAATACAATAGAGATTATAAGGACAAAATATTCAAAAATCAGAGTTCCAAAGGACGTAAAGATAAAAACTCAAACTGAATGGGAAATAATTGAAGAGCTATCAGAGGAACAAAAGAATTTAGTAGAAAAAATAATTTCAACTTTTAAAATAAACACCCAAGAAGGTTCCATATTCATTTTTCCAGCTGAAAAAAAAATCATAATAGGAGATAAGAGAAAAAAGAAAGAAAAAATCATAATAGAAGATAAGAGAAAAGATAAAGAGAACAAAGAAAATAAGAAAATAGACTTTCAAACACAAATCAACACAACATCTTCTCAACCGATTGAAAATATAATAAAAGAACATTCAAAAAGCTTGAATATAAAGCTGCAAGATGGTGATAATGTGTTTTTGATTTTTGCAGATAAAGAAAACGGATTTGATCTCATACCAAATTCGCTAAAAATAGAAACAGAAAAAGGGAGCTATGTAAGAATATTCAAAGTATATATTGATGAGGCTCAAATATGGGAAGCTTCATCAATTGAAATATTAGTTGGAGAAAACTCAAAGGTAGAATTATTCTCTTTTGAGGAATCCGGAGAAAAAGCGAAATTCTTTGAAAGAATGAAAATTCTGTTAGAGGAAAAATCCGAAATTAAAGAAGGAAATATATGGAGGGGAGAAGGGAGAGGATTTTTAATTAAAGATGTAATACTTGAGGGAAAAGAAAGTACAGCTTACGATTACCACATAATTTCTTCCTTTGGTTCAAAAAACCTTGAAGTAATATACAATATGGAACATAAAGGAGAAAAAACAAAAGGAGAAGTTATAGTGAGAGCATTAACAAAAGACAAATCACAAGTGGTTTTCTTGCAAAACGCTAAAATAATAAATCAAGCAAAATGGTCTGATTCCTACATAGAAGGCAAAGCAATCAATTTCTCCCCTGATGCAAAAGTTTTCCTTGTTCCATCAATGCAAATAGATACTAACATAGTGAACGCAAAGCATGCGGCATCTGTTGCAAAAGTAGGAGAAAACGAGATTTTCTACCTGACATCAAGAGGCATAGAACCTGATTTGGCAGAAAAAATAATAGTAGAAGGGTTCTTTTATGAGTTAGCAGAAAAAATGCCAACTGATATAGATGAAATCATTCCCAAACTCCTCTATCACCACCGAGTTCTTTCGCTTTAAGGAGTCTTTTATCTGCAAGCTTTATTATTTCATCATAAGAAGATGAAGCTTCATTTACACTTGCAAGTCCCCAGCTTACAGATATTCCTTCAGTAATAATAGCTCTCAAATCCTCTGACATGGAAAACCGAGTGGAAATTCTCTTTGCAGCTCCTACTGCATTTTCTTTTTCTATCTCATCAAGTAATAACACAAACTCATCTCCCCCAAATCTCGCGGGAACATCATATTTTCTCACGCTACTTTTTAAAACAGAAGAGAAGGTCCTCAAAACACCATCACCGACAATATGTCCATAAGTATCATTTATTGATTTGAACTTATCTATATCAAATATAGCTACTGCGTAGCTTCTTCCTGTTCTTTTGAATTTTTCAAAGTTCTGTTCCAACCTTGAGATAAAATACCTTCTGTTATAAATTCCGGTGAGCGGATCTGTTATGGCTTTTAACTCTATCTCTTTTTCCTTATCTATTCTTTTCATAATAGATTCAGCAAATTTTGAAACTATAAACACAAAATTTCTTTCTGCAACATTCAGATCTCCAAAAATAACTATAAAACCGTGATACCCTCCATTTTTTAAAAGAGGGAAAGATATATATCCACCGGCATCATCTTCAAGCTTACCACGTGTTATCTGATTTATAAAAGGTTCAACAAATTCTTTGCCCTTCAATATTTCATGCTCTGAATCTTGTAAGATGAAGACGGAAATTTTCTTTTTTGGGAAAACATATTCAAGAAAGTTCCCAACCTCAAGTAGAACCTTTCGCTTATCTGATTCAATAACAGAGTATCTTGCGAAATTCGTCAGATATATCAAATAATTGTTCATGTTTTTAGCTTCACTGAGTTCATTCTGCACACGCGAAAGCAACAAAGATAACAAATCATAAACTTTTTTTTCTTTAAATTGTTCCAAATCAAAATTTAAACCTTGTGATTTTTTAATTTCCTTTTCGGCAGAATCCAAAGCTTTCACAATACTATCAAATCTTGAAACATATGAGTTGAAAATAAGATATAAAAAAAGGGCAAGTAAAAAGAGTGTGGGAACAACATAAAAAATATCAGCTCCACTTATCAAGCCAAAAATCGCAAAATAGACGATGAAAATCAAAGATGAAAATAAAAACGCATAGGACTTATTTTCAACAAATTTTATGATGAAAAACAAAACTAAACCCAAAAATACAGTAATAAAAATCTTTATCAGCTCAGCCATATGAACAACAAAAAATAAATACTAACTGGAAACAGAGAAATATATAATACAAACAAAAAATCTAAAAAAAATAAGATTTTAATATTAATAACAAAATTAAGAGAAAAAAAGAAAAGAAAGTAAAAAAAATAAATCTGTTTTTATTGAGAAGCTACTTTGTGCTTCACAATAAGATAGTATAATGTACTTGAGAGTAAGAAAAAGAATAAAAACATCTGTGGAATAATTGTTTGTAAAGTTGGGAAAATACCGAAAAAGTCAAGAGAGGGTATGTTGATAAAAGTTATAGGTATAATGCCTGCTTCTTGAAATTCAGCAATAGCTTTACCCAAAAGAGCAACCGCTACCAAATTCAAAATGATATTAGTTATAATAAAGAATATTCGGGGTTCAAGTTTTATTCTCAAAAAATAAATTAAAAATGCAACAATAGAAAGAAGAGCTGAACCCAAAATTATCCCATAAAACGCAGATTTAACATCTCCAAGGGCTCTGAGAAAAAGTGCAGTTTCTCCTGCCTCCCTTGAAACAGCAAAAAAAGATAGTAAAAATAAAGCAGTATAGTTTTTCAAATTTGCATAACTTTTCGTCTTCTCAATAAATTGTCTTATTTTTTCCCGCCTTGAATATTCAAGAAGCCAGAAACTCACATAAAGTATAACAAAAACAGCTACCAAAGTCAAAAACCCCTCCATAAATTCAGGATTAATCAAAACCACCTTACCTAAAACAATCCATAGCAAAATTCCAAAAATAATTCCTAATACAGTACCAAGATAAACCGGTTTCCTGCTCGCCCGAGCAATAGAAACTATTCCCAAAATAGCAGAAATTATCAAAATGGCTTCAAAACCCTCCCTGAAAACAATAACAAAAGCAGAAAAAACTTCACCTACATCTCCCTTTCCTTTTATTTTATCCACCTCCGATAAAATTTCATTTATATTTTTTTTGGCTTCTTCAATTTTTCCCTCCTTTATTTTTGTGTGAGCAGATCTTGAAAGAATCTCAATTTTTTTGACCGATGAAAAATCTTTTATAGCAATCTTACTTTCTACACCCTCAAATATAAAATAAGCTAAATCTAATGTATCCTTTGCCTCAGAAGTTTTACCTTCGTCAAGAAAACGGATAACATTTTTTAAACCCGAAGAGAAAACATCTAACTCATCAAGATAGAAAACAGATAACCTCAACTTCCCCGCTTTCTCAAAACCAAATTTATTTTCAAGTTCAGAATTTGAAAGATGTGAGAGCTGAAAGAGTAATGAGAAATCATCAAACTCGTTTTCTTTTTCTTTGTTTTCAATCTTCATATCTTGATATCTCATAGCAGATACGAAGAAAGAAAGGGACCATCTTTCTTTATCTGACATCTCAAATGGTGTCATACGAGTTCCATCAATACCGAATTTCGTTATTGTGAAAACTTTAACAGGAGATATATCTGGTGATGTTAGGGGGGATGGTGGTGGGGAATCTTGGAATTCAACCTTATATCCTTCACCTTTTTCGCCGTGACAAGAGGCACAATTTAATTTATAAATTTTTTCTCCGAGCTTGAAATCAGGTATAAAGTTAGGTCTCAGGTCTCCTTTTTTTAAAGCAAATTCACTTATTTTATTTGCAAGTTGTCTTACTACTTTTACATCCTCTTTATTTTCTATTGCCTGACAGAGCTCCGAGGCTACATCTTCAACTTCTGTTCCCTGAACGAGTGAAACAATTTCTGAGCAGAAGTCTTTCATTTCAGAGTATTCAAAATCTGAAATGACTTTTCCATCTTTTACTGCGTTCTGGTAGTCGGATGCTATGTAGCTTGCGAGCATAAAAAGTCTTGAGGAATCTGCGAAAGATTTTTGAGCTAAAGTGAGAAGGAGAGCCAAAGAGAAATTGATAATGATTTTCATTTTCATCATTTTAATTTTAACCACTCAAAAAATAAAGTGAACTTTTCTCAAAATCTTTTCCACAATTTAAAATGTTTAAATTAAAGCATATAAGGAAATTAGAAGAAATAATAAGAGAGCTCCCTGAAAATATAAGAGGTCCGATATATGAAGCATTCATATCTTTCAAAGAAGATGTACTCCTCAAAGAAACAAGAGAAATAAAAGATCAGATAAGCAAGGTGTGGGAGGCGATAAAAGAGCTCACGGAGGCTCAGAGGAGGACTGCACAGGAAATAGAAAAAATATGGAATGCAATAAAAGAGTTCACGGAAGCTCAAAAAAGAACCGAAGAGGCTCAAAGGAGAACCGAGGAAGAACTCGCATCATTCAGAAAGACCACAGAAGAAAACTTCAATAAAGTATGGACCGCTATAAGAGAACTTGCAGAGGCTCAAAAAAGAACTGAGGAAAAAGTTCAGGAACTTGCAGAGGCTCAAAAGAAAACTGAGCAGACATTAAATGAACTTAGGGAGGAACAAAAAAAGACAGAGCAAAAATTTCGGGAACTTGCAGAAGCTCAAAAAAGAACTGAACAAAGGGTTGAAGAACTCGCACAAGCTCAAAAAGAAACTGAACAGAAAATCAAAGAACTTGCAGAAGCTCAAAAGAAAACTGAACAGAGAATAAATGAACTTGTAGAAGCTCAGAAAAGGACTGAACAGGAGATAGAAAAAATATGGGGTGCGATAAAGGAGCTCACAGAAGCTCAAAGGAGAACTGAGCAGAGAGTAAATGAGCTTGCAGAAGCTCAAAAGAAAACTGAGGAAAGTTTGAAGAAGCTTATAGAGGATCACAGAAAAACAAGGGAAAAACTCGAAGGACTCTCAGACTCTTTTGGGTATTTACTTGAAGACAGGGCTATGAAATCTTTGCCGAAAATTCTCAAAGAAAACTATAATTTTGATGTAGTTGAAAAACTCAGAAGAGATTACATTATTATAAATGGCGAACATGTTGAGGTTAATATTTTTGGTAAAGTGAAGAGAGGAGATGAAGAATTCATACTTTTAGGTGAGGCAAAAAGTAAGGTTTCAAAAAAATCGATAGATGATTTCGTAAAAAAATGCGATAAAATCTCAAAGAATTTTTCAAAAGAAGTGATAAAGATTCTTGTATCTTATATATTCTCTCCCTACATAAAGGATTATGCTAATCAAAAAGGAATAATTCTTATTCACTCTTATGAACTTGAACTTTGAGAGGCTTGATTCACATATTTCAATCACCCTATTCCGTTTGAGTTAAATGAGGAATTGCTCTGCCTTTTGCTCTGATTTTGAACAATTTCAGCATTATATAAATTCAAAGATCTTCAACAGCATAGCAATAATAGATATAAGAAGTGGTATGTTGAATGCAAGTAAGACTCTGAACATGAAATCAAATCTTTTGTTCATCTCATCAAACCTTTTCTCTGTAAAATAAATAAGTTCTTGAAACCTTTTATCAGTACTTTCCTGATATGTTTTTATAATCTCCATAACCATCTTCAAATCATCTTTTGTAATTTGAGCGAGCAGGCTTATTTCATCTTTTGTAGTTTGAATAACAAGGCTCAAATCATCTTTCGTTGCCACTTTTTGAGATAAATCATCAATTTTCCCTGATATGTTATTAAGATCTTTTTCTATTGGATGCAAGATATTTGAAAAAATATCAGGTCTTTTTTCTATTGCCTTCATAATAATATAGGGATTTTCTTCAAGTAAAGAAGTGATTACATCTGCCAAAATATCTTTGCACTCTTGCAAAAATTTTCCTTATAGCCCCAACCTCCATACTTTTACCTTAATAACATATCCGCAATTTACATAATTTGAATATTCTATTTTGAGAAAAACATCGCAATCTGAAAATTTCTTAAAAGATATAGATAGAGTAAAAAACGAAAGAAATTTCACAAAAAATGGAAACTGTAAATCTAACCTTTCAGGTAATTTTTTTGATTCTTGGGGTTTTCTTGTCTGGGAAATATTGGGGCGAATTGAAGAATTAGAAAGATGATAGCTCAAAAAATTGATGAAGGTTTCAGACTTATTGCACTCTTAATTTTAGCTGAAACTCCGGAAGAAAAAAAGAATTAACAAGAAAAATCCTCAAAGAAAAAATTAAATTAAACTTTGGAAAAATCGGAAAAAAATGAAAGTTGCATAAAAACTTGACTTTTTTAATTTTCGCAATTATATTATTATGTATAACGAAAACAAAAAAATAAAAAAGGGAGGATGAAAAATGGAAAAAATAATAATGAAGAAAGAAAAAAAGGAAAAGGAAAAGAAAAAGAAAAAAATGGAAATAAGGGGTCTATTAGTTGCGGCACTGATAGTCTTTGGAATTTGGATCTTACCAAAAAATGTTAGCCCTCATACCGTAAACTGCTGCAACGGATCTTTCTGGCTCCAACTCGAACCAGGATTCTGGAGCTGGGTTAATACTCAATGTTCAAACATATTTAATGATCCAATTATGAGGAATTTTATACGGTGCTTGCTTCAAAAAACTACTGATTCCTCCGGAGGTCAGTGCAGATGTAAAGAACCTCCTTATGATTGTACAATAAGCTCATATCAACCAAAAAACTTATTACCAGATTCCATAAACATCCCAATCCCCGGAAAGGGTGACATAAAAATTATAGAAGTTTCTATCACCGACTGGTCTGTTACCAGTTTGAGTTGCGTTGTATCTGTTGTTGATGATGCAGCTACTTCATGTCCGGGAACATATCCATCGTACGATCATGTAAAAGTAAGTATAAATTTGAGCATTCAAGCCACTGTCAAAGTAGTTGCGGACCAGTCAATTCTGGAAGGAGGTGGAACTAATGATGAATATTATGGTCAGATCAATATATCGGCTGTACCAGCAGAGTTAGGATTTAACTTCTTTCTCAGACACCTTGAAGGTTTCCTCACCCCAAGTGCAGCTTCATGCAACGGTTCAACTTTACAAGATATAGGTTTGTCGGTCGCATACCTTTATTTGGGAAACCCAGCAACTTTTACATTCAGGTGGACATCTCTTCCTACCAGAACATTCCTTGCACAACTTGCAGCGTTTATTGAAGTAAAGCTTAGATACCATTCGTTTAACAAAGATATTGCCGCAGGAGTGAAACCGTATTTGGGTCCGATATCGGTTTATGATTTGAAAGACTCGCTTGGAACAGACTTAATAAATAATCCAGCTGAAACACGAACTTGCAGGAACGGTGGAAAATTTTCCCACCCTATTACAGGAACAGTGTACTATGACCTTGGAATAGAAACAGGCTTTTGCACCATTTGGGGACCAGGAACACAACATCAGGGCTCCTTAGATATAGATATAGATTATGATGATGTACCAGGAATAGGTGACCCGGGAACGATGGGATGTACTTGCCCTGCTGTTTCAGGAGATAGTAATCCCTGTGGTGGGAGCCATATATGTGCTGCTATACACTGCTCATTTTTCCAGAGACTCTGGTGTCTGCTTATAAATGAAAAGGTTCTTCACATTGAGGATCCACCGGGCTCTGGTGTTCCGGTTTCAAAGAATACAGCTGGTATGTTTGGTAGTCTTATGGGTTCACTTGGTACTTGCGAGCAATGGGTTATGTTCTTGCCTTCTATGAGAAGCTTCTGTCCTTCGGGTTCAGAAAAACTTATGGGCATAAGAGCCGTTCCAACAGGATGTGGAAGCGCAGTATGCGGAGCAATGATGCAAAGACCAGGAGCACTGGGTGCCTGGGAAGACTACCTGGTTGATTTGCAATTTTATGTTCCTTATGATTTTGAGTTCTGGATAAATGATGACGGATGGAAACGCCTGATGTCACTTCTTATAGACCTAAATTTTGGGGTTAATTTTGCATACTGGTTCTGCGGAGGTCCCCCCTGTGCAAGTTACCACAGAGTCGTATATCTTGGTGTCGTCATAGACCCTGATATAACAAGTATTCAAACAGATTCAACACATCCCAGTTTTCCAGGTCCGGTAGGATGGACAGGTGTTTTAGCTGATGTGATAGGTGTGCTTTTGAACGGGAATATATTCGCAGCAGCTTATCTTGGATTTGGACTAAGAGCATTAATAGACCCTTATGAGGTTATTCCATTTCCACCTGGTCCACCGAGTTTAGACCCTCCCGGTGTTGCTACATATAATCCTGGAAGTTTTGGAGAACCCGACCTCAATAGTAGTATAGATGTTTGGGGAGGATTTTTGAGATTGAGGTTTAACATATCTGGTGGTTTGACTGGGCAATGGCTTGCAAGAATAATAGATGAAAGAATGGACGTCGCTCCTCCACTGAATGCAAAAAAGGCAATATTACCCGAAACTCTGATTGTAAATCACACTGAACCAAAGTGGACTGGTATGGAAATACAAGTTGATGCAGTAGGCGGTGAGGACATAATGTATGTGTGGAGGATTGATGGTGGAGTTTGGAGAGGTCCAGAAAGAACTAACAAAATTGTTCTCCCGGGATTGCTTGAAGGTTACCACAAGTTTGAGGTTGCTGCTGTTGATAACAAAACCGGGCTTTATGATCCAACCCCGGCAAAGCTTGAGTTCTTAGTTGATAGCTTAGGTCCTGATATATACACCAACCTTCAACAAGATAAAGTTCGTTCTGGATTTGTTGTGAAAGTGAAAGCTGTGGATTCCTGGACACCGGAAGATAAAATTCAAATCTCCTGGAGAATAGACGACGGAGATTGGACAGATTGGACATACGAGAAGGAGATAAAATTAGATTTACCAGAGGGTCAGCATAAAATAGAAATAAAAGCCCGAGATTTGAAAGGGAATGAGAGTATATGGAGCAAGGCATTTTTTGTTCAAAAGGAGGTGATGTTTGGATGTCAGGTAAAATGAAAGAAATTTCAATAATAAATAAAAAGGAGGTGAAAGCATATGTTTAGGAAGATAAAAGCCTATCTACATTTATATATCCTGACAGCTATACTCTTGCCCACTTTAATAGTTTTAGCCGATATTGAAAGCAACTCTTTTACTCCATTAGAGCCATATTTTGATTCAACATTTACACCCGAAAACTCTCCGAAATCTATGAAAGAAATTTGGAACCCAGCAATGGCAGGTCCGGAAAGTTGTCCGCTGGGTTATGAAAGTCCTTTTATACCATTTAAATATTATGCTGAGAGAGGAACAAGAAGCTTTTTTATAAGAGGAGAAAAATATTTCCCACTTGATCTCTCAAAATGTTCAGATTTGGTCTTAGATAGGATGGGCATGGCTGAATGCTTAGAAAGGCATGGAATAAAACCCGAAGATTTACCCCCGATAAAACCACCTCCAAATCGTGTCTCCCCTCTTCCTCCAGATGCTGAAAGGCTTTTCTTCTCAATAAGAGGGGAAGGCAGATTTAAAGCTCCTCCTCGCATATCCCCCGAAGGCAAAGTTGGACACCCCCCAGGTGAGCCGACCTGGTGGCGTGCGGTCGGAATAAGACTATCCGCAGAGTTCATCGACGCCCTTGAAGCTTCTATAACAAACTACCTCAATGTTAATATTAACTTCGAAGCAAATAAAATTTGTAATCCATACACCGGAGGTGAGAGTTTTAGATATCTGAGAAATGCGGACAATACTTGTACTGACATTAAAAATTGTGCGTCAGCTGACTCAGGACCCTGCGGCTCCGTGAGTATCTGTCCAGGTGCAACTTGCCCCCCCCCTTCTTCTCCATGCATTCCTATACCAATAGTGGGTGATTGTGCATTCAAAGACAGTTTCCCGTGTGATACAAACGGTCCTTGCGCCGTCGTAGCTAATGATAATAATTGCATTTATATAAGTACGCCCATTAGTCTCCAGATAGCAGACTGCGGAAATATCAGTTCTACTCGCTGTACTTCGTCTACATCAAGCTGTGGCGATGATGGTCTCGCAATAGATGTACATATACCGAGATTTGATTTAGAGCGATTTTTTAGAGTTGTGAACTATATACCAAGGCCTGAACACTGCAATTCTGGTGAATTAGAACATAGGTGTGGGGTTTGCGGTCGCGACGATGATTGCTGCCCAGATGCTGAAAGGTGCGGATTAATAAGGATATGTTCGTGGCTCTGGATCGTTGATGGATGCCCCTGCTGTGATGCATATGTTAGGCACCGCTTCTGGGTAGATAATATTCGGGCTTTCAACATAGCTTTCTTATTTTATGGCCCAAACTTACCTCCCTTTATGACTCCATGTGCCAACAACCCACCTGCCGCGAGCCAGTTTGTCGGGGGACACCCTGGAGAGTGGATAGACATATGCGCTTGTAATCAAGATTTATCTATTGGTAGTTACGATTCTACATATTGCAATTGGGGTTTCTTGAATTTATGTGGAATTCTTGCTGACATTGTAGAAAACTTCCAAAGAGATACTGTAAGGTGCATACTTGCAAGGGAACTAAACTCCCTTGTATCCGGAGCGCTCAGGAGTTTTTTAGCCAACACTTTCCCTCTATCAGCTATGGAGAAGCTTGGAGCTTGCAATACGAATGCTTATCACATCGGTATTTACCCTGAATTTTGTGCAGGCAGATCCTTAGGTTATCCATGGAACTACTGGAGCGGTGGAGCGGGTCTCGTATTCTTTTTGGATATGACATGGCAACTTGGCACACCTTCAAGTTGCGTCGCAGGTGCTCCTTGTCCTGACTATCCTCCAACCGTTCCATCAACACCTTGTAAAGCTAGCCCGCAAATTTGTCTCCCGCCATCCAGTCCGCCATACAGTTATGACATAGGGGTCTATGTTGACCAGGAGCTCATAAATGAGCTCTTTTATGTTTTCTGGTCGCGGGGACTTTTATGCTATTCATTCACATTATCTCCAGACCAAGCTTGGATGCTCATTCCAGGTATAAGACAGGTAGTTGGCTCTCCAACACCCGTTGCAGTATCTTTTATTCCAGCGTGTAATCCACCACCTCAATTCTCAACATCAGCCGGAACATTTATACTAACTATACCAAGGTTTTATTTGAGGTTCAGAACAGTAGACGGGACGCAACTTTTTGATGTGCAGATGAGAATGACAATTTCAGGACAGCTCGGATATAATAGAACAACTTGTTATTACCTAGATCCTTTGTGTGGTTCAACTTTCAGGTGCAAAAGATGCTACTCGTGGGGATGCCAAGACGAGTATGTACAATATGGTCCAGGATATTTACAAATAACGAATATAACAATAGACCCCGTTGTGGAGGCTATAGTAAACACACATCCTCAAATAAACGCTTCCCCACCATACACTGAGATAGCAGATGTTATAGCTGTTTTGCTGAATGGATTGATAGACAATTCTCTTATAAGAACAAGGATTTATAATCTTTTAGGGATCCTTCCTTTGAAGATGGACACAACTGGATTTTATATTGGTTTTCAAAATAATGCTTTGGTTGCAAGATTAGTTCTGCCAAGACCCCTTTGCATAAACTTTATTTTGGAATTTGGAGAGTTCTCCCCACAAATAGGTTTAGCTTCATCTGAATTTTCTGAGATCCCTCCTGACTTCCAAATCGCTCCGAAACCAAAGGTAGAAACTATTGTTGTCCCAGAAGAAAACGGTCGCATTTCTCCTGAAAGTATAAATTACCAAGAAGAAAAAAGAGAGTACTTGATAAACTCTGATGAGCCCATAAGATTCAAGGTCAAAAGCAAAATTGATAACTTTTACCCAGACGAAAATTCATCTGTTGAACTTCTTTGGAGATATGAAGGAGGATACATGTGGCACAAAATAGAAAATGGTGAGTTTTACCTCAAACCCGTTTCAGAAACTACCGTTGAAATTTTTACCGCTGTAAGACACACGCCGAGCGGAGTCTACACAATAGTTGATGAAAACCCAGTAAAAATCAAAGTGAAAAAGGGTATTCAGGGAAAAATAGAAGGTCCGGATAAACTAAGACCTGGGGAGTTAGGTGTGTTTGAGGTAAAAGCTGATTACGAAAATCTTGAAATATCATACGGAGTTGATGATGGTGATTTTACAAGGTTCTTACCAACTAGAACAATAAAATTGAGATTTAAAGAAGGAGGCAAGCATACTCTCAAAGTGATACTCAAAAGCGGAGAAAAATATGGAGTTGTTAGCAAGGAGATAGAAGTAGAAGGTGAACCAGCAAAAGGCTGTGGCGGTCCTGGTCTGCCATTTGGTCTATCATTGAGTGGAATTTTCGCAGTCTTCTTCTTAACCATCGGCAAAAGGAAGAAAGTGAAAAATGGGAAAAAATAATTTCCTCTTTTTTTCCCTACTATTTTTTCTTTTCTTTTCTATTTCCTTCTTTTCTTTTTCGTGTGGTGGTTCAAAATCTAATCCTAATTTAGATCCAAATTTTAAGATATTAGAATTCGGACCGCGGGGAGAAAATGTATCTGCTGATTCAAGCATCTTTGTAAGATTTTCAAACAAGGCAACAGATTTTTCATTCTCTATAACCCCTTATGTAAAACTTACATCTTACTGGTACGATGAGAGCAACACTCTAAAACTTGTTCCAGACGGTGGTCTTGAACTCTCAACAAAGTATTCTGTTTATGTTGAAGGTAAAAGTGTAAAATCAAATTCAAGAGCATCTGTTATGTGGGAATTTAAGACAGCTGCTCTTCCGCAAAGCTCACAAGCTGGACCGCAAATCTCCATACAAAGTGGCTGTTTCAAAGATAAGCTAATTTTCAACATATCTTCCACTTCCACCATTTCATTTTCAGTTTATGTAAATTCTAATTTAGTAAAAAAAGATACATTAGGATATGGTTCAAAAGATGTACAAATAGACCAAGGTTTCACAGAGGGTAAGAATGACCTTGCAGTAGAAATAATAAATTTGGTAGATGGAAGTAGGATAAAATACACTTTTCAGGTTACAAAAGATACAGTTCCGCCAAAAGAGCCAGGACTTGTAAAAATCTCAAGAGCTGAATTTTCAATAAAAGAACCAGAAGACTCAGGCTGCGGTGTTTATTACTACAACCTTTATGAAATAATAGAAGGGAATCAAGTGCTTTTAGGTGGAGTTGTTGCAGAAAAAAACTTTTTTGACACATACTTTATGGCGTTCCAAAAAAAAAGTAAAATATGCATTACCGCAGTAGATAAAGCATATAATGAATCAGGATGCTCAAATGTTGAGGAGCAAGGCTTTGAAAAATTATCTATAAAATTTGGAGCACCAGTAAGCTATCCTGTAATAAAAAACAAAAAACTATTTTTTATATCGGGCGGAAAACTCTTCATCTATGACGGTCAAGCACCAAAGGAGACAGGATTTTCTTGTAATAAAATTTTCGGATTACCAGATGGTAATATTGCGTGTGAATCACAGGGTGAGGTTTTTGTTATCTCCGAGTCCTCTTCAAAAAAATTATACTCTGGACAACTTATGGCGACCTGCGAAAGAGATTTTGTCGTATTAGATGGAAAATCTGTAAGAATTTATAATGCAAATTTTGAAATAAATCAAGAGATAAATATTGAGGGTGTTGAGAGTTTAGAATGTGCTGATATAGATAAAGACGGAGAAATTGAGCTGATAATGGGAATACCGAAAGAAGATAAGATATATATGGATCGCTTAGATTTTAAGGGAGGAAGATCGGCTATGATTTCTGCCGGTGAAGGTAATCTTATCATCATCAACAAAGGTTCAAAGTTTGGAAGTTTTATAGAAAGTATAGAAAAGCCTGAACCAAAAATTTTCGTTTTAGCACCAGAGTGGGATTTGAATTACGCATACCGAAAAATTGCAGAAGCAGAAGGAGAGAAACCTTCGGAGACGAATGTTGATTTTGGCACGGGCTCGATGATTTTGGTAATCTCACCTTTCAATCAAAACCAAATCTATGACTTAATTTACACAAATATAAAAGGAGCAAGAAAATTTAGGCTGTTTGAGGATAAATTTATCCTTTGGCTTACAAATTCTGGGCTTATTGCTGATTTCCACATCTCAGAAAAATTTAGCCAAATCAAGCTACTTGAAAATGTCCTTGATATTGCAGTCGGTGATATAGATGGTGATGGAAACAAAGATATTATAGCTACAACAGAAAATTCCATAGAAATTTTTAAGTAAAAAAATCAAACTTATTAGATTAAAAAATCAAACTTATTAGATTAAATTTATCTATGGTTATGGAAAGAAAGCATAAACAAACAAAAAAACAAACAAAAAAAGAGAAAGAAAATGGAAAACAGAAAGAAAATAGAAAAACAAGATTGAAGGTAAAACATTTGAATGTAAAATCTACAAATAAGAGAAAAGAAAAGATAATTGAAATTTTGGATAAAAGATACGCTCAAAAATCAGACATTTTAAAAATACTTGAAGAGCTCCGCCTGCAAAGAGAAAGCTCAGACAGAAAATTTGAGCAAATGAGAGAGGAATCAGAAAAAAGATTTCAGCAAATGATAGAAGAAAATAACAAAAGGTTCCAAGAAATGAGAGAGGATATGGACAAAAGATTCCAACAAATGAGAGAAGATATGGACAAAAGATTTCAAGAATTCAGAGAAGATATTGAAAGAAGATTTCAACAAATGAGAGAAGATATGGAAAGAAGATTTGCAGAGGTTGATAAAAGGTTTGAAGTAGTAGATAGAAGGTTTGAGCAGATATATGATGAGATAAAGCGTATAAGACAAGATATGCACAATACAATATCTGCTATTGGTTCAAGGTGGGATGTTGCCGCAGAAAGGGCTTTTAGAGAAGGTCTAAAAGAAATCTTGGGAAAATATTTTAACGCAGATGTGAAAGAAATTTATGTGGAAGATAAAGAGGGAATAGTAAAAGGAAGCCCCGGAAAATATCAGGTGGATATCCTTGTGCAAGACAACATCCACATACTTATTGAGGTAAAAGCGCAAGCAACAGATTTAGATGTTCTGCATCTTTACAGAATTGGTTTAGTTTACGAAAAAGAAAAAGGAGTGAAACCAAGGCTTATTCTTTTAATCCCATATGCAAGAGATGAAGCGTGGGAAGAAGCAAGAATCTTGGGAGATGTTGAGATTTTAACAAATCCACAAGACTTTAAACCTTGAAGATATGAAAGGATTTTTGATCGCTCGAACAGTATTTATCATTTTGGTTTATATTATCATTGCATTCATCATAATAAGAAGTTGTCTCAAAGAAGAAAAAGAAAAAATTAAAGCTGATTTGGAAGTCTTTCCAGAAAGCGGAACGGAACCACTTTCCGCTACAATAAAAATAAAAGCAAGCTCAAACAAATTAATAAACGAGATAAAAGTAGATTTTAATAAAGATGGAAAATGGGACTTTGAAGATTTCCCAAAAACAAAAGAATACTCAAACGAGCTATCTTATATCTTCTTCCACCCCACCGGAGAATTATCACCAGCATCAGCTACAATAGTGGCTTTAATTCTTGGTTCAAAAGAAAAAGTAGAACTTGAAAAAACAATTACAATCAACCCCCTGGAAACAGCTGACTTTGCACTGCTTGCAGATACATGCTCCGGCGTCCCACCACTTGAAGTTAATTTTCAAGTCGTTTTCTTCTCAATACGATCACCGCAAGAAAAACTTTCTTACTTTTGGGACTGCGACGGAGATGGGACCCCGGAGTTCGTAAATAATTCAACTCAGCAGACATGTAGATTTGATAAACCTGGACTATATCCATCTAATCTCTCTGTTTTGAACCCAAACTTAAAAATCACCAATTCAAAATTCATCTACTGTGGTATAATAGCCCAATCAAGAATAACAAAATACATAGAGGTTCTGGAAAAGATGGAAGTTAAAAAATATTTTGTTATTCCTCGGCAGGTTAGACCAACCGATATTCTTCAGGACACAGTAGCTCTTGTTGGAATTCCACAAGGAATATTTATTGTTGACCTAAAAGAAGGTAAGATAAAAAATTGGGTGATTTCAGATTCTCAATATGAAAGTAATTGGGCTTCTTTCCTTGACTCCGAAAGAGTACTTTCTGCCACATTAGAGGGAATAAATTTGCATAATTTGAAAGGAGAATCTCAATTAATTTTAGAAGGTGAATCAAAGAGCGTTTTCCCATTTACTGTTACAGATAACTTTGGAAACTCTTCTACATTTTTCATACTCACTTATAAGTTTCCGAAAAGTACCACTTTCCCCTGCAAGGGAGAGTCCTGTGGGCTCTTTTTGTGTAAGTTTCAACCACTCAGATGCTATGGCATACCACTGACATCAGAAGTGATAAGTTTTAGCGCAAAAGATAAAACCTCAAAACTTGATGTGTTTATAGGACATAACTCTCTCATAAAAGCTTTCAGAATAAAAAAATTTGTAGATGACCTCAAAACATTATCAGATCTTAATCAGCTTATTGAATTTGAAAAAGACTATCCAGCAAATATAGTTCCCTACATTTTTGATGCCGTATTAGATAGTTCCGAAAACCTTAAAGCATCTATATTGCCATATCAAGCTTCCCCATACTTCCAAATCTTCATCCCCCCAAACCTACTATCTTTCTCAAAGAAAAAAGTATTTTTTAACACAACATCTTTAATATCAGATGATCTTGTATTTTTAGGTGCATTACTTTATCCATGTAAAGGAGAGACATCCGCCTGTTCTGGTTTGATCTTTGATATAAATTCAAATGAATTCAAATACGAAATTGAATCCCAATCAAACTTCTTAAACTCCTATTATGAGAACGATATACTTATTACCTCAACTGAATCGGGTTTGGAAGCTCTAAAATTTTACAAAGGTGAAGTTGTAAGTAAAACATCTATAAATTTCATACCTTATGTAGAAGATTTTTATCTTGAAGGAAGCAATTTATATATAGCAGCTGGTAAAGGAGGAGTTTTTGGGTTAGATATTTTTTCAGATAAATTTTTGTTCCATATCCCCACAACCGATGCTGCAACAGCTATTTCAAAATCAGGAGATTTAGTCCTAATTGGTGTATCAGACGACCTTACAACATTCCCCAAAAGAGAAGGAAAATTAATCATATACGATACGAAGACGGGACAAAAAATCGTTTATTCTGATAAAATAAGTGAGAGTATAATCGGTTGCGTATCATCATATCAGGACCACATAATTTTATGCACTGGAAATATCCTGAAAAAATTTACCTTGTCGCTTTCTGAGGTTGGTAATTTAGAACTTCAGGGAAGTATAAAGGATATAAAGTTTCATAATGGAAAGATTTTTGCCATAACCGATAAAAACCTTTACACCATCGACTTTTACAGCTTCAATATAGTTGATACGAAAACTACACAAAAGCAATTTTTCCAAATGGATATATATCCTGAAAGGAATTTACTCTTTACCGCAGAGGGAGTAGATAACACTTTCAGTATTTGGGATATTTCTACCGGTTTTCCCTCACAAATAACATCATATTCCCTTGATTATGGAGTTCTAAATGACATCGCAGCCGGCATAGCTCACTGGGAAAATAGGCTATATGTAGCTTCTGGATACTCCGGTGCTATGATATTTGATATAAGCGATCCTTCAAAACCAAGAATCCAAAGAAAAACTCATTTTGGAACTTTTTCCATGCCGTTAGAAAAATGCTACTCATATCAGTTCAAATTGATTTGCAAAAGTGTAAAAGACCTGATATTGTTAGAGTAAGAAAAAAACATATTTGAAGAGAAAAAGTTTGTTTTATATGAATCAAAATGAATCTGAACATAATAAAAATAAAAAATGGAACTTTTCGGAACAGATGGAATAAGATTTATTGTATCTGGAAATTCACAAGGAGATGAACTAAAATATTCTCCTGACCTTATTTTTAAAATAGCAAAAGCTACAAGCCGTGTTATGGAAAAGGGAAATTATGTGGTTGTTTGGGATACACGAAAATCATCCTTACCGATAGTTTCAATATTCTCAGGAGTTTTGGTTTCACAAAACTTTAATGTAAAACTTGCGGGAATATTACCTACTCCCGCCGCTTCACTGATATGCAGAACCCTCAAATACAACGGCGCATTTTCAGTCTCAGCCTCTCATAACCCCTCAGAATTTAACGGAATAAAATTCTTCAATAAGGATGGGTTGAAATTAGACCAAAAAACTGAAAAGGAAATAGAAAAATTTTTTCTTGAAAATCAAAAAATAAACGAAGCGGAAAATTCATATAAGATCGGAGAACTCCATCAAGATTATGAATTTTGTAAAAGCACATACAAAAGCTTCATCTTAAATCTTTTCCCCAAAAATATGTTAAAAGGTCTGAATATAGTTTTAGACTGCTCAAATGGATCAACTTCGAATGTAGCGCCAGAGATTTTCAGAGAACTTGGAGCAAAAGTAAAAACCATAGGAGCAAATCCAGACGGAGAAAATATAAATTTAGGAGTTGGTAGTGAAAATCCTCAAAAAGCTTTATCAGAAGATGGAGATTTCAAGGTAATATTTGATGGAGATGGAGATAGAGTTCTTATAGGAGATTCAAAAGGTAATCTATATGATGGGGATCAGCTCATTTCAATTTTAGCTAAATCTATGATAGAAAAAGGAGAATTAAGATGGGGAATTGTTGGCACGATACTATCTAACATAGCGTTAGAAAAATTCGCAAAAGAAAACAAATTAAACTTCGTAAGAGTTGATGTGGGAGATAGAAATATAGCTTACAAAATGAAAGAAGTTGGAGCAAATCTTGGTGGAGAAGAATCAGGACACATAATACTTTATGATATACTTCCAACGGGAGACGGAATAATATCTGCTCTGAAAGTTTTAGAATATGTTATAAAAAAGCAAAAAGATCTAAAAGATTTAGCAATAGAAAAATTCTATCAAGCAAAAGGAAAAATAAAAATTTCACAAAAGAAAGATTTGAAATCAGAAGAATTCAGAAATGTTTGGAAGATAAAAGAAGAAGTTGAGAAATCAGGAGGGAGAGTAGTTGTAAGATACTCTGGAACAGAACCCGTAATAAGAGTTATGGTAGAACACGAGAACAAAGAAAAAGCCGAAGAAATAAAAGATAAAATTGAAGAGGAACTCAAAAAAATATTTATCAACAACGAAAAAAGTAAATAGTAAAGAATACAAAGCGAAAAAATAAAGGAACAAAAGATAAAACAAAAAAAGAAAAGTAGAATATAACCAAAATGAAATTTCAAAACTTATATAAACAATAATACAAAAAAGAATACAAAACATAAAAACGCCATGGCAGAAAAGAAAAAAAAAGAAAAAATAAAGAAAGAAAATAAAAAAGAAAAAAAAATAAAAAAAGAAAATAATAAAAATAAAAAAGAAAACAAAAATGTAGTGAAGATAGAAGATGAAAGACCAGTTACGGCCATATCATATGACAAAGACCAAGCAAAAATAACTATTATAGGGGTTCCAGATCGTCCCGGAATAGCGGCTGCAATTTTCACACCATTAGGTGAAGCTGGAATAAGCGTAGATATGATAGTTCAAAATGTCTCATCAGAGGGACTTACAGATATAACTTTCACAGTAAAAAGAAAGCAACTAAAAAAAGCATTAGATACAGTTCAAGAAGTTGCAAAGAAAATGGGGTTCAAAGAAGTAAGATATGATGATACAATAGCAAAAGTATCAATAGTAGGAACAGGAATGAGAGATAGACCCGGCATAGCCGCGAAAATGTTCTCAACTCTTGCAAAAGCAGGAATAAATATAGAGATGATCTCAACCTCCGAGATAAAAATATCTTGTGTTATAAAAGAAAAATATGTTGAGTTAGCCGTAAGAGAACTGCACTCTGCTTTTGAACTTTCTTAGAAATTCTATATTTCATCTGCTCCAATATCCCAAAAATAAAAAATTGTGAAAAATAAATTATAAAAACCCCATTTTTTATCATATAAAATATGGCAAGAATTACAATAGAGGATTGCCTTGAAAAAGTTCCGAACAAATTTATTCTTGTAAGAATGGCAATTTTAAGAGCCCATCAACTTATGAAAGGAGCAAGACCCACCATAGACAACATAGAAGAAAACAGAGAGATAGTGGTTGCCCTAAGAGAAATTGCAGCAAACAAAGTAAAATACAAGAAAATAACAGAAGAAGAAAGAAGAAGAGCCGGCGAAGAAAAAATATTGTAAAATTAAGATTAGCTTACTTTTGGTATTAGTAGACCAAATTTGTGATTTGAGGATTTTTTTGAGATTTGAGGATTTTTTCTGACATATTCAAAGCAATTTTAACAATATTCTTTGTACTCACCGCCATTTTTTTTATTATTGAGGCTATACCGGGAGATCCTGCCGAACTACTTGGAGGAGAAAGAGCGTCCCGAGAAGAGATAGAAAAAATAAAAAAAGAGTTTGGTCTTGACAAACCTTTACTTGAAAGATACAAAAACACTCTGATCTCAGCAATAAAATTTGATTTCGGATATTCCTTTTACACAAAGCAAAAGGTAAGAGATATTATTATTCCAAGATTAAAAAATACATTTTTACTCGCAATAACAACCCTTGCGATAACTTTTTTTCTTGCAAATCTTATATTCATAATTTACATTCTGTTCAGAAAATGGGAGGATGCAATTACGATTTTATCAACAATATTATGGTCTATACCGAACTTTTGGCTCGGAGTAATATTTATAATCTTGTTCTCCGTAAAGCTCAGGCTTTTACCAGTATCTGGATTTGAAAACCTGAAATCTTTAATTTTACCAGCTTTGACGCTCAGCATATCCTTATCTATTGTTCTTGGGAGATTTTTGAAAAACCTTTCAGAAGACTTTATAAAATCAGATGCTTTCTTATTTATTAGGTCAAAAGGAGTGGGTTTTATAAGAGAGCTTTTACATATAACAAAAGCTATATCATCAGGAATAATAACAGTTATCGGACTTCAAGCAGGAGTTTTGCTTTCAGGAACAGTAATAACCGAAACGGTTTTTTCGTTCCCGGGAATAGGTTCGCTTACAGTACAAGCTGTACTTTCACGAGATTTACCTTTACTTTATGCCTGCGTATTTTCAATTTCTTCAATATGGGTTTTAGTAAATTTTCTTTCAGATAAATTAGCTCAAATTTTTGACCCAAGACTCAAAAGTTAAAACTTTGGAGAAAATAAAAATTTTCCCATAAAAAAACAATAAAAACTATCATAACCTATTTGACACAAATGAACTCCATATAAATTTCATCAAATCCTCCAACCCAATAACACCATAATTTAGCACACAAAAGTGGATTTAAATTAGCAAAAAAACTTATAAACCTATCCATAACTTCCAAAGTGAAGAAAGTAAGCTTTGATAGGTGCTGTTTTCTCAAATACTTCTGCCCCAACCAATTCAACCTAAGTTTTTTAAGTTTGAACTCTTTCCCATAAAAATATTGAGGATACCTTGGATCAAAATAATATGGGAAAGTAACATCAAATCCGGCTTTGTGCTCTGGATGAGAAAACCCTCTACTACAATGAGGTACAGCAATTTTCAACTCTCCACCATTTTTCAATATTCTATGTAATTCAAACATAGCATCAAATGGAGAATTCAAATGTTCTAAAACATGAAAAGCTTCCACAAGATCAAAGGTGTTGTCTTTAAAAGGATAAGGGAATTTATTCAGATCAACCACAAGGTCTGGATTAACTTCTTTCCTTATATCTACATTTATATAACCATCTTTCTTAAAAGAACCACACCCTAAATTTAATTTCATAATTCTGTTTACTCCTTTCTTCCTTTATAGAATATATAGGAAACTCACTTTTTTATTTACCTTATCCATTTTTTTATTTACCTTATCCATTTTTCAATCCACTGTGATAATGAAAATAAAGCAAAAATCTTTCTTGAATTATTTTTTCTTGAATTTATATGATCGTATAACTCTTTGGAAACAAAATGAGAAAAAGAAGGAGATAATACTCCAAATCTTCTGAGGTATTTTTCAAGTTCAAAAATTTTTTCAGCAAAAATTCTTTCTTTTTTCTTTATCCAAAAACTTATTGGTACAGCAAATCCTTGTTTCCCCCTTTTCAATATACGCTTTGGCAACTTTTCTTTCATTATATCTCTGAGTATAAATTTTAATCCGTCAAGAGTATAAATTAGCGGTCTTATCTTACCTTTGAAATTTAACGAGAAACACAAATTAGCAATTTCTCTTGTAAGAAAAGGTGTTCTTACTTCAAGAGAACAAAAAGAAGAAGCTCTATCAGTCTTAAACAAAATATCATCTTGAAGATAAAGTTTCATATCAAGATACATAGGTAATGAAAAAAAATCAATATCTTTTTCTACGGCTTCTTTGTAGTATCTTAAAGCATCTTCAAAGATAAAATCTTGATTTATATCTAAATTCAAAATATTGGTTATTTCTGATGGAGAAAAATATCTCATCCAAAAGTAGTGTCTTTGTGGAAGATCAAGATCAAAACCTGAAAAAAATCTTTTGAGTTTGAAATCTAAACTAAAATACTCAAAAGAAGATGGTAAAGATTCAACTAGATTTACTACAAAGTCTTTGAATTTCCATCTCAAAATTTTCCTCAAAAATTCTGCAAGAATATGAGAGATATAAGTTGGATACCCCCCAAAAAGTTCATCTCCACCATCTCCGGATAGCGCAACCTTTACTTTCTGTCTTGTAAGCTTACTCAAAAGATATGTTGGTAATATTGAAGAATCTGCAAACGGTTCGTCAAGCTTTGAAAAAATTTCTGGAATGACTTCAAGCATATCATCTTCACGCATTCTGTACTCTGTGTGATCTGTTCCGAAAAAAGATGAAATCTCTCTTGCAAAGCTTGATTCATCGTAAGA
>Ga0080007_1058632_pt1 | contig 25345 bp, 23 predicted proteins | sample OctOCTMetagenome_FD_69210 | JGI IMG/M metagenome (GOLD analysis project Ga0080007, IMG submission 69210) | Hot spring and microbial mat streamer communities from Octopus Spring Streamers, Yellowstone National Park, USA - OCT_B (SPADES... | ecosystem: Environmental > Aquatic > Thermal springs >...
GGGTTTTGCCTTCCAGGAGGCGCCGGTAGGCGAAGCGCGTGGCGCTGGAGAAGCGGCGCGTGAGGTCCAGGACGGCCGCTTCGTCCCTGTGGTCAGGGAAGACCAGGCGGGCGTGGAGGCCGAGGTGGAGCTTCGGGGCTTTGGCCTCGGGCATCCTTGGGCTCATTTTACCCCCTTTCGCCTCTTTCGCCGCCCTCCGTGAAGTCTTGCGCTTCTGGATGAACCGGGAGCGAAAGGGAAAGGGTGTGCGGATTTGTGGGCTGTTTTTCAGCTGTTTGTGCCTCCGACAGGGTTCGCAGTAAGGTCTGGGTGAACTCCTTGGCGATGCGCCTTAGGCAGCGCTCCAGGGTGGCGCTTTTGGCCAGGAGAACCTCATCCATAGACCAGACCCCGTTTGAGGATGTCCTGGATGAGGTCAGCGCGCTCCTCGTTGAGCCGGGCGTAAGCCTTGAGGGCCAGGTCCAGGAACCGTTCGGCTTCGCTTTCCCGAAGGTAGAGAGCTTGGCCAAAGGCGGCCACCTGGGCCTGGAGGGCTAGGGGAGCTTGGCGCAGGTCCACCAGGTCCACCTCCCGGCCTACAAGGCGGCTTAGGAGGGAAGCTACCTGAAAGAGCTCCCAGGGGTCGTAGGGCTTTTCTCCCAAGACCGCCAGGTATAGGTCGCTTTCGGGCCTCGAGGTCCTCGAGGCTTGGGAGCCAAAGAGGTAGACGCCCAGGGGGTTTAGCCGGTCCACCAAGAGCTTCAGGGCTTCCTCCAGGGCCAAGTCCACATCTCTCCAGGATATCATCAGACCCCATGGAAGACCTGATGGCCTACCTCAAGCGGGCCCGGGGCGGCCGGGTGGTGCAGACGGGCTTCCTCCCCCCGGAGGCCCAGGCGGAGCTTCAGGAACTGGCCGGTCGGGAGGGCCTCAACGTGGCCTTCTTCGGGGGCTTCCCCCTGGCGGAGCGCAAGGTGGCGGTCCTCTACCCGCCCGAGGTGCCCTCCGTCCACGACCCGGTGCAGGTCTTCTTCCTAGAAAAGGAGCCCCCAGACCTGGGCGAGGCCATGGGGGACGTGGAGCCCCTGGAGGAGGGCTTTCTGGTGGCCTTGCTCCCCAAGGGGAAGAAGGCCCTGGAGGAGGCGGGCTTTACCCTCCTTCCCCCTCCGGAAGGGGCCCTCAGGCCCTCGAGGGTGCGCACCCTGGTGGTGCCCTCCCTGCGGGTGGACGCCGTGGGGGCCAAGGGGTTCGGGGTTTCCCGCAGCTACTTCGCCCAGGGGGTCAAGGCGGGGAAGGTGCGCCTGAGGGGCAAGGTGGCCTCCCCCAAGGATGAGATGGCCCCCGGGGATGTCCTCCTGGCCGAGGGCCTTGGGAGCCTGAGACTTCTTGCGGTTCTTGGCGAAACCAGGCGGGGCAACTATAAAATCAAGGTGGAGGTGGAGCGCTAGGGCGAAGGGTTGGACAGGCTTGACCGGTAGGCTTGACGGAATAAGGGAGAGCCCTATAGGCTAAGGTTTGTGCTCTTTGGTCGGGCCAAGGGAGCACGGTAAGAGCCAGCTGCCCGCAAGGGGATGCGCCCTTGCGGAAGGACTCTGTTAGCTTACCTCGGGCGGCCCGCTTTCCCTTAGAGGTGACGCATGGAGATCAAGCGGTTCGGTCGCATCCGAGAGGTCATTCCCCTTCCCCCCCTTACGGAAATCCAGGTGGAGTCCTACAGGAAGGCGCTCCAGGCGGACGTTCCCCCTGAAAAGCGGGAGAACGTGGGCATCCAGGCCGCCTTCAAGGAGACCTTCCCTATAGAGGAGGGGGACAAGGGCAAGGGTGGTCTGGTTCTGGACTTCCTGGAGTACCGCATCGGCGACCCCCCCTTTTCCCAGGACGAGTGCCGGGAGAAGGACCTGACCTACCAGGCTCCCCTTTACGCCCGGCTCCAGCTCATCCACAAGGACACCGGGCTCATCAAGGAGGACGAGGTCTTCCTGGGCCACCTGCCCCTGATGACCGAGGACGGCTCCTTCATCATCAACGGGGCCGACCGGGTCATTGTCTCCCAGATCCACCGCTCCCCCGGGGTCTACTTCACCCCCGACCCCGCCCGCCCCGGCAGGTACATCGCCAGCATCATCCCCCTGCCCAAGCGGGGGCCCTGGATTGACCTCGAGGTGGAGGCCAGCGGCGTGGTGACCATGAAGGTCAACAAGCGCAAGTTCCCCCTGGTCCTCCTCCTCAGGGTCTTGGGCTACGACCAGGAGACCCTGGTGCGGGAGCTTTCCGCCTACGGGGACCTGGTCCAGGGCCTCCTGGACGAGGCGGTTTTGGCCATGCACCCCGAGGAGGCCATGGTCCGCCTCTTCACCCTCCTCCGCCCGGGGGACCCCCCCAAGAAGGACAAGGCCCTGGCCTACCTCTTTGGCCTTCTGGCCGACCCCAAGCGCTACGACCTGGGAGAGGCGGGCCGCTACAAGGCGGAGGAGAAGCTGGGTGTGGGCCTCTCGGGGCGCACCCTGGTCCGGTTTGAGGACGGCGAGTTCAAGGACGAGGTCTTCCTGCCCACGCTCCGCTACCTCTTCGCCCTAACGGCCGGGGTTCCCGGCCACGAGGTGGACGACATTGACCACCTGGGCAACCGGCGGATCCGCACCGTGGGCGAGCTCGTGGCGGACCAGTTCCGCGTGGGCCTGGCCAGGCTGGCCCGAGGGGTGCGGGAGCGCATGGTCACGGGCTCCCCCGACGCCCTCACCCCCGCCAAGCTGGTCAACAGCCGCCCCCTGGAGGCCGCCTTGCGGGAGTTTTTCAGCCGGAGCCAGCTCTCCCAGTTCAAAGACGAGACCAACCCCCTCTCCTCCCTGAGGCACAAAAGGCGCATCTCCGCCCTGGGCCCCGGGGGCCTTACCCGGGAGCGGGCGGGGTTTGACGTGCGCGACGTGCACCGCACCCACTACGGGCGCATCTGCCCGGTGGAGACGCCGGAAGGGGCCAACATTGGCCTCATCACCTCCCTGGCCGCCTACGCCCGGGTGGACGCCTTGGGCTTCATCCGCACCCCCTACCGCCGGGTCAAGAACGGCGTGGTCACGGAGGAGGTGGTCTACATGACCGCCTCCGAGGAGGACCGCTACACCATTGCCCAGGCCAACACCCCCCTCGAGGGCAACCGCATCGCCACCGACCGGGTGGTGGCCAGGCGCAGGGGGGAGCCCGTCATCGTGGCTCCGGAGGAGGTGGAGTTCATGGATGTCTCCCCCAAGCAGGTCTTCTCCCTCAACACTAACCTCATCCCCTTCCTGGAGCACGACGACGCCAACCGGGCCCTCATGGGCTCCAACATGCAGACCCAGGCCGTGCCCCTCATCCGGGCCCAGGCCCCAGTGGTCATGACGGGCCTGGAGGAGCGGGTGGTGCGGGACTCCTTGACCGCCCTCTACGCCGAGGAGGACGGGGAGGTGGTCAAGGTGGACGGCACCAGGATCGCCGTCCGCTACGAGGACGGCCGCCTGGTGGAGCACCCTTTGCGCCGCTTTGTCCGCTCCAACCAGGGCACCGCCTTCGACCAGCGGCCCCGGGTCAGGGTGGGCCAGCGGGTGAAGAAGGGGGACCTCCTGGCGGACGGCCCCGCCTCGGAAGAGGGCTTTCTGGCCCTGGGGCAGAACGTCCTGGTGGCCATCATGCCCTTTGACGGGTACAACTTTGAGGACGCCATCGTCATCAGCGAGGAGCTCCTCAAGCGGGACTCCTACACCTCCATCCACATCGAGCGCTACGAGATTGAGGCCCGGGACACCAAGCTGGGCCCCGAGCGCATCACCCGGGACATCCCCCACCTCTCCGAGGCCGCCCTTCGCGACCTGGACGAGGAGGGCATCGTCCGCATCGGGGCCGAGGTCAAGCCCGGCGACATCCTGGTGGGGCGCACCAGCTTCAAGGGCGAGCAGGAGCCTTCCCCCGAGGAGCGCCTTTTGCGCTCCATCTTCGGGGAGAAGGCCAGGGACGTGAAGGACACCTCCCTGAGGGTCCCCCCCGGGGAAGGGGGGATCGTGGTGGGGCGCCTGCGCCTTAGGCGGGGCGATCCCGGGGTGGAGCTGAAGCCTGGGGTGCGGGAGGTGGTCCGGGTCTTCGTGGCCCAGAAGCGCAAGCTCCAGGTGGGGGACAAGCTGGCCAACCGCCACGGCAACAAGGGCGTGGTGGCCAAGATCCTTCCTGTGGAGGACATGCCCCACCTGCCCGACGGCACCCCCGTGGACGTGATCCTAAACCCCCTGGGCGTGCCCAGTCGGATGAACCTGGGCCAGATCTTGGAGACCCACCTGGGCCTGGCGGGCTACTTCCTGGGCCAGCGCTACATCTCCCCCGTCTTTGACGGGGCCACGGAGCCCGAGATCAAGGAGCTTCTGGCCGAGGCCTTCAACCTCTACTTCGGCAAGCGCCTGGGCGAGGGCTTCGGCGTAGACAAGCGGGAGAAGGAGGTCCTGGCCCGGGCGGAGAAGCTGGGCCTGGTCTCCCCGGGCAAGAGCCCCGAGGAGCAACTCAAAGAGCTCTTCGTCCAGGGCAAGGTGGTCCTCTACGATGGCCGCACGGGGGAGCCCTTTGAGGGGCCCATCGTGGTGGGGCAGATGTTCATCATGAAGCTCTACCACATGGTGGAGGACAAGATGCACGCCCGCTCCACCGGCCCCTACTCCCTCATCACCCAGCAGCCTCTGGGCGGCAAGGCCCAGTTCGGCGGCCAGCGCCTCGGGGAGATGGAGGTCTGGGCCCTCGAGGCCTACGGGGCCGCCCACACCCTGCAGGAGATGCTGACCATCAAGTCCGACGACATTGAGGGCAGGAACGCCGCCTACGAGGCCATCATCAAGGGCGAGGACGTGCCCGAGCCCAGCGTGCCCGAGTCCTTCCGCGTGCTGGTGAAGGAGCTTCAGGCCCTGGCCCTGGACGTGCAGACCCTGGACGAGAAGGACAACCCCGTGGACATTTTTGAGGGCCTGGCCTCCAAGAGGTGAGCCTTTTTCTGGAGGAAAGATGAAAAAGGAAGTCCGCAAGGTCCGCATCGCCCTGGCCTCCCCCGAGAAGATCCGCTCCTGGAGCTACGGGGAGGTGGAGAAGCCCGAGACCATCAACTACCGCACCCTGAAGCCCGAGCGGGACGGGCTCTTTGACGAGCGCATCTTCGGCCCCATCAAGGACTACGAGTGCGCCTGCGGCAAGTACAAGCGCCAGCGCTTTGAGGGCAAGGTCTGCGAGCGGTGCGGGGTGGAGGTCACCAAGAGCATCGTCCGCCGCTACCGCATGGGCCACATTGAGCTGGCCACCCCCGCCGCCCACATCTGGTTCGTCAAGGACGTGCCCTCCAAGATCGGCACCCTCCTGGACCTCTCCGCCACCGAGCTGGAGCAGGTCCTCTACTTCAACAAGTACATCGTCCTGGACCCCAAGGGGGCCGTCCTGGACGGGGTGCCGGTGGAAAAGCGCCAGCTCCTCACCGACGAGGAGTACCGGGAGCTCCGCTTTGGCAAGCAGGAGACCTACCCCCTGCCCGCCGGGGTGGATGCCCTGGTCAAGGACGGGGAAGAGGTGGTGAAGGGCCAGGAGCTGGCCCCCGGCGTGGTGAGCCGCATGGACGGCGTGGCCCTCTACCGCTTCCCCCGCCGGGTGCGGGTGGACTACCTGAGGAAGGAGCGGGCCGCCCTCAGGATCCCCCTCTCCGCCTGGGTGGAGAAGGAGGCCTACCGGCCCGGGGAGGTCCTGGCGGAGCTCCCCGAGCCCTACCTCTTCCGGTCGGAGGAGGCTGGCGTGGTGGAGCTTAAGGAGCTTCCCGAGGGCCACCTCATCTACCTGCGCCAGGAGGAAGAGGTGGTGGCCCGCTACTTCCTCCCCGCGGGCATGACCCCCCTGGTGGTGGAAGGGGAGATCGTGGAGGTGGGCCAGCCTCTGGCCGAGGGGAAGGGGCTATTGCGCCTGCCCCGCCACATGACGGCCAAGGAGGTGGAGGCCGAGGAGGAAGGGGACAGCGTCCACCTCACCCTGTTCCTGGAGTGGACCGAGCCCAAGGACTACCGCATCGCCCCCCACATGAACGTCATCGTCCCCGAGGGGGCCAAGGTGCAGGCGGGGGAGAAGATCGTGGCCGCCATTGACCCCGAGGAGGAGGTCATCGCCGAGGCCGAGGGGGTGGTCCACCTGCACGAGCCCGCCAGCATCCTGGTGGTCAAGGCCCGGGTCTACCCCTTTGAGGACGACGTGGAGGTGACCACCGGGGACCGGGTGGCCCCGGGGGACGTCCTGGCCGACGGGGGCAAGGTCAAGAGCGAGATCTACGGCCGGGTGGAGGTGGACCTGGTCCGCAATGTGGTGCGGGTGGTGGAGTCCTACGACATAGACGCCCGCATGGGGGCCGAGGCCATCCAGGAGCTCCTCAAGGAGCTGGACCTGGAGAAGCTGGAGAGGGAGCTTTTGGAGGAGATGAAGCACCCCTCCCGGGCCCGGCGGGCCAAGGCCAGGAAGCGGCTGGAGGTGGTGCGGGCTTTCTTGGACTCCGGCAACCGCCCGGAGTGGATGATCCTGGAGGCCGTCCCCGTCCTGCCCCCGGACCTCCGCCCCATGGTCCAGGTGGACGGGGGGCGGTTCGCCACCAGCGACCTCAACGACCTCTACCGCCGCCTCATCAACCGCAACAACCGCCTGAAGAAGCTCCTGGCCCAGGGGGCCCCCGAGATCATCATCCGCAACGAGAAGCGCATGCTCCAGGAGGCGGTGGACGCCGTCATAGACAACGGCCGCCGGGGCAGCCCCGTCACCAACCCCGGCTCCGAGCGCCCCCTCCGCAGCCTCACCGACATCCTCTCCGGCAAGCAGGGCCGCTTCCGCCAGAACCTTCTGGGCAAGCGGGTGGACTACTCGGGCCGGAGCGTGATCGTGGTGGGGCCCCAGCTCAAGCTCCACCAGTGCGGCCTGCCCAAGCGCATGGCCCTGGAGCTCTTCAAGCCCTTCCTCCTCAAGAAGATGGAGGAGAAGGGCATCGCCCCCAACGTGAAGGCGGCCAGGCGCATGCTGGAGCGCCAGCGGGACATCAAGGACGAGGTGTGGGACGCCCTCGAGGAGGTCATCCACGGCAAGGTGGTCCTCCTGAACCGGGCCCCCACCCTGCACCGCCTGGGGATCCAGGCCTTCCAGCCCGTTTTGGTGGAGGGGCAGTCCATCCAGCTCCACCCCCTGGTCTGCGAGGCCTTCAACGCCGACTTTGACGGGGACCAGATGGCCGTCCACGTCCCCCTCTCCTCCTTCGCCCAGGCCGAGGCCCGGGTCCAGATGCTCTCCGCCCACAACCTCCTCTCCCCGGCCTCGGGGGAGCCCCTAGCCAAGCCCAGCCGGGACATCATCCTGGGCCTTTACTACATCACCCAAGTGCGAAAGGAGAAGAAGGGAGCCGGCATGGCCTTCGCCACCCCCGAGGAGGCCCTAGAGGCCTACGAGCGGGGCGAGGTGGCCCTGAACGCCCCCATCGTGGTGGCGGGCAGGGAGACCAGCGTGGGCCGCTTGAAGTTCATTTTCGCCAACCCCGACGAGGCCCTTCTGGCGGTGGCCCACGGGCTTTTAGACCTCCAGGACGTGGTCACCGTCCGCTACCTGGGTAGGCGGCTGGAGACGAGCCCGGGGCGGATCCTCTTCGCCCGCATCGTGGGCGAGGCCGTGGGGGACGAAAAGGTGGCCCAGGAGCTCATCCAGATGGACGTCCCCCAGGAGAAGAACTCCCTCAAGGACCTGGTCTACCAGGCCTTCCTGCGCCTGGGCATTGAGAAGACCGCCCGCCTCCTGGACGCCCTCAAGTACTACGGTTTCACCCTCTCCACCACCAGCGGCATTACCATCGGCATTGACGACGCCGTGATCCCCGAGGAGAAGCAGAGGTACCTGGAGGAGGCCGACCGGAAGCTCCGCCAGATTGAGCAGGCCTACGAGATGGGCTTCCTCACCGAGCGGGAGCGGTATGACCAGGTGATCCAGCTCTGGACGGAGACCACGGAGAAGGTGACCCAGGCGGTCTTCAGGAACTTTGAGGAGAACTACCCCTTCAACCCCCTCTACGTCATGGCCCAGTCCGGGGCCCGGGGTAACCCGCAGCAGATCCGCCAGCTCTGCGGCATGCGGGGCCTGATGCAGAAGCCTTCGGGGGAGACCTTTGAGGTGCCGGTGCGCTCCTCCTTCCGCGAGGGCCTCACCGTCTTGGAGTACTTCATCAGTAGCCACGGGGCCAGGAAGGGCGGGGCGGACACCGCGCTCCGCACCGCCGACTCCGGCTACCTGACTCGGAAGCTGGTGGATGTGACCCACGAGATCGTGGTCCGGGAGGCGGACTGCGGCACCACCAACTACATCTCCGTCCCCCTCTTCCAGATGGACGAGGTGACCCGCACCCTGCGCCTCAGGAAGCGCTCGGATATAGAGTCCGGCCTCTACGGCCGGGTCCTGGCCCGGGAGGTGGAGGCTCTGGGCCGCAGGCTGGAGGAGGGGCGCTACCTCTCCCTCGAGGACGTCCACTTCCTCATCAAGGCGGCGGAGGCGGGGGAGGTGCGGGAGGTTCCCGTGAGGAGCCCCCTCACCTGCCAGACCCGCTACGGGGTCTGCCAGAAGTGCTACGGCTACGACCTGTCCATGGCCCGCCCCGTGTCCATCGGGGAGGCCGTGGGCGTGGTGGCCGCCCAGTCCATCGGCGAGCCCGGCACCCAGCTCACCATGCGCACCTTCCACACCGGGGGCGTGGCGGTGGGCACCGACATCACCCAGGGTCTTCCCCGGGTCATTGAGCTCTTTGAGGCCCGCCGCCCCAAGGCCAAGGCGGTCATCTCCGAGATTGACGGCGTGGTGCGCATTGAGGAAGGCGAGGACCGGCTCTCGGTCTTCGTGGAGTCCGAGGGCTTCTCCAAGGAGTACAAGCTCCCCAAGGACGCCCGCCTTTTGGTCAAGGACGGGGACTACGTGGAGGCGGGCCAGCCCCTGACCCGCGGGGCCATTGACCCCCACCAGCTTTTGGAGGCCAAGGGCCCCGAGGCGGTGGAGCGCTACCTGGTGGACGAGATCCAGAAGGTCTACCGCGCCCAGGGCGTGAAGCTCCACGACAAGCACATTGAGATCGTGGTGCGGCAGATGCTCAAGTACGTGGAGGTCACCGACCCCGGGGATAGCCGCCTCCTCGAGGGCCAGGTCCTGGAGAGGTGGGACGTGGAGGCCCTGAACGAGCGCCTGATCGCCGAGGGCAAGGTGCCCGTGGCCTGGAAGCCCCTCCTCATGGGGGTCACCAAGAGCGCCCTCTCCACCAAGAGCTGGCTCTCCGCCGCCAGCTTCCAGAACACCACCCACGTCCTCACCGAGGCGGCCATCGCCGGCAAGAAGGACGAGCTCATCGGCCTCAAGGAGAACGTGATCCTGGGCCGCCTGATCCCCGCGGGCACGGGCTCCGACTTCGTCCGCTTCACCCAGGTGGTGGACCAGAGGACCCTGAAGGCCATTGAGGAGGCCCGCAAGGAGGCGGTGGAGGCCAAGGAGGCCCCCGCCCGCCGCCCCGTGCGCCGGGAGCAGCCGGGGAAGGGCCTTTAAGCCTACCCCGCTAGGGGCAAAGCCCTGGCGGGGACCCCTTTATACCACCCCATGCTAGCTTGGGCCAGCATGGGGGCCCCGGCAAAGGGTTCCTGGGGAAGCTACCTGGCATGGTAGCTGGCATGGTAGGCCGAAGGAAACGGGAAACGAGGGAGGAGCATGCTGGCTAAAGTTTTTTCCGCCTTCCGCCAGGTGGGGGAGGACCTCTTTCACCAGGGGCTCATCTCGGCCACGGCGGGCAACTTCTCCGTGCGCACCAAGGAGGGCTTTCTCATCACCCGAAGCGGGGTGCAGAAGGCCCACCTCACCCCCGAGGACCTGGTGGAGGTGCCCCTAGAGGGCCCCATCCCCCAAGGGGCCAGCGTGGAGAGCGTCATCCACCGGGAGGTCTACCGCAAGACCCCGGCCCGGGCCATCGTCCACGCCCATCCCCGGGTGGCGGTGGCCCTCTCCCTTCACCTCAAGAGCCTGGTTCCCCTGGACCTCGAGGGCCAGTTTTACCTGAAGGAGGTGCCCGTTCTCAGCCCCAAGACGGTCTCCGCCACCGAGGAGGCCGCCAGGGCCGTGGCCGAGGCTTTGGGGGCCCACCGGGCCTGCCTCTTAAGGGGCCACGGGGCCTTCACCTGGAGCGGGAAGGAAAAGCCCGAGGAGGCCCTCCTCGAGGCCTACAGCCTCATGACCACCCTGGAGGAGAGCGCCGAGATCCTCTTCTACCACCGCCTTTGGGAGAAGGGATGAGAGCACCCCATGCGGGGAACCGAGGCTTACCCGGGCCGGGGGGCCGGAAAATGGAGGCAAGGGGATGAGGGTTCTTTTCGTGGAGGGCAAGGAAGAGGCGGCCCTTAGGGCACTGGCCCAGGCGCTTCCCCACCCCTACTGGCTTCTTGCGGGGGAGGGCGTCTTCCTCCTGCAGGTCTTCGGGGCCTCGGAGGAGGCCCTGGCCCGGGCCCGGGAGGTGCCGGGGGTTAAGGTTTGGGCCTTCCGCCTCCAGGATGGGATAGTCTATAGGGGATGCGGGAAGAAATCGGCTACATCCCCGTAGGGGAGGCAGAGCTTTACGTGGAGGACGTGGGGGACCCCCAAGCTCCCGCCCTCTTGGTCCTCCACGGCGGCCCCGGGGGCAACGCCTATGCCCTGCGGGAGGGCCTCGGGGAGTACCTGGAGGGCTTCCGCGCCATCTACTTTGACCAGCGGGGCTCGGGGCGTAGCCTGGAGCTTCCCGAAGACCCCAGGCTCTTCACCATAGACGCCCTGGTGGAGGACACCCTCCTCCTGGCCGAGGCCCTAGGCCTGGAGCGCTTCGCCCTTTTGGGGCACGGCTTTGGGGCCTTGGTGGCCCTGGAGGTCCTCCGCCGCTACCCGGGGGTGGAGGGGGCCATCCTCCTCGGGCCCTGGGTCAGCTTTCCCTGGCTTGCCCAGAGGCTCGCCGAGGCCGCCGGGCTCACCCCGGGGCAGGACCCGGAGGCCAACCTGCGGGTCGCCCTGGAACGGGCCGAACCCAAGGCCCTCTTTGACCGCCTCATGTTCCCAAGCCCCAGGGGCCGCCTGGAGTACGAGTGGGTGGTGGAGGGCTCTGGGGTCGTAGGCCCCGACGCCCCGGCCCGAGCCTTTCTGAGGAATGGCCTTTGGCGCCTGGACTACACCCCCTACCTCACCCCAAGCCGGAGGCCGGTAGCCATCGTGGTGGGGGAGAAGGACGGCACCAGCTACCCCTACGCCGAAGAGGTGGCCGAGCGCCTCAGAGCCCCCATCCACGCGGTGCCCGAGGCGGGGCACTTCCCCTGGATTGACCAGCCGGAGGCCTTCGGCCAGGCCTTCCTCGAGGCCCTGGCCGCCTTGCGCGTATTACACTAGAGGCGTCACCGGGGGTGCCCCTAAGGGGCTGAGAGATACCCTTGGAACCTGATCCGGGTAATGCCGGCGTAGGGAAGGTGACCGAGGCCCCTCCCGGTGACGAAGGAGGGGTTTTATGCTCAGGATCCTGGCGGTTTTCCTCTTCTTGGCCTTCGGCCTGGCGCAGGAGATCACGGTTCTCACCCACGGCAGCTTTTCCCTGGACAAGGCCCTCATCGCCCGGTTTGAGCGGGAAACGGGCCTCAAGCTCCGCTTCCTCAAAGGCGGCGACGCCGGGGAGACCCTGAACCGGGCCATCCTCACCAAAGGAGCCCCCATCGCCGACGTCATCTACGGCTTTGACAACACCTTCCTCTCCCGGGCCCTGGAGGCCGACATCCTCCTCCCCTACCGGAGCCCGGAGATCCGGAACCTCAAGGCCACCCTGCTTCTGGACCCTACCTTCCGGGCCCTCCCCGTGGACTACGGCTGGGTGAGCCTCAACTACGACCGGGCCTACTTCAAAGACCGCCCCCTGCCCCAGGCGCCCAGGGACCTGGCCCGGCCTGAGTACGCCAGGCTCCTCGTGGTCCAGAACCCCGCCACCAGCTCCCCGGGCCTGGCCTTCCTCATGGCCACGGTGGCCCGCTTCGGCGAGGACGGCTACCTGGACTTCTGGGCCGCCCTGAGGGACGGGGGCGTGCGGGTGGCCAAGGGCTGGAGCGAGGCCTACTACACCCACTTCACCCTCTACAAGGGGGACCGGCCCCTGGTGGTCTCCTACACCACCTCCCCGGCGGCGGAGGTCTACTACTCCGAGGGCAAGTACCAGGAACCCCCCACGGGGAACCTCTTCCCGGAGCTCAGCTTCTTCCAGGTGGAGTTTGTGGGCATCCTGAAGGGGACGAAGAACCTGGAGGGGGCCAAAAAGGTGGTGGACTGGTTCCTCTCCCGCCCGGTCCAGGAGAACCTGCCCACGGAGATGTGGATGTACCCCGCCAGGCGGGACGCCAAGCTTCCCGAGGTCTTCCGCTTCGCTCCCGAGCCCGTGGGGAGCGCGCGCCTGGACCCCGTGGTCATGGCCAAGAACCGGGAGCGCTGGATTGAGGAGTGGACCAAGGTGGTCCTCCAGGGCCAGAGCCCCGAGGCGGTGAGGCGGGCGAGGCGCTAAGTACCCCATCGCGGCTTTTGCCGCGGTGGGGTGCTTGAGTACCCTGCCGTGGCCCTTGTCCCAAAAAGGGCGCAACCGGGCCTCAGGGAGGGTCTTCTGGCCAAACCAATGAGCGGCCACTTAGGGGCGCTTCTTCTTCTCTTCCTGGCCTTCGCCCTCTTCTACCCCCTCTTCCGCATCCTCCTTTTGGGCCTGGGGACGGGGTTCTGGGAGGCCCTGGGCAACCCCTACTACCTGGGCCGCTACTTCTTCAGCCTCCAGTACGGCCTCCTTTCCGCCCTCCTCACCCTGGCCCTAGCCTTTCCCCTGGCCTTCCTCTTCCGCTTCCGCTTTCCCGGGCGGGAGGCCCTCCTGGCCCTCAGCACCCTCCCCTTCGTCCTTCCCACGCCGGTGGTGGCCCTGGCCTTCATGGCCCTTTTGGGGCCCAGGGGGCTTCTGGGGGCGGACCTCTACGGCACCCTGGCCCTCCTCCTCCTGGCGGCCCTCTTCTACAACCTGGGCCTGGCGCTTCGCGTCCTCGTCCCCGTGGCCCTGAGGCTTCGGGGGGCCCTCGAGGCGGCCCGGGTCCTGGGGGCCACGCCTTACCGGGCCTTCTTCAGGGTGGGGCTTCCCCTTCTTTTGCCCGCTTTGGGCTCGGCGGGGCTTCTCGTCTTCATCTACGCCTTCTCTGCCTTCGGGGTGCCCCTGCTTCTGGGGGGCGGACGGTACGCCACCCTAGAGGTGGAGGTCTACACCCTCCTGGCCCACCGCCTGGCCTTCGCCGAGGCGGCCGCCCTCACGCTTCTCCAGCTTTGCACCCTGGCCCTGGCCGCCCTCCTTTACCTCCGCCTCCCCACCTACCCCCTTCCCCCCGGGGGACCGGAGCCCGTGGGGCGGCCCTGGGCCCTCACCCTGGGGCTTTCCTCCTTCTTCCTCCTCCTTTACGCCCCCCTCCTCGCCCTCTTCCTGGAGGTGGACCCCGGGGCCCTGGCCCGGGCCTGGGCCTCGGAGGACTTCACTCCCCTGCCCGTGGCCCTGGGGAATAGCCTCCGCTTCACCCTTCTGGCCTTTTCCCTGGCCCTGCCCCTGGGGGTGGCCTACGCCGGGGCGGCCCGGGAGCGGGGGGGCCTGGACCTTCTGGGGCTTTTCCCCCTCATGGTGAGCCCGGTGGCCGTGGGTCTGGGCTACCTCCTGGCCTACCCCTCCCTCAGGGGCTCCCTGGCCCTCCTCCTCGCCGCCTACGCCCTCCTGGCCTACCCCCTCCTGGCCCGGGCCCTCCTCCCCGCCCTGAGGAGCCTTCCCAAAAGCCTCCTCGAGGCGGCCCGGGTCTTAGGGGCCACGCCCTTCAGGGCCTTCCTGAGGGTGGAGCTCCCCCTCCTCCTCCCCGCCCTGGCCTCGGGGAGCGCCCTGGCCCTGGCCGCCATCCTGGGGGAGTTTGGGGCGAGCCTGGTCCTCTGGCGGCCCGAGTGGACCACCCTGACCCTGGCCATCTACGAAAGGCTGGGGCGGCCCGGAGAGGGCCCTTACCAGGAGGCCCTGGCCCTGGCCGCCCTCCTGGCCCTCCTCTCCGGCCTCCTCTTCTACCTCCTGGACCGGGGGCGGGGGCGGATCGGCTAAGTGCCCCACCGCGGCAAAAGCCGCGGTGGGGGCCCCAGAAAAGCCTTTAGCCCCGACCTTGGGCACCCCATGTTGCGAAACCAAAGTGCGGGCGCTTAGCCCTGGCACCGGGGGCAGTAGTGGGTCCCCCGCCCCGCCACCACCCCTTTGGCGATGGGGGCGCCGCACCTGGGGCAGGGGAGGCCCGCGCGCCCGTAGACGGCGTGCCGCTTTTGGAAGCCTCCCGGGAGGCCGTCGGGCTGCTGGTAGGTGCGGTCGGAGAGGGTGCTGCCGCCCAAGGCCACCGCCTCCGCCAGGACCTCTCGGAGGGCCTGGAAGAGCCTCAAAGCCTCCTCCTCCGAAACCTCCCGCCCCAGGCGGAAGGGGCTTAGGCCCGCCCGGAAGAGGGCCTCGTCGGCGTAGATGTTGCCCACCCCCGCCGCCAGGGTCTGGTCCAGGAGGAGGGCCTTTAGGGGCTTGCGGCTTCTCCGGAGGCCCAGGAGGAAGGCCTCCGGGCGGAACTCTGGGGAGAGGGGCTCGGGTCCAAGCCGCGCCAGGAGGGGGATCTCCCCGTAGGCTCCCCTCTCCACCACCCAGATGCGCCCGAAGCGCCGGGGGTCGTGGAAGTGGAGGACCCCATCTTCCAGGAGGAACTCGGCCCGGGTGTGGGGGGTCTTCTCCAGGCGGAAGCCCCCAGTCATCCCCAGGTGGACCACCATCTCCAGACCCCCGGAGAGCGCAAGGAGGAGGAACTTCCCCCGCCTTCCCACCCCTTCCACCGCCCGCTCCCTTGCCCTTTCCGTGTGGCGGTAGCGGAGGGGGTCCTGGTGGCGGACCTCCAGGAGGCGCTTGCCCTCTAGGAGGGGCAGAAGCCTCCTCCTGGTGGTCTCCACCTCGGGAAGCTCAGGCACGGGGCCGCCTCCTGGCCCAAGCCTGGTAGAGCCTTTCCCCCAGGCCCCCCACCCGGCCCAGGAGGAGGAGGGGGTAGAGGGGGCGGAGGAGGGGAAGCCGCCGGGCGAGCTGGAGGAGGGCGGCGTAGCCCCGGTAAACCCTTTCCCCTTCCAGGACGTGGAGCTCCTTCAGAAGCGCCTCCTGGGGCAGGTCGCGGGCTTCCTGCAAAGGCTCCACCTTTAGCCCCTTCCCCAAGTCTAGGGCCTCTAAGGCCCTGCCCAGGGCCCGGCAGTAGGGGCAGCGGGCGTCAATCAGCACCCGCATGGTCCTCCACGGGGACGGGCTCCCCCCTTTCGTTGACGGCCACATAGGTGAGGATGCCCCTGGTGGCGAGAACGCGGCCGTTTTCCCCGAAGCGCTCCTTGTAGACCTCCACCTCCACGGTCAAGGAGGTCCTCCCCACCCGGACCACCTTGGCCACCACCTCCAGAAGGTCCCCGGTGCGGATGGGCACCTTGAACTCCACGCTCCCCACGGCCACGGTGACCACCGGCTTTTTGGCCCGGCGGGCGGCGGCGTAGGAGCCCACTTTGTCCATAAGGCCCAGGACAAAACCGCCAAAGGCCGCTCCCAGGGGGTTGGTGTGCTCGGGGAAGACCAGCTCTAGGGTGCGCGCCTCCATACGCCCTCAGCCTACATAAAGGGCGTCGGTGAGGCGGGCCATCTCCCGGTCCTTCTCCGTGATGCCCCCCGCCGAGTGGGTCCACCACTCCACCAGGACCCGCCCCCACTCCACCGTGAGGCGGGGGTGGTGGTTCTCCCTCTCCGCAAGCTCCCCCACCCTCTGGGCGAAGGCCAGGGCCTCGCGGAAGTTCTTAAAGGCGAAGGCCTTGTAAAGGCGCTTGGGGTTTTCCCGCTCCTCCCAGTCCATGCTCCAAGCCTAAGGCCAAACCCCCGGGCCCATGGTGCCCGGGGGCAGGATTCTGGTTGCGGGGGCGGGATTTGAACCCGCGACCTTCGGGTTATGAGCCCGACGAGCTACCAGGCTGCTCCACCCCGCGTCGCCATCCTTAACTATAGCCGGGGGAAGGGGATATGTCAAGCACCTTCCCCGGGTTCAGAAGCCCCTCGGGGTCCAGGAGGGCCTTGATCTTTCGCATCCATTCCAGGGTGTTCCCGTGCTCCTTGGGGAGGAACTTCTTCTTCCTAAGGCCCACGCCGTGCTCGGCGGTGCAGGTGCCCCCAAGCTCCAGGGCCCTTTCCACCAGCCTCTCGGCGTAGGCCTCCGCCTTGGGGTAGGCCTCGGGGAGGACGGGGACCAGGGTGTGGAAGTTTCCGTCCCCCACGTGGCCCAGGATGTTGCCCGCTAGGCCCATCTCCGCCATGAGGCCCTGGGCGTAGCGCACCATCTCGGCCAGGCGGGAGAGGGGCACGGCCACGTCGGTGATGACGAAATGGTGGCCGGGGTAAAGGTGGACCAGGGCCCAGTAGGCCTGGTGCCGGGCCTCCCACTGCCTTTTGCGCTCCTCCTCGGTCTTGGCGGCCTCCACCGAGAGGGCCCCCGCCTCCCGCATGAGCTCCAGGGCCAGGGCGCTTTCCGCTTCCAGGGCCTCCTCCGTGGAGGCGTGGAACTCCAGGAAAAGCGCGGGGCGCTCGGGAAAGCCCGCCCCCAGGTACCGGTTCAGCGCCCGCATGGCCAGCTCGTCCAAAAGCTCCAGCCTGGCCACGGGAAGCCCCGTGGCCATGACCCTATAGCTCGCCTCCACCGCCTCCTCCACCCCGGGAAAGAAGACCCTTAGGGTGTGGACGTGCTCAGGGAGGGGGTGGAGCCTTAAGGTGAGGCGGGTGATAATGCCCAGGGTGCCTTCGCTTCCGATGAAGAGGTCCTTGAGGTCGTAGCCCGAAGAGGTCTTGCGCACCGGCCTCCCCAGCTCCAGGACCTCGCCGCCCGCCAGGACCACCTGGAGGGCCAGGACGTTTTGCCGCATCCCCCCGTAGCGCACCGTGGTGGTGCCGCTGGCATTGGTAGCCGCCATGCCCCCCAAGGAGGCGTCCGCCCCCGGGTCCACGGGGAAGAAGAGGCCCGTGCCCTTAAGGGCCTCGTTCAGGGCCTTGCGGGTGAGGCCGGGCTCCACCACGCAGAGGAAGTCCTCTGGCCTTACCTCCAAGAGGCGGTTCATCCGGCTCAGGTCCAGGCTGATGGCCTCCCGGGTGGGGTAGAGGTGGCCCTCGAGGCTCGTGCCCGCCCCGAAGGGGATCACCGCCACCCCCCACTCCCGGGCCCAATGGAGGGCCTTCTGCACGTCCTCCACGCTCTCCGGGTAGACCACGGCCAAGACCGGCCTCGCCAGGGGGTAGGCCTCGTCTTTGCCGTGGCGCAGGCGCTCGCTCTCCGAGAGGTCCACCTTTCCCGGGAAGAGGCGCTTCAGGGCTTCCAGCTTTTCCATGCCCCTGAGTTTACGCCGCCTTCCGCCTCCCCAAAAGGGCCGCGAAGCCTAAGGAGTAGCCACCCCGCCAGGAGTAAGTGAAGTCCCGCCCCAGCCAGGAACCCCACCGCTACCCGGCCCCGGGGCTTCGGGGGACCTTAGGGGAACCTACGGGGGTTCACCTACTTCTCTCCGGCGCCACCATCCGCAGGGCCTCCAGGAGGGTGAAGAGGAAGTTTAGTGTCATGCTTCACTCCACCTTCTGCCTCAAGGCTTCCAGCCGCTTAGGGTGGAGGGGTCCGAGGGTGAAAGGGAGAAGCGCTAGGAATCCCGAGGCCCCCAGGAGGAGGGGCAGGGAGGGATCCCCCTGGCCCAGGACCCCTGCTCCCAGGCCCCCCAGGGCCCCGGCCCCGTAGAGGAGGGCCCGGATGGCGGCGAGACTTGGGGCCAGGCCCACCCCGGGCAGGAGCCAACCCCGCACCGCCCGCAGGTGGGTGCTGAGGAGAGCCACGGCCAGGCCCAAGAGGGGTGGGGCGGCGAGGAGAAGGGGAAAGGGCAGAAGAAAGCCCATCCCCCCGAGGGCTGCCCCTAATGGGCCCAGCCTGAAGGCCGAGGCCAGTGGGACCCGGCCGGCAAAGTAGCTCCCCAGGGCGTAGCCCAGGCTGTGCAGGGCGAAGACCAAGCCGAAAAAGGCTTCCGGAGTGCCCGCTCGGAGGACTAAAAGGCCCAGCAGGGCGGTCGTGAGGGCATGGGCCAGGGTGAAGAAGAGCGAGATGAGGAGGTAGGGTCTGAGGGGCGTGCAGGCCAGGAGGCGGCGAAGAGCCCGGCCCAAGCCCTCGGGCTTCGCTTCCGCTTCTTTTCTCTCTTCCTCCCCCAGGAGGGCGGGGCGGAGGAGGGTCCAGGCCAGGAGGAGGATGCCGGTGGAAAGCAGGTAAGGCAAGGCAGGATGGAGGACGAAGAGGACAGGGCCAAGGGCCGTCCCCGCTAGACCCCCTACCTCCCAGGCGGCGTAGAGCTTGCCGCTCCTCTCCGCCAGCCCGCCCCGGTCCCGCCTCACCAGGAGACCCTCCCAGGCCACGACGGCGAGGTCGGTGAGGACCATGAGGGGATAGCTGTAGAGGACCAGGAGGGCAGCCTCCCGCGGCAGGAAAAGAAGGGGAAGGAATAGAAGGCCCCGGGCCAGGCGCAGCTTTAGGAGGGCCCGGGCTAGGCCCTGCCGCTCCACCCAAGGGCTGAGGAAGAGAAGGGGTCCCAGGGTGAGGTAGCCCAAGGCGGCAAAGAAGCCCACCCAGAAAGCCTCCCCCGTGCGGGCTACTTCTAGGGCGAGGGCGCTAAAGCCTAGGGAGGCCCCGAGGTCGCTTAGGGCCTCGGCCAAGACCGATGCGTTATGCCTCAAGTGGAGAGAACCTCCTCGTATTACCTAGACCACCCCGCCGGAGGCCGGAAATGGAGCAAGCGAACACTTTTTCGCCTTTTGGCAGACCCGCCGCCTCCGGCCGCCGACCCTGACCTCCTGCACCGCCTTGGGCATCTCCTTCACCCCCTTCCAGGTTAGCCAGTCCGCTTTAGGGAATCGGGATCTACCTTGGCCCGTCTACCCCCCTTCCCGCTCAGGGACCGAGGAAGAGGAGAAGGGGAAGACTCACGGGAACCTCCCCTCCCTCAAGGCGAGGAGCCGCCCGCAGCCCAGGGGCCCCAAGGCCAAGGGCAGGAGGAGAAGGAGGCCCAGGAGGGCGGCGAGGAGGGGGGCGCGAGGATCAAGCCCCCCCAAGCCTCCAGCAAGGAGGGTGCCGAGGAGGCTTCCTGAGGAGAGGAGGGCCACCGACCCCGCCTGTACCCGGCCCAGGAGGGGCTCCGGGGCGAGGCGCTGCCGGTAAGCCCGGAGGTGGACCCCGCCCAAGGCGCCGCCCATCCCCGCGAGGAAGGTCCCCAGGGGCCCGAAGGGAAAGGGCAGGAGGAGGAGGGCAAGCCCCAGGATCCTCAACCCGTGCCCGCCCCAGACCCCGAGGCAAGGCCCGATCCTTCCCGCCAGGAGGCTTCCCAGGAAGCCCCCTATGGAGAGGCCCCAAGGGTAGAGGCCGTAGAGGACGGGAGGCGCCCCCTGGGCCAGGGCCATGAGGGGCAGGAGGGCCAGGGCCAGCCCGGAGAGGAAGCTCACGGCCAGGGCGTAGAGGGTGAGGGGAAGGAGCCTCCCGTCTCCGAGGAGGAAGGCGAGCCCCGCGAAGAGGGCCCCCAAGGTGAAGCCCTCCCCCTTCGCCGCCCGCGGGGGTGGGTAGGCGGGGAGGTCCCGGAGGAGCAGGCCCTCTCCCGCGAGGAGAAGCCCCCCCAGGGCGAAGGGGAGGGGCTTGGCGAGGAGCAGGAGGGGGGCGGCCAGGAGGTCCCCCAGGCTGTCCCCGAGGAGCTGGGCCGCCTGCAGCCTTCCCCCCTCTCGCTCCAGCCGGTCTCGGGCCAGGCGGACCAGGAGGGCGTGCCAGGCCGGGAGGTCCAGGGCCAGGACGGCCTGGAAGAGGAAAGCCAGGGGCAGGAGGAAGAGGGGCTCCTTGGGGAGAAAGGCGAGGAGGCCGAGGATCCCGGCCCTAAGCCAGACGCCTGCGAGGAGGAGAGTTCTGCGGTCCAGCCGGTCCAGGAGGAGGCCGGCGAGGAGGTCCAGGGGCAGGGTGAGGTAAGGAAGGGCTGCCAGGAGGGCCAGGGCCCAGGGGGTCCCCTCGAGACCCAGGAGGAGCCCGAGGGCCGTGAAGGCCAGGCTCCCCCCGAAGACGCCTAGGGACTCGGCGAAAAGATACTTTGCCTGCAAAGCGGGCTTATCTAGAGAACCCCTCTACTAAGGGGTCACCGAAGAAGGCGCGTGCGATAACCTCTTCCTTGTACATCCACGCGATGATTTTTGGTAGATGGGTCCGCTGTACCGGATCTAAACGGACTCTTTCCCCCACGAACATTCCTACCCTTCCGGTGCGATATAGCGGCGCAGGCCTAGCCAAAAGGCTAGGCTTCCCAGGATGAGGAATCCAAGACCAAATCCCCAAAGCGCGGCGAGACCAGAACCTTCAACAACGGCCCTTGCTGGTAGCGGTCCCAACCAGAAAGCCGGGATCAGGCTGAGAAGGAGCGCCTTGATGGTGGGTTTGTACACACTGGGCGGCCAGGTGGCAAACTGGACGAGCCCAGCGTAGGCCACCGGGAGCAGGTTCTGAACCTTGAGGCCCCAAAGGGACGTGGAGGTCAGGGCGAGGAAGAAGCCCAGAGCCACAAGAGAAGCGCCCACCAAGGCACATAGGGCGTAGAACCAGTTCACGCCGAGTAAGGCCAGGACGCCCAGGGACCAAAGGAGGTCGCCTAGGCCTGTGGGCTGCAGGCGAAGGGAAAGGAGGTAGGGCAAGAGAGGAACGGGAACCGGAAGGTGGACTTCCAGCTCTCCCGTTTCTGCCAAACGAGCCAGACCCAATACCCCGCCCCAAAGCGTCTGTAAAAGCCCAAGAGCACCAAAGGCCATCGCCCAGGTGAGCACCAGGTCCTCAAAGCGGAATCCCCGGACCTCCGGGAAGCGCAGGAAGAAGAGGTAAAAGACCAAAAGCCAGAGGCTGTTGTTGACCACCCTGGCCAAAACGCTTGCCCAGAAGCCCAGGGTTTCCTGCCATGCTTCTAGAAAGCGGCTCCTTAGCAAGAGCGGCCAAGCCCTAAACCACCGGGACCAAGCCTCCATCTACACCTCCCCCCTTTCCGACAAAGCGGCCAGGGCTCGAGGGAAAAGGCGGGCCAGAAGCCCCAGGAAGACCAGGATCCAACCAAGGGTAACCAGAAGCCAAACCGGTTCCCCCCCGGCGGCCACCCGGGCCGGCAGGTAGAAGGTCGCGGCTAGGGGCTGGAGCAGGAGGAGCGCTCCACTCCCGGGCCAAAACTCCAAGGGCAGCACCACGGCTCCCCCTAGGAGCCGTAACATCTCCAGGAGAACTCCAAGGGTCATGGGGGAGGTAGACCGGAAGGTCAGCAAGGCAAAGGTGAGTTCCAACAGGAAGTTTAGGATGAGGCCCAAGGTTAGCGCCGGAAGGCTCCAAAGGCTTAGAGAGGCGGGTAGCCCCAGAGCCCAAATGACCGCACCGCCCACGGCGATCACCCAGGGGACCTGGAGGAGGGCGGTGGCCAGGTAGCGCTGAAAGCGAAGGAGGACAAAGGGGTAAGGAAGGGCCAAGCGTAGGGCCAACTCTCCCATCCTGGCTTCCTGGTGAAGCTGGCTCCAAAACCTGGGTACCCCCATGTAGAGGGCCTCTGCTGCCCAGAGGTACCCCGGGACCCAGGGTGGCGCTTCCAGGCTTCCCCAAAGGGAAAAAAGCACCACGTAAACCATTAGGGTGTAGCCAAGGTATAACGCCATCCCCGGCCAACCCCTCCAAGCCTCCTTGAGATAGAATTCCAGGACAGCTAGGTGCGAAGCCAAACCTCCATCACCTCCTCCAGGCTGGGTTCCTGGACGGAGACTTTCCGCACGCTCCCGAAGGCCAGCACCTGGGACAGGAAACCCGGGATTTTCTCCGGGGAAACCTTGGCCTCTAGAACATATCCTCCTTCGGAAACGGTAGCCCCTGGGGGGGGATTTCCCCGGAAGGGCTCGTGGAAGAGCACCTTGACGTGGCGGAAGTCCAGACCCCTTCGGAGGGCAGTGAGATCTCCCAAGAAAGCTACCTCTCCCCGCCGCAAGACCAGGGCTCGCTCCAGGACCCCTTCTACGCCCGAGAGTTCGTGGGACGCCAGGATGAGGGCGACACCTCGGTGGACCTTGAGGGTTTCTAGGAGATTCAAAACAGATTTGCGCCCTAGTGCGTCTAGGCCGATAAAGGGCTCGTCCAAAAGGAGGAGTTCCGGTTCGGGCAGGAGGGCCAGGGCCAGTTCCGCACGGTTCCGTTGTCCCAGGGAAAGACGGGAGGCGGCAACCCCGAGGATAGGGGTGAGATCTAGGGCCTCTGCCACCTCCTGGATCCTGCGCTTGGCGTGTGCCCCGGCAAGCCCGTAGAGCGCTCCCCAAAGCCTGAGGTTTTCCTCCACGGAAAGCAGGGGGGAAAGACGAGACCGCCCACCTAGAACAAGCCCATAGCGTTGGGCCAGCCGGGTGCGAAAACGCCAGGGGTCCAGCCCCCAAAGCCGAGCTTCGCCTTCCTGGGGCAGGAGGATTCCGGCCAGAACCCGGATCAGGGTGGACTTGCCGGCCCCGTTTCCTCCAAGAAGGGCCAGGCCCTCCCCGGGACCAAGGCTAAAGGTGACCCCCCGGAGGGCTCGCACTTCCCCCTTTGCCCTTCGGAAGGTCACCCCTAGGCCGCGAGCTTCTACGCGGGCCTGATCTCGTCGTGGATCACCGGACATCCCCTCTTTAACCCGGAGGAAGCCTCTTCTTCCGGGTTAGCCCTAGGATAGCAGGGGGGAGGTTACGCGGAGGTTACGTGGAAGCGGTTCCACACCTGGCCTCCCGCGTAACCCTTCTCGTGGCACCCCGGGGGCATGGGGGCAAGGTTCTCGGGCTTCTCCCCTGGCCTTCCAGGCCCCCAGCTGCCTCCCTCCGGCCTCACACCCCGTACTCCCGGCGGAGCCGCGCCACCCGGGCCCGGGCGATGGGGAGGCGAGGGTCTTCGGGGGGTAGCCTCTCCAGGAGGGCCTCCCAGACCTCCAGGTCCTCCCCCAGGCGCCCGGCCAGGAGGAAGAGGCTCTCTACCTCGCCCTGGGCCAGCACCGCCCGCCTTAGGGCCTCCTCCAGCTCCAGGCGGAGGGCCTCCACCCCGGGGGCCTGGCTCCAGGGGAGGAGGGGGCCCCGGTAGAGGGCCAGGGCCTCCTCCAGGTCGCCTCGGGAGAGGGCCCGGAGGAAGGCCGAGAGGTCCGAGGGGGGAGGGGTTTCCAGGCGGTAAGGGGAGGGGGAGACCTGGAGGCCCTTTTCCCGCAGGCGGTGGAGGAGGGCCTTCAAGGCCCCCAGGTTGGGCTCGCCGTAGAGGGCCTCCGCCAGGGCCTCCCCCCTCCACCCCTCCTTTCGGACGAGGAGGAGGACGAGGAGCTCCGCCTGGCGCAGGGGGAGGGGCTTGCCCCCAAGCCTCGGCTCCCCCAGGGCCTGGAAGTGGGCCGAAGGGCTTGCGGGCCAGAGAAGCTCCTGCCCCCGCTTGGAAAGCTCTCCCAGGAGGGGGTGGGGCCTTCCCAGGAAGAGGAGGCCCCGCATGGCCTCCTCCGCCGCCTCCTCCAGGAGGAGGGGGAGGGCCTCAGCCACCCCTTCCCCGTCCCCCCGGTAAAGCCCCTGGGCCAGGGCGAGGAGGGCCTGGACGGGAGGCTCTTTGGCCCAGGGCCTCGCCGCCTGGAGGAAGGGGAGGGCTTCCTTCCCAAGGAGGCGCACCCCGGCAGGGGCGAGGTAGGGAAGGGCGGGAAGAGGGGCCTCCTCCAGGGCCTTCCGCAGGTAGGCCCGGGCGGTGGGCTCCTCTCCCTGGAGAAGGCGAAGGTGGGCCATGAGGAGGCGGGCGTAGAGCCCCGTGCCTCCCCTCGCGCTTTCCCTCAGGCTCAAAGGCTCCACCTGGCGGAGGAGGTCGGGGAGGGAAGGCTCCTCCGCCGCGAGAAGGCTGAGCCAGGCCCACTCCAGGAGGGCGGAGGGGGTGAACCCCCGGGCATGGGCTAAGGCGGCGTAGTCCAGGGCTTCCCTCAGGCGGCCGAGCCGCCTCAAGGCGCGGGCCAGAGCCAGGGCGAGGCGGCCCTGGGCCCGGGGGTCCTCGGTGCGCCGAAGGGCCTCCTCCAGGGCCAGGGCGCCCGCCCTCGGGGGGAGGGCCAGGCCCAGGTGGTAGAGGGTGAGGGGGGTCTGGGCCCTTCGGGCGGCCTCCAGGGCCAGGGCGCGGTAGGCCCGAAGGTTCCCCTTGCGGGCCTCCACGAAGCCCAAAAGGGCCAGGCGCTCCGCCTCCAGGGGGCCTTTCTGGGGGGTGAGGAGGAGGGCCTCCGCCTCCCGGTCCTTCCCCTCCTCCAGGAGGCGGAGGGCGGGGGCCAGGGGAGGTTCGCCCATAGGGGAAGCCTACAGGCCCCCGCTTCCCTTGGGAGGGAAGGAGGCCACATTGGAGGGATTGCGTCCGGGCCTGATCACGGCGCGGGCGCTTGGTCCTCCTTGGCGTCGGGGAGGAGGCCTTCCGCTTCCCGCACCTTGGGGAGGAGGTAGCCGGAAAGCCCCCAAAACACCCTCAGGCTCCCGAAGAGGAGGAGCATGAGGGCGATGCCTTCCCCCTAGCCGTACCGAGGACCGAAGACCCGGTCGGCCAGGGGCCCTGCGGGGAGCATGGCCAAGGGGTTGGCGCACCAGGCGATCATGCGCCTCGCGGCGAAAACCTTGCCCTGGACGGAAAGAGGCACCTTGGCCTGCCAGATGGCCTGGTTGGATTCGTTGAGCACAGGGATAAAGAAGCTCCCCAGGAAGGCCAGGACCGCCCACGCAGAGGGCTCCTCCACCGCCCCCATGAGGGCCAGGGCCAGGCTGGAGAGGGCCATGCCTGGGAAAACCCCGTGGACCCGTTTTCTGAGCCCGCCCCACAGGGAAAGGAGAAGCCCCCCCGCCACCCCGCCAAGCCCCGCGGCGGAGCGCACTAGAGCAAGGGCGGCTTCCGACATCCCCGTCTTGGCCAGGACCATGGCCGGGAGGACCGTGGACCCCAGGGTGGTGAGGAGGTTGATCCCGAAGAACATGAGCTGGAGGCCGAGGAGGGAAGGCCTTTCCAGGCTCGCCCGGGCGTAGTTCCGCTTCTCCAGCGTGGCGGACAGGGCGGCGGGGTAGAGGCAAATGCCTTCGTGTGCTACTTGACCCCAACCCCTGGGGTGTGAAAAAAGAGGGGGTGCTATGAACTCCCACCGGGAGCACCCCCTCTACTATCTTGACGCAGAA
>Ga0080007_1092609_pt1 | contig 25229 bp, 23 predicted proteins | sample OctOCTMetagenome_FD_69210 | JGI IMG/M metagenome (GOLD analysis project Ga0080007, IMG submission 69210) | Hot spring and microbial mat streamer communities from Octopus Spring Streamers, Yellowstone National Park, USA - OCT_B (SPADES... | ecosystem: Environmental > Aquatic > Thermal springs >...
GCGAAGCGGGTGGAGTTCGTCCATGTCATCACCATGCGGGCGGGACGGGTGGAAGTCCCCGGAAACGTCCGGGTCTATTCCGTGGGCAAGGAAAAGGGCTACAGCGAGCCGCGCCGAGCGGCGGAGTTCTATCGGCACTTGTTCCGCGTCCTGCGCGAAGATCGTATCGATGCGTGCTTCTCGCATATGATCCCCGTTTTCACCGTCCTGGCCGCTCCCGTCTTGAAGGCGAAGAGAATCCCGATCGTGACCTGGTATGCTCATCCCAGCCTGACATGGAAATTGAAGCTCGCGCATCACCTATCGGATCGGATGGTAGCCAGCGTTGCCACGGCCTATCCCTATCGGAAAGACAAACTCGTGGTGGTGGGCCAGGGCATCGACACGGATCTTTTCTGTCCCGATGGCTCTTCTCCCGAGGAGCCGCCCATGATCTTGTGTGTGGGGCGGCTTTCGCCGGTGAAGGACCACCCGACGCTGATTCGGGCAGCTGCCCTGTTACGGGAACGATGGGAGAAGCCCTTTCGGGTGGTGATTCTGGGCGGACCAGCCGGGCCGAAAGATGAGCCTTATGTTCGTTCCCTGCATCAGTTAGTTGAGGAGCTGAATTTGCAAGACATCGTTTCCTTTCATCCACCTGTCCCTCAGAGTGACTTACCGAACTGGTATCGGCGTTGCACTGTTCTTGTGAACATGACACCCACTGGCTCCGGAGACAAAGTTGTGTGGGAGGCTATGGCATGTGGACGACCTTGTTTGGCAGCAAACGAAGGTTTTCGGGAGACAATGGGAGAGTATGCTGAAGTGCTGCTCTTTCCATATGACGATATGGAAGCATTGGCAGAGCGTCTCTTATGGATGCTACGCCTACCCTTAAATGAGGCGGAACGCATTGGAACATATTTGCGAGCGCAAGTTGTTGCCCTTCACAGTTTGAACCAACTCGCAGAAAAATTACAAACGCTTTTCCGTTGTGTAAAGGAGGGAAAGTCATGAAATGGCTTTGGAAGATGAAAGCGCTGATTTATGACCCAACAGTTCATCGGATTGGTCCAATGCATAGTCTCGTTCGCCTTTTGATCTTTCGCTTGAGTGACATTTTTCCCTGGTGTCCCTTGACCACTGTCTCAACTGGCTCTATAATTGTGGACCGAATATGGAGTGAGAAGGTTCCCAATGGGCCGCAAGAAACAGATAGACACCAGTATGTATTTTTGTCCCCATACCGACTGCCCCAATTACGGTAAAGTGGGGCCCGACAACCAGATTTTAGGTGCTGGCCATTACGGCAAAGTGAACATCCAACTCTTGAGATGCAAAGTGTGCGGCCGCACCTTCTCGGCGCGGCGAGGCACCCCTTTGTTTGGCCTGAAAGCCAGCGAGGAGACCTTCTATGACGCGATGGCCTGCCTGGCAGAAGGGAATGGGATTCGGGCCACAGCCCGCATCAAAGGGGTGGATAAAGACACCGTGGCCCAATGGTTGGACACCGCCTCCCAGCACGTAGAAGCCGTCTCCTGCTACCTGATGGTCAATCTGCATTTTGAAGAAGCGCAACTGGATGAGTTCTGGAGCTTTGTTCAAAAAAGAGGCGCGCTGCACCGCTTTTGAACGGCTCCAGACCGAATATGGGGACTGTTGGGTCTGGATAAGTTTTGATCCCGTGCACAAGGTGATTCCGGCCTTTGTACAGGGTGAGATCAACCAGGAGAACGCCGACCGGCTGATTGCCCAAACCAAGGCGGTGAACGACGGTTCGCTGAGGGTTTTCTTCAGCGATCAGCGGCCGCAATATCGGGAAGCCATTCTTTGGTCAATGGGTGCAGCCCGAGCGCCAGGGTCAACGAGGCCCGCAGCCCAAGCCCCGGTGGGTGCCCTCGCCGGACTTGCTGTACGCTCAGGTGGTGAAGCATCGGCGCAAGGGTCGGGTCGTGAAAGTCACCACGGAAGTGGTTTTTGGCACGCCGGAAGCGCTGGAGGCGTATCGGAAACGGTCTCCGGCCAGCCGACGCGTCAACACGGCCTTTGTGGAACGACAGAACAACACGATGCGCCAGCACAATCGGCGCTTCACCCGCAAGACATTAGGGTTTTCCGAGAAGCGTTACTGGATGGAACGGCAGTTACACCTGTGTGTGGGTTATTATCACTTTTGTCTCCCGCACAGTGGTCTGCGGGAAGAGATAGACCCTCCTCTTCCCACGAAGGGGAATGGGTCTCCCAAGAAGTGGCGGGAGGCCACCTCGATGATGGCGGCGGGAGTGACCGATCACGTATGGACGCTCCAACAGTTGCTGACGTATCGGGTACCCCCCCAGGCCCCCGAACATATTGTGTCAATTGACGAGGGACACCAAGGGCTCGTCGTTTGTCAGGGGATTTGCTTTCATTAACCCGAATCTTCGATTGTGGAGAGGACGACCTACCGTTGCGCCTGCTGCCGGAGCCCCAATATGGTGCGAAACGGACGAAATGCAACCAGGAAACCTAAGTATCTTTGCAAGGATGGCGAGGCCAACCAGAGGTTCGCTACACCAAGATGGCAAAAGGATCTCATCGTGCGAACTGATCTGGAACGTGGGAGGATGCGGGGAATTCAACGGCGGTTCGGCTTCTTCCGTCCCACCCGGATCCCTTGGATTAAAAAAAGCGCACAGCCTGCCGAACTGGAAGGACGCGCAGGGTGAAGGGTAACTGGATGATGAGTTGGAGTTGGACGAAATGGGGTGTGATATAGGCAAGTAGGAGAACGAAGTTTGGCTGTGGAGTACAATGGGTCGGCGAACTCGCCAGATGGTGGTATTTGTCCTGGGCGATCGGAGCGCGAAGATGTGTCAGCGGCTTTGGGAAGCGTTGCCGGGGGTGTATCAGGCTCGTCAGCGATGGGTGGTCGGCTGATGAGGCGATTGGGCCGGGCTGCATCAGCAGGTGGAGAGGCGGTGCCGGGGATAGAGCCCTTTGGAGCGGTGGCACAATATGGTGCGTCATCGGCTGGCGTGCTATGCGCGCAAGACGTGATCGTTTTCCAAAGTCGATGGGGATGCACAAGTGGGTCACCTGATGATTCCTCATTGTAAACGGTCTCGGACGGGTCGAGGGGGGATAGGCGATCCGGGAGGGCTGGGCGGGATCGGGGGCGGGTCCGGCTCCAGTGGGGGCCGGTGGCCTGGGTCAGGGGGAGGCCTTCGGATCGGCGGGATGCCCCTCCGAGGTGCCAGTAGGGGATCCGATGCATCGCCCAATTCTTGAGCGCTACCGCGGATTTGATCCAAGAGCAGTGTGCTCAACTCAACTGAAATAGTGATCATAATATGTTGGAGGATACATTATGCTTCGTTTTTTAACAAAAATCAAGAATTTTTTGATAAACAAATCTCACATTTTGGTAATTTTTGTGCTAATCAGCTATACGTTGCTGGGTCCTCTTAATGTTAACTTGCCTATCTTCGGTGCTTTAAAACCATATCATATAGCTTTGCCTCTTGCTTCAATTATTTTTTCTTTGATTATAATATCATCGTTTCGATCCATGTATAGAAACTTACCAATGTTGGTAATAAAATTCTGTGGATTATATCTTATTTTTCTTATAGTAATTACAATATCGGCGTTTAGGGGATTTAATCTGGGAAAAAGCTACTCATTATGGCGCAATTATGCCGCCAATCTTTTGTTAGTAATCTTGGTTGCTTTAACGATAAGACATGAAACCCAAATAACTGCCGTTTTGTATGTTCTGATAGGGGTTACAACGGTAGGGGCTATCCTTGGTGGTTTGCAAGCTGCCTTTAGTCCTAAAATCTCCATCGCGTACTTCTTTTTAGGAGAGTCTTGGTTCATGGAGCACGGATCCGCCCCGGTTGGTTATGCACACATGCCCTATAAGTTTGGAAATGATATGCTGGTTGGATTTCTGCCTGCCTTAGCCCTTCTGCTTGGACATGGATTATCGACTCATCGCCTAAATCATGTCCGATTTCTTGTGCTGCTTTTGATTGTAGCGGTCATCTTTGGAGGATTGTTTCTTTCCCTTGGTCTGACTTCTCTTATGGGTAGTGCTATTGGTGCTATTTATATTGCATACAAACTAGATGTTTTTAAAAATTTGTTTAAGAAAAAGTTTTTTGCGTTTTTCTTGTTCCTTATAAGTAGCGTCGGATTGATGTTCTCTCGAGAGATTATAGCTTGGTTTATCAACACTTATACGGCCTATCAAGGTATAATAGCTCGATGGCATTTAGCGCTTGCATCTATTCACATGCTACAAACTTCACCTTTTTGGGGAGTTGGATTAGGCAATTTTAGTGTATTTGCGCGAGAATATTTTTTGAAGATTTCCTTTGAGAACCCCGAATATTTCTTAAAAGTTTTGGGCGGCACTATAGCTACTGCACCTCATAATATTTTTTTGGAGATTTTGACAGAGAATGGAATCATCGGTTTAATTCTTTATCTAAGCATATGGTGGTATGCTTTCTATGTTTGCAGCTTATCAGACACTATAAAATCTGAAATATCCGACTTAAGAGTCGTTGGAATAGGTTTAAAAGGCGCGTTAATCGGGTATATGATCGATGCATTGTTTCATAATTATACATTTGATAATCATTTATGGCTAATAATTGGGTTATGTTTAGCTGTTGGCAATTTGTCTCTACGTCTTAATGAATGATTAAGAGGTTTAAAAACTTTGCTCCGATTTGTATCTTATCTATCGACGAACTTCTAGATATGATCGTATTAATCGAGGTAGATAATAAAAATGAACGCGAAAAAGATTATTTCTAAATTCAAAATCGACAGAAAAATATTAATAAACTTTCTTGTTTACTTTACACATCCCGCGTTATTTTCGTCTTTAATGATTTGTTTTGTCTTTCTTAATCCGGTTTTGCCTCCTATAATAGAGGTGGGAGAATTTACATTTCGATATGTTGATTCAGTAACGCTTCTTGTTATAATAGTTGTATTACTGAGAAATTTTAGGGGATTAAATGATTTATTTAAATCAGAATGGTGGGAAATTTTGGGCAACTTATTTCCATTTTTGGCTTATATGGGACTATCCCTTGGATTGGTATGGATCTATGTGCCGAGCGTTTTATGGGCCTCTGTGGCTTCGTATGTTCGAGTTCTAATTACTATTCTAATGGGGTTGTTAATCTATATGAGTATTGAAAAAGAGAAGGATATAAATTTCATCTCAAAATCGATTTTGTTAATTTGGCTGGCTTCTATAATAATTGGGATTTGGTATACGATTCCTTTTAAAAGTAAAGAAGAGATCCTTGTTGGTCGATATGGTGGGATCTTGTCTATTAATACCTTTGGTTTAGTGGGAGGATTGCTTGTTGTGTGGTCAATTGTTGCCCGCACGCACGGAAAGCCATTCTTATTCTGGAGCATCCCCTTGTTAAGTGGAATACTTGCGTTGTTTTTGAGCAAATCAGCGAGCTCAATATTGGCAGTCTTTGGATCAGTTTTGTTTTTGAGGGTCTATTTTTTGATTACGAAATCGAATAAATATACTCAAGTTTTAAGATTGATATTAGAATCAATGGTTGGAATAATTTTTGTGATAATCGTTTTGTGGATTTTGAGGCCTTCGCATTTTATAGGTCTTGTTAATTTATCGCATGGCAGCTGGTCCGGTCGACTGATGCTTGGGTATGCTGCGCTTCGAATCTTCTGGACTCATCCCCTTGGTGTAGGTTGGCAAGCCTCGAAAACTGAGGCGATATTCGGTGATCCCGAATTCCAGAAAGACCTTGCTCGATTCTTCGCGCAATTGCCAGAGTATCATATGGTTATAAATGAACCAACATCCCTTCATAATATGTATTTCCAGATTTTGGCGGAGCTGGGAATTGTTGGGTCTTTGCTCTTTGTTTATGGTATTGTGCGAATTGCTAAAATAATCTCGAATATTTTGAAAGAGCTCCCTCAAGGATCCTCGTTTCGGAAATCGGCTCTGTTCTGGACCGTGGGTTTGGTCTACCTGCTCCTTTGGTGGAATACAAACCCGCTTTATGGGGGCCATATAGAAACTGTGTTGGCTGTTAGTTTCCTTTCTCTCTTTGCGGGATTATGGCGATTACAAAAAAAGAGGAGTTATTGCAAAAAATTAGAAGATATTATAGATCAAACAAGATGAAGATCTTGCACGTAATTAACACGTTGTCCGCAGGCGGGGCGGAGCTGCAGCTGCTCACCCTGTGCCGGCGCCTGAAGGCCTTAGGGATGGCGATGGGGGTGGCTTATCTCAAGCGAGGGCGGGGGGCGCGTCTCCTCCTAGCCGATTTCGAGGAGGCGGGGATCCCGGTGTTCAACCTGGGCGGGGAGGGGTCCCAGCTCCCCGGGGCCTGGCTTCGATTGCATCGTCTGGTCCGGCGGGAGAGGCCCGATATCCTCCACACGCATCTCCCCCGGGCGGATCTCCTGGGCTTCCTATTGCGCCGGAGCGGATTCCCGGGGCCGTGGATCTGCTCCGTGCACGGCATCTACGCCCAATATTGGCGCGGGCGCCCTCTCCTTCCCCTCTTTCGGTGGATCTGGCATCGAGCAGACCGAATGATCGCGATCTCAGAGGCTGTGAAGATATGGTTAGTGCAGCGTTACGGGCTGGCGCCCGAGAAAATTCAGGTGGTCTACTACGGCATCGAGCCGGAGCGATGGCGTTCCCCCGCTCAGGATCTACGATCGAGATGGGGCCTTGATGAACAACTTCTCGTCGGCACGATCGGACGCTTAATACCGGTAAAAGGGCACGATGTCCTGATCCGGGCGATGCCCTCGGTCGTCCGGCAACTCCCCCGGACGACGCTGCTCATCGCGGGGCACGACCCATGGGGTTATGGACGGGTTTTGAAGGGGTTGACCGCGCAGCTCGGCCTGGGCGAGCACGTCCGCTTCTTGGGCTTCCAGGACGATGTGCCCTCGTTCCTCCACGCCCTGGACGTTTTCGCCTTCGCCTCCCGCTCCGAGGGCTTCGGACAGGTGGTCATCGAGGCGATGGCCGCCGGCAAGCCGGTGGTGGTGTCCCGCATCGCCCCGCTGACCGAGATCGTCGTCGATGGGGAGACCGGCCTCTGGGCCGAGCCGGGGATCCCGGAGTCCTTCGCCGAAAAAATCCGCTGGCTCCTCACCCACCCGGAGGACGCCCGGGCGATGGGACGGCGCGGCCAAGAACGCGTCTCCACCCTCTTCTCCGCCGCCCGCATGGCCCAGGAGATGCGGAACGTATATGCGACCGTCCTGACCTCCCGGTAAATCTTAGCAGCCAATTGTCCCAAGTTAGCATGCAAACAGGGCCAGATTACACAGAAATTTTTGCAAGAAAAAAGTTTGTCTTTTTCTCGCACTATGATCTTAACCTCTATCGTTTTCGCATGCCTGTGATGCGGGCGTTGCGGGAATGGGGGGCGCAGGTGTGGGCGATCTCCCCGCCGGGGGCCTACAGCCCGCGCTTTCCAGAGCATGGGATCGAATTCGTGCCCCTCTCGCTGGACCGCAAAACCTTTCATCCGCTGAAGGCATGGGCCACGGTTCATCGACTGCGGTCCATCCTGCGGGCGTTGCGGCCCGACGTGCTGCACACCTTCACGCTGCGGCCCAACGTGTATGGAGCGCTGGCCGGGTGGCTGGCGGGAGTGCCCGCCATCGTGAGCACGGTGACCGGGCTCGGAACCCTCTACACCCGCCACGATGTCCGGACGCGACTGCTCCGCTGGGGGGTTGAACGGGTCACCCGCCTGGCCCTGCGGGCGGCCGACGCGGTGATCTTCCAGAACCCCGAGGATCAGCATTATTATTTGAGCCGGAAGCTCTGCCGCCCGGAGCAGGCCCGGCGGATCGCGGGCACGGGCATCGATGTCCGGACCTTCTCCCCGGACCGTTTCTCCCCGGATGAGCGCCGGAGGCTGCGCCGGGAGCGGGGCCTCCCGCCCGAGACGGTCGTGGTGACGATGATCGCGCGGCTGATCGCCCCCAAAGGGGTTCGGGAGTTTCTGCAGGCGGCCGAGCGCCTGAACGGAAAGGCCCGCTTCGTGCTGATCGGCGAGCCCGATCCCGGGAACTTCGACTCGCTGACCTGGGAGGAAATCCAGGCCTACGTCCGGCGAGGCCTCGTCCTGGCCCCGGGGTGGCAGAACGACGTCCTCCCCTGGCTGGCCATCACGGACGTTTTCGTGCTTCCCTCTTACAGGGAGGGAACACCCGTGACGGTCCTGGAGGCGATGGCCATGGGGCTGCCGGTGGTGGCGACGGATGTGCCGGGGTGCCGGGAGGCCGTCGTCGCCGGAGAGACCGGGTTCCTGGTGCCGCCCCGGAACGTGGATGAACTGGTTCGGGCGATCCGGAAACTGGTGGAGGACCCCGCCTTGCGCCGGCGGATGGGGCAGGCCGGCCGGGCGCGGGCCGTCCAGCGGTTTGCGATCGAGCGCATCACGGCGCAATATCTGGATCTGTATGCGGAGCTGCTCCGCGGGCATGCGGGTTAAGCATCCCGTGGCCGTCGACGAGGGCCGACGGATGGGGAGCCGGAGGGTCCAGCTGGTCATCAAGCGGGCGCTGGATGTGGCCGCCTCTCTGTTGCTCATCCTGCTGTTCTCGCCGCTCATGCTGGCCATCGCCCTGGCCATCTGGATCACGATGGGGCGGCCCATCCTCTTCCGCCAGCCCCGCATCGGCTACCGGGGCCGGGTGTTCACCATCTACAAGTTCCGCACGATGACCGAGGAGCGGGATGAGAACGGGAACCTCCTTCCCGATGAACAACGATTGACGCCCGTGGGCCGCTTCCTGCGCAGCCTGACCCTGGATGAGCTGCCGGAGCTCTTCAACGTCCTCAAGGGGGAGATGAGCCTGGTGGGCCCCCGGCCCCTGCTGGTGGAATACCGCGACCTTTACACCCCGGAGCAATGGCGGCGCCACGAGATGCCGCCGGGGATGGCCGGGCCGGTCCTGGCCAGCGGCCGGAACCTGCTGGACTGGGAGGAGAAGTTCCGGCTCGATGTCTGGTATGTAGACCACTGGTCCCTGTGGCTGGATTTCAAGATCCTGCTCCGGACGGCGTGGAAGGTGCTGAAGCGGGAAGGGGTGAGCGCGCGGGGGCACGCGACGATGCCCAGGTTTGAGGGCGTTGGGGTGAAAGCCCATGAGGGGCGGCGAGACGGTTAAAACGATCCATGTGCTTTTCACCAGCGTCGGCCGCCGGGTCGAGCTGCTTCGGGCGTTCCGGCGAGCTTACGCCGAGCTGGGGCTTCGGGGGAACATCATCGCCGTGGACGTGGATCCCCTGGCGCCGGCCCTGCAGGAGGCCGATCGCCCTTACATCGTCCCACCCCTGTCGGAGCCCTCCTATATCCCTGCGCTGGTCGAGATCTGCCGTCGAGAGCGAGTTCATCTGATCTTCCCGCTGATCGACCCGGACATCCCGGTGCTCGCCCGCCATCGCCGGCAGCTGGAGGCCACCGGCGCCCGGGTCGTGGTCGTATCCGAGGAAGCCGCGGCCGTGGCCGCCGACAAGTGGCGGACCTATGAGTTCTTTCGTCGATGGAACATCCCCACCCCGCGCTGCTGGCTCCCCGAGCACATTCAGCCCGCCGACCTGGAATACCCGATCTTCATCAAACCGCGTTTCGGCAGCGCGGGCCGACAGGCTTTCAAGGTTCGCAACCGGCGCGAGCTGGAGTTCTTCATCGATTACGTCCCCGAACCCATCCTTCAGGAATACCTGCCCGGCCCGGAGATCACCAGCGACGTCATCTGCGATTTCGAAGGCAACGTGTTGGCGGTTGTCTCCCGCCAGCGGATCGAAGTGCGCTGGGGCGAGGTGGCGAAGGGCAAGACCGTGTATGATCCGGAGATCCTCCGGCACTGCGTGGCCGTGGCGAAGGCGCTGAACGCCATCGGTCCGATCACGGTGCAGTGCATGTTGCGGGATGGCCGGCCCTGCTTCACCGAGATCAACGCCCGTTTCGGGGGAGGCGTGCCCCTGGGGATCGCCGCTGGCGTGCCGGCGCCCCGCTGGTTCCTGGCCCTGGCCGCCGGGCTGCCCATCGAGGTCCCGCCCCTGGGCGCTTATCGGGTCGGGCTCTACCTCACCCGCTTCGACGATTCCTTCTTCCTGACCGAGGAGGACTATGCTCGCGTTGCGAGCTGTCGTGTTTGATCTCGATGATACGCTCTACCCGGAACGGGACTTTGTGCTCAGCGGTTTCCGGGCGGTGGCCCTATGGGCCGAGGAGCGGCTGGGCATCCCGGCCGATCGCGGGTGGACGGAGCTCCGTCGGCTTTTCGAGGCGGGCTTTCGGGGAGACGTCTTCAACCGCTGGCTGGAAGGCCATGGGTTCCGGCCGGACCCCCTGGTCCCGCAAATGGTGCAGGTCTATCGGGGCCATCATCCCCACATCGCGCCCTACCCGGAGGTGCCGGGGGTGCTCCGGCGGCTTCGCGGGCGCTATCGCCTCGGCCTGATCAGCGACGGCTACGTCGAGGTTCAAAAAAGAAAGCTGGCCGCGCTGGGGCTCGCCTCTTGCTTTGATGATCTGATCTTCTCGGACGAGTGGGGGCGAGAGGCATGGAAACCCGACCCCCGGCCCTTTGCGGCCCTTCTGGAGAGATGGGGCCTTGCGGGGGACCAGGCGGTCTATGTGGCGGACAACCCCCTGAAGGACTTCCTGGGCGCTCGGCGGGTCGGCATGCGGACGGTGCGCGTCCGTCGGGCCGACGGCCTCTATCGCCACCTGGAGCCGCCGTCCCCCGACCATGCGCCGGACCTGGAGATGGAAAACCTGGAGGGCCTGGAGGCCGTGCTGCAGGAGTGGGCGGAAAGGGGAGGCGATGAAGATCCCGATGTCTTCGCCCGACATCACCGCGGCTGAGATAGAGGCGGTGAGCCGGGTGCTTTGCACCCCTCATCTCAGCCTCGGGCCGCGCCTCGCGGAATTCGAGCGGCGCTTCGCCGCGTATATCGGGGCGCCTTTCGCCGTCGGCGTCTCCAGCGGCACGGCCGGCCTTCACCTCTGCGTCATCGCCGCCGGCATCGGCGAAGGCGATCTCGTCATCACCACCCCTTTCTCCTTCGTCGCCTCCGCCAACGTCATCCTCTACGAACGCGCGATCCCGGTGTTTGTGGATATCGACCCGCTCACCCTGAACATCAGCCCGGAGCAGGCGGCCGAGGCCGTCCATGACCTGAGCCGAGGCGGCCGCGCCGCCCGACGCTGGCTCCCCCCTGCGCTTCGGGAGAGCCGGTTCAGGCTCCGCCCTCCCAAAGCCCTCCTGCCGGTTCACGTCTTCGGCCAGCCCGCCGACATGGACCCGCTGCTGGAAATCGCTCGGGCCTACGGTTTGGCGGTGATCGAGGACGCCTGCGAGGCCATCGGGGCCGAATACAAAGGCCGCAAGGCGGGCACCTTCGGGGACGCCGCGGTCTTCGCCTTCTACCCCAACAAGCAGATGACCACCGGCGAGGGGGGGATGATCGTCACCGGCCGGGCGGGCTGGGAGGCCCTTTTCCGGTCCCTGCGCAATCAGGGGCGGGATGCCGAGGATGGGTGGCTGAGCCACCCCCGCCTGGGCTACAACTACCGGATGGATGAGATGAGCGCCGCCCTGGGCCTGGCCCAGCTGGCCCGCATCGAGGAGCTGCTGGCCAAACGGGAGCAAGTGGCCCGATGGTATAACGAGCGGCTGAAGGAGATGGAAGGGATCCAGATCCCCTTCATCGCTCCCACCACCACGCGGATGTCCTGGTTCGTTTACGTCATCCGCCTGGCCCCGGGGATCTCGCGGGACCGCGTGATGGCGGGCCTGGCCGCCCGGGGCATCCCCTCCCGTCCATACTTCCCGCCCATCCACCTTCAGCCTTTCTACCGGGAGAGGTTCGGCTACCGGGAGGGCTGCTTCCCTGTCGCCGAGGCGGTCGCTCGCTCCACCCTCGCCCTGCCCTTCTCCGGACGGATGGACGAGGACCAGGTGGAGGAAGTGTGCCGGTGTCTCCGGGAGGCCTTGCAGCACGGCTGAGGGATCAGGTGGGAATGCCGAGGGAAACGATGGCCGGCGAGAAGATCCGCAGCGGGCTTCATCGATGGGGGAGCTCCCTCCGGGCGATCCGGCGCCGGATCGCCCTGCTGTGGCTCGATGCGCTCGTGGTGGTCCTGGCGTTTTACATGGCCCTGTTGATGCGCTTCGATGGCAGCCCGCCGGCCTTCTATCAGCGATCCATGGGGCGCGTGCTGCCCCTCCTCCTCGGCGTCTACCTCGCTTTCAACGCCGCCTTCGGGCTTTACCTGCAGCTGTGGCGCTATGCCGGCGCCCGGCAGGTCCTTCCCATCGCCCTCGCGGGCGCCGGGGCGACGCTCACGGTCCTGGGGATGGACTTCGTCCTCAGACGGCCGCTGCCGGTCACCGTGGTCCTGATGGGGGGCTTCTTCAGCATGGCCGGCTTCACCGTCCTCCGCTACCACCGGCAGCTGCTCGCCGGCCTCCACGCCCTCCGCCTCCGGGAGGAGCCGCTCACCGCCTCCGGGCGCCCCCGGATGCGGGTGCTGATCGTGGGGGCCGGGGAGGCGGGGCAGCTCCTGGCCTGGCGGCTCCAGAACCAGCGGGAGGGGAGGGATTACCAGCTGATCGGCTTCGTCGACGACGACCCCCACAAGCACGGCCTGCGCGTCCACGGCCTTCCCGTCCTGGGGGACCGCCACGCCATCCCGGCTCTGGTGGCGCGCCATCGGGTGGATCTCATCGTCCTGGCCATCTACAACATCTCCGAGGCCGATTTCCAGGCCATCCTCCGGATCTGTGAGGAGACGCCGGCCGCCGTGCGGGTCCTCCCCAACCTCTTGGATTTCCTGCGCGGAGGCAACGGGGCTTCCCTCCGGCCGGTCAGCGCGGAGGACCTGTTGCGCCGCCGGCCGGTGGAGATCGATGGGGAGGCCTGCCGGGCGATGCTGGAGGGGAAGACCGTGCTGGTCACCGGCGCCGCCGGCTCCATCGGCTCCGAGCTCTGCCGCCAGATCCTCCTCTTTCAACCCCGGCAGCTTCTGATGCTGGATCACAATGAGTCCGGATTATACGATCTGCTCAACGAGCTGGCCCCCGCGCCGGATCCTTTCCCGGCGGCCGGGGCGGAGCCGCCCCTGCGGCCTATCGTGGCGGACATCACCCATGAGGCCCGGATGCGCGCCGTCTTCGCCGCCTATCAGCCGCAGATCGTGTTCCACGCCGCTGCCTATAAGCATGTTCCTCTTATGGAGGAACATCCGGAGGAGGCTGTTCGGGTCAACGTGATGGGCACCCGCCTCCTGATCCGTTTGGCGGAACGCTACGGCGTTGAGCGATTCGTCCTCATTTCCACGGATAAGGCGGTCAACCCCTGCAACGTGATGGGGGCGACGAAGCGCATCGGCGAGCTGATGATCCGGATGTCGCCTTCCGGCCAGGGGCCCGGCCGAGATCCGGGCCCGCGGACGCGCTTCACCGCCGTCCGGTTCGGCAACGTGCTGGGAAGCCGGGGGAGCGTGGTCCCCACCTTTGAGGCGCAGATCGAACGGGGAGGTCCGGTCACCGTCACCCATCCCGAGATGACCCGTTATTTCATGAGCCTCGCGGAGGCGGTCCGCCTCACCCTCCAGGCGGCGGTCTTCACCCAGGGCGGGGATATTTTTCTCCTGGATATGGGGAAGCCGCTGCGCATTGATGAGCTGGCCCGTCGGCTGATCCGCCTGCGGGGCCTCCGGCCGGAGGTGGATATCCCGATCCGCTACATCGGCCCCCGTCCCGGGGAGAAGTTTCATGAGGAGCTGGTGGGAGCGGATGAGCGTCTGGAGCCCACCCCCCATCCCCGGATCTTCCGCGTCCACGGCCCGCTGAACCTGGATCCTTCCGCCTTCTGGGAGGGGGTGGAGGAGCTGATCGCCCTGGCGGAGGCCTCCCGTCGGGAGGCGCTGACGGCCCGGTTATGGGCGCTCCTCCGCCAGTGGTCCTCCGTCCCCCCGGGATGAGGCGCTCCCATGCGGGTTCTGATCACCGGCGGCGCGGGGTTCATCGGATCCCATCTGGTGGAGGCCGGGCGGCAGGCCGGATGGGAGATACGGGTGGTGGATGACCTCTCCCGGGGCTCCCCGGCCCATCTGCCGGAGGACGTCCCCTTGATCCGGATGGACATCCGGGATCCGGCCCTGGAGGACCTGGTGGCCGACTTCCGCCCGACGGTCATCCACCATCTGGCCGCCCAGGTGGATGTGGCGGCGGCCGTGGCGGATCCGTGGCATGACGCCTCGGTCAACGTGCTGGGGACGATCCGGGTGCTCCAGGCCGCCTGTCGCGGGGGCGTGCGGCGGGTGATCCTGGCCTCTTCGGTGGCGGTGTATGGGGAGCCGGAGCGGCTGCCGGTGTCGGAAGACCACCCGCTTCGCCCCCTTTCCCCCTATGGGCTGAGCAAGGCAGCGGCGGAGGCCTATGCCCGCTGGTTCGGGGCTCACCACGGGCTGGAGGTGGTCATCCTGCGCTACGGGAACGTCTACGGGCCCCGCCAGCCGGCGGTGGGAGAGGCAGGGGTGATCGCCCGTTTTCTGACGGCCCTGGCCGATGGCGGACGGCCGGTCATCCATGGGGACGGGCGGCAGATCCGGGATTTCGTTTACGTCGCGGATGTGGTGGCGGCGCATCAGCAGGCCATGGCGCGGGGGGAAGGCGGGATCTACAACATCGGCACGGGGCGGGCGATCTCCATCCGAGGGCTGTATCGGCTGGCTCGAGCGGTGGCCGGGGTGGAGAGGGAGCCGGACTATGGGCCGCCGCGCCCCGGAGACATCCGGCGGATGGTCCTGGACGTCCGGCGGGCCCAGGCGGAGCTGGGGTGGAGGCCCCAAGTGGCGCTGCCGGAGGGCCTGGCCCGGACGTGGGCGTGGATGCGGGAGAGGGGGAAAGGCCGGACATCATGAGGCGTTCCGGAGCCCTCCCACGGATCTCTGCAGAGAGGAGAGAGACGGGATGAGGCCGAGGATCGGGTCGGTCGGGTGGGTGGCGCTGGGGCTGCTGGCCGGAGCGGGTCCGGCCCTCGGGGCCCCGCCCGGCCGCTTCACGGCGGATTACAGCATCCAGAATTTGGGATCCATGCCTGCGATCGTGATGATCCGCTTCGTGAACCCGGACGGGAGCGAGGCGGGGACGAAGACGTTTTACAACGTCCCGGCAGGCGGGTCGGCTTATTTTCACCCCGCCCGGCATGCCCTGGATGGCGGCATCCCGCTCCCGGCGGGGTGGTGGGGGACGGCGATCGTCAGCGCCGATCAGCCCGTGGCCGCCGTCACCACGGTCGCCAACGATCTGTCAGGCTCCCTCTACGCCTCGGATGCGTATGGGGGAGCGGTGGAGCCCTCCCCGATCCTCTTCGCACCCCTCGTGCGCATCCAGCGAGGGTCCTGGAACACCCGCATCGTGGTCCAGAACGCCGGGGACGCGCCGGCGAACGTGCGGATCCGGTTCGTGAGCGGGAGGACGGTGGTGGCGGCCCAGACCATCTCCGACCTCCCTGCGGGCGCCTCCGCGATCGTGGACCGGTATGAGCACCCTGCTCTGAGCCATTTCAACGGCTCCGCCGTCATCACGGGGACGGCGCCTCTGGTGGTCACGGTGGATGAGTATCGGACGCGCGGGGGCCTGCTGATCTCCTACACGGGGCTGCCCTTGAGCAAGGCCGGCACCACCCTCTACATGCCGGGCTATCTCAACGCCTACGGCCCGTGGACCACGGATTTCACCCTCGTGAACACGTCGAACATCCCCGCCTTCGTGCGGATCCGATTCACCAACAACCAGATCCTCTATTGCACCGTCCCGGCGAACGGAAACCTCTACCTGAACCCGGCGGCCGGCGTCTATGGGGGGTGCGCCGGGGGCCCGCTGGCCTCCAACTTCCATGGGGCGGCGACGGTGAGCGCCAGTCAGCCCATCGTGATCGCCTATCGCATCACGAACGCGCTGGGTCCCGGGGACCAGGCCCTCGCCTACACCGCCGTCCACCCCGCCGATACGGGCACGAAGATGGCTGTCCCCCTGATCCAGAACCAATACGGCGAGGGGAAGTGGACGACCGCCTTCGCCGTCCAGGTGATCGGCGGGGGGACGGCCCGCCTGAGCCTGACGTACAAGGGCAACCTGGGCACCTTCACCTGGCGCGGCCTGATCACGGATTTCCGCGCTTTTAATCCGGCGAGCGACGGGCACGTCCCCGCTGGCTTTCTGGGAAGCGCGCTGATCCTCTCCGACAAGCCCCTGGCGGTGGTTGGCAGCCGGAGCAGCCCGATCCAGCCGGGGGACGCCGCCGCCGGGTTCCATGGGGTGAAGGTCCCGTGAGTGGAAGCTGTCCTGACGGCCGCCGGGGGAAAGCGTTTTCCTCCTCGCCCTTCTTCTGACCCCATCCGCTCGCCTCTTGCGTTCGATTTCCCCAGACCGACCCTCCGCCTGAGCCGGACGGTCTTTCGCATCGGCTCCCGCCAGGGACCGGTGGCGAGCTCCCGCTGTTCCCGCTACACTCCCCTTGATCCGAGTCCATCCATATGGAGAGGCGATGGGAAGGGAACGCGGCCTGGGGACTTTGGGGGCTTCGGTGGGGCTGCTGCTCCTGGCCGCCGTCCTTTACACGGACCGCCTGGGCGGTCCTTCCCTCTGGTTCGACGAGGGGTGGTCCTGGCATCTGGCCCGGATGCCGATCCCCGCGATGTTACAGGCCACGGCGGCCGACCGCAGCCCCTTTCTCTATTACTTGCTTCTCCACTTCTGGATCCGGGCGGCGGGGGAGAGCGAATTCGCTCTACGCTGGCCCTCCGTAGCTTTCGGCCTTCTCGCCGTCGCCCTGGTCGCGCGCCGGACGGCTCGAGGCTGGGGACGCCCGGCCGCGGCCTTCGCGATCCTTACAATGGCCCTTTCCCCTTTCTGGCTCTATTACGTCCAGGAAGCCCGGATGTATACGATGCTGGCCGCCGGCGTCCTGGCCCTCTGGGCGGCGACGGAGGCGGCGCGCCGTCGACCCTCCTCCTGCCGCTTCGCCGTCTGGACCCTCGTCGCGGCCGGGACAGCCCTCACGCATTACTACGGGTTGTTCCCCGTGGCGACGATGGCCGCGGCCCTGGGCCTGGGAAGCCGGCGGCGCCCGGAGGCCCTCCGGCGATGGGGAGGGAGCATGCTGGCCCTTCTGGCCCTGGTGGGGCCCTGGCTCGTCTTCGCTCGCAGAAGCCTCCTTCAGCCGGAGGCCTTCATCCGGCCGCCGATGACGGCGGAGGGCCTGCTGCAGCAGCTGGCCCGGGGCTTCTGGGGCGGGGAGGGCATCGCCTGGCTCGCCGGGCTCCTCGCCGCGGCCGCCCTGCTCCGCCCGGATCCCTTCGTCCGCCGATGGGCGATCGGGACGCTGGGGACCTTCGGGCTGATGATGGCGGTGCTGCTGACCCTGTTCGCCCGCTTCGCCGTCTTCCACCCGCGCTACGCGATCTTCCTCTGGGCGCTGTGGATCCCCGGGGTCGGCGGCGGGGCCGCCCGGCTGGGCGAGCTCCTCGCCGCCCGCATCCGGGGGATCCCTCCTTCCGCCCGGGGATGGCTCGGCGCGCTGGCCCTGCTTCCCCTGTGGGGGATGATGGCCGCTCCCGGGCGGACGGGGTGGGCGGATCCGGGCCGCGGCCGCGATCCGTATCGGGAGGCGGTAGCCCACGTGGCCCGGCAGATCCGGCCTGGGGAGGCCGCCCTCGCCCTGCGGGCCAACTGGGCCGTTCTCTACTACTGGGAGCGCATGAAGGTCCCTGCCCCCCTGTGGATGGGTCCGGAGTCTCCGGTGTGGGACGAGGAGGCCATCCGCGCTATGCTGGAGGACGCCCGCCGCCGCTATGGCCCCGCGGATGGCCCCTGGCGCCTGTGGCTCTTCGGCTGGCAGCAGGAGGTGGTGGACCCCCTGGGGCTGTTCGACGGGCTGTTGCTGGAGAACGGCTTCGAGGTGGGGGGGCAGCCCTTCGGATCCCTGTGGGTGGCCTATTATGAGACGTGGCCGCCCTTCCACGGGTTCGCCTTCACGCCCTTGCGGGCGGATTTCGCGGGGAGGATCGAGCTGCGGGGCGTTCACCTGCGCCCGCCGCGGTGGCCGGGGGATGTGCTGGGGGTGACCCTGATGTGGGCCCGGGTGGGACCGGTGCCCCAGGCCCCCCGGGTCTTCATCCATGTTCTGGATGCTTCCGGCCGCCTGGCCGCCCAGCGGGATGGGCCGCTGCCCAACGATCTGGTTCCCATCTCCATCTGGCCGCCGGATCACGCCCTCCCGGTCTTCGCCCGGGTGATCCTGCCCCGGGGGCTCCACGGGATCTACACCCTCCGGGTCGGGCTGTATGACCCGGCCTCCGGAGCTCGCTGGCCCGTCCGCCTCAACGGTGCCGTCGGAGATGGCGTGGAGGTGGGAAAGCTGGAGCTCCCCTAAGCCCGACGGATCTCCGCGGGGGAGGTTCTGCGGAGAAAGGGCACGAATGTGCTTCTGTGCGTTCGACTTCGGTTATACAAGTTCCAAATCCAGACTCTATAGATGCTGAGGCCCCGGGGCATAGGGAAGAAGACTTCCCGGGCCTGGACCCAGGGATGGCAGGAGCCACCGGTTCTCACAGGGGTCAAAAGGGGGAGGAGCCGAAAGTTCGGTTCTGTGTATGAAGAATTTGATGGGGTCAAGAGGAATGCGAGCTTTCTCGAGGAAATATCGTGGGGCTTCAAAGACGTATTTACGAGGTTATCTGAACTTTTTGATCTTTTTGCTCAGGGGGAGGATGGTTGGCTTTCCTCTTCTCTGATCATTTGAGGATATGATCCAAATCGAATCGTTTGTTTTCGACTCTCTCGAATCAATTTGAGGTAGGAGCTATGAGAGTTCCGATTTTACATGTTTTGCTCTTTGTCTTGTTAGCAACGTTCTATAGCATTATCGTTCCTGTTTTTGAAGGGAACGATGAATCCTGGCACTATGCTTACGCTCGATATATTGCTGAGGGAAGGGGATTGCCCCGCCAGCCCCCGGACCGGTATCCGCATCTGGCTCGGCAGGAGGCCAGCCAGCCGCCTCTCTACTATTTGCTGGTGGCGGTCCTAATCCGTTGGGTGCCGCAGGAGGACCTATCCGCGCTTTACGCTCGAGAGAATCCGTATCCCACCCTTCTGCCGATAGCATATCGAGATAACCAGAATCACTACGTCCACACTGATGCTGAGCAGTTTCCATATCGAGGCGCGGCGCTGGCCATCCATCTGGCCCGTTTTCTCTCGGTCCTCTTCGGTGCCGGAACAGTCTGGGGAACATACCGCTTGGCTCAGGAACTGTTCCCTCGGGAGGAGGGGGTTGCCGCGGGGGCATCGATGATGGTTGCCCTCACTCCCGGCTTTCTCTTCACGGCCGGATTGGTCAACAACGATGTGCTGGCAACCTGCTTGGCTACTTGGACATTGGTGGTTCATCTTTTGATCCGCAGAGCATATAGGGGGCGCATTTTTCATTATGAACTTTGCGGTGAGATCCTTCTCGGCCTGCTTCTGGGAGCGGCCGCGTTGACTAAACTGAGCGGTTTGTTACTCTGGCCCTTCTCCGCCATGATGCTCGTTTTCAAAAATCCCAAAGACGATTTTCTATTGCGCCTTCGACGTTACATCGTGACCTTTGGGGTAGCTCTGGCGATCTGCAGCTGGTGGTATCTGCGTAACTGGCACCTCTATAGCGACCCCACAGGCCTTTCAGCTATGCTCGCATTGATGGGACATCGGGAGCTGGGATTTGGGCTGAGGGAATGGCTACAGAGCGAGGCGGAGCTGGTCTGGATGTCTTACTGGGCTGTCTTTGGCTGGTTTAACTTAGCCGCGCCACGCTGGGTCTATGGGATCTATGCTCTGCTGGTGCTTCTTGGGACCCTTGGGCTTGCGCGCTTCGTAATACGAGCTGTCCAGCAGAAGCGCTGGAGCGATCTGAGCGGAGTAGCCTACTTAGGCCTGTGGGCGTTGATCATGGCGGCAGGGTTGGTGCGGTGGACACTGATCACTGGGGGCTCCCAAGGGCGGCTGCTCTATCCAGCCATCTCAGCCCACGCGATCCTGCTGGCCCTGGGATGGGCGCAACTGTGCCCCGCGCGGGCGCGTCGATGGCTCTTCCTGACTCTAATTTGGAATCCTGCTGGCCCTGGCTTTTTGGCTCCCCTTCGGAGTCATCCGACCCGCCTACGCTCGTCCCAAACCGCTGACAACGGAAGAAGTCGTAGAGCAGGTCTCGCAATTGACGGACATTCGCTTTGGCGAGAACATCCGTCTTCTGGGCTACCGGGTGGATGCGGAGGAGGTCCGTCCGGGTGAAACCTTCTGGGTCACCCTCTGCTGGCAAGCGGAAGGGCCGGTGGCGGAGAACTACCTTCTCTCCCTCTCCCTGCAAACCGCCGACGGCCTGACAGCTGCCCATAAGGTCACCTACCACGGTCTGGGAACCTTTCCAACGTCTCTTTGGCTCCCAGGGGTGGCCTTCTGTGACCACTACCCCCTGGCCGTGCGAGACACCGTTCCACTGGCCGCCTCTGGTGTGTTGGCGGTGGGCTTGACAACTTTTACAGAACGGCTGCCGGTGTATGAGAATGGGCGGCTTGGGGATACGTTTCTATTTCCGGGTCCCCGAATTGCTGTCCCGGACTCCAGACCAATTCTAAACTACCGATGGGGACAGGAGGTTGCGCTGGTCAGTTACCACCTGGAGCGAGCGGTGCTGACGCCGGGAGAGGAGCTGGACCTGATTCTCTACTGGCGTGCATTGCGACCATTGGGAGGTCCCCGCAGCGCGACGGTCCAGATCCTGCGGAAGGATGGGTATAAGATTGCCCAGACAGACCTCCCGCTGACACCAGGGTCTCTCCGAGAGATCTGGGCCGACCACCGAAAGATGCTCTTGGCGGCGGATGCCCCACCAGGGGTGTACGAACTAAAAGTGGCCATCTATGATCCAACAAGCGGAGTGGTCCTCCCCGTATACCAGCACGGACGGGCTCTCCCTGTCGGTGGCCTGCTCCCACTGTGGGAGATTCGGGTGGAGAACCAGCGGTAAGCTCGTGAATGATGGCCGGTCGTCAAAGGTATCTGTAAGTTGATCGAACCCCGCGTTGATAAGGTTATGACATCAAGCACGGATCTCGGAAGATCCACCGAAGCGGCGTCGGATTTCGAGATCCCAGGGAACGGATGGGCACGGATGGCGGAGCGGCTTTACCTGATCCGGCACGGACGCACGGCGTGGAACGCCGAGGGGCGGATCCAGGGGTGGGCGGATGTGCCGCTGGATGACGTGGGCCGGGAGCAGGCCCGGCGTCTGGCGGAGCGCCTCCGGGCGCGCCCGCCGGACCTCATCCTCTGCAGCCCGCTGTGGCGGGCCTATGAAACCGCCCGCATCCTCGCCGCCGTCTGGGAGGTCCCCATCGAGGTCGATGAGCGCTTGAAGGAGCGGGGCCAGGGGCCCTTTGAGGGACGCACCGGGGTGGAGGTCGCCGCGCTGCAACAGGCCTGGCGGGAGATGGAGCGGGATCCGACGGCGGAGATCGCGGGGGTGGAGCCCCGGGCGGCGTTCGCCGAACGGGTGTGGGCGGCGATGCAGGGGGCGATGGCGCGGCCGGAACGGACGCTGGCCGTGGTGGCCCATGGAGGGACCTTCAGCATGTTCTTCCGCCAGTGGCTGGGCCTCCCCCTGGATCGGCCCTCCCCCTTCCGGTTCGACAACGCCTCGCTCACGGAGCTGGCCCTCCACGACGGCCGCTGGATCGTGGTGACGCTGAACGATACGTGCCATCTGACCGATCTGTAGGCGCACGGCCCCTCTGTGTCCCGTGGCGGAGGGCCGTCCACGAACATGGGTGCGCCGGGGGCTTCGGAAGCCCAGCTGGTGCGTTCGGGCTGGAATTCGCAGTCGCCCCTTCCGACGTGGCCTCGTCCCGCGTCCACCGGTTCTTCTTTCGGAATCGTTGCGGATGCCTCCCCTTTCACGCCCCTTCTTTCGGATTCCGGGGATCCCGGCTATGATGAATAAGCTGCGTCATCCTGACAGGGAGGTCGTTCGCGAATGCCCGGGCCGTCATGGCGCTATGGGGACCTGATCCTGGTGGCGGGCTCCGGCCATCCGCAACTGGCCGAGGAGATCGCGGACTGTCTGGGGATCCCCCTTCTCCCCCGCGAGATCATCGTCTTCCCGAACGAGAACATCTTCGTCCGCCTGCTGGCCAGCGTCCGCGGGCAGGACGTGTTCGTGATCCAGAGCACGGCCTCGCCGGTGAACTATAACCTGATGGAGCTGTTCATCCTGCTGGACACCATCAAGCGGGCCAACGCGGGCCGCATCACGGCGGTGATCCCTTACCTGGCTTACGCCCGCAGCGACAAGAAAGATCAGCCCCGGGTGCCCATCACCGCGCGCCTGGTGGCGGATTTCATCGCCGTGGCCGGGGCCGATCGCTGGGTGACCATCGACCTGCACGCCAGCCAGATCCAGGGCTTCTTCAGCATCCCCGGCGACGAGCTCACGGCCTTCCACCTGCTGAGCGATTACCTGCTGGAGAAGAACTTCTCCCCCGACGAGGCGGTGGTGGTGGCCGCCGACCTGGGGTTCGCCAAGAAGGCCCGCAACTACGCGGCCAAGCTCAATCTGCCCATCGCCTTTGTGGAGAAACGCCGCACCGGCACCCAGACGGAGGCCCTGACGGTGATCGGCGAGGTGGCCGGCCGGAAGGTGATCCTGGTGGACGACGAGGTGGACACGGCGGGCTCGGTCAGCGGCGCGGTGCGGGTCTTGAAGGAGCAGGGGGCGGCGGAGATCTACCTCTGCTTCACCCACGCCGTCCTCTCCGGCCCCGCCGTGGACCGCCTGCGGGCCTTGCCCATCCGGGAGATCATCTGCACGAACACCATCCCCATCCCACCCCATAAGCGACTCCCGAACATGACCGTCCTCTCCGTGGGGCCCATGCTGGCCGAGGTGATCCGTCGGATCCACGAGGGCCGCTCGGTCGGCCAGCTGTTCAACGAGTGAGGAGGGACGGGGATGGGGCCGGCCGGAGGGGCCTGCCGGAGCAGGGCCCTGGGATGGGTCGGGCTCATGGCGTTGCTGCTGGGGATGGGGCTCCGGTTCTACCGGCTGGACGCCCAGAGCCTGTGGTATGACGAGGGAACGTCGGCCGGTCTCAGCGCCAGCCCCGTCCGGCGGATCGTGGAGGCGGCGGCCCAGGATATCCATCCGCCGCTTTATTATCTGCTCCTTCACGCCTGGGGCGCGGTCGCCGGACGTTCGGTCTTCGCCCTGCGGGCCTTCTCCGCCCTCGCCGGGGTGCTGCTGATCGCGGCGACGGGGGCCATGGCCGCGCGGCTGTTCGGCCGCCGCGCCGCCGGCCTCGCCATGCTGCTGATGGCCGCGCATCCCCTGGCCGTCTACTACGCCCAGGAGGTCCGGATGTATGCCCTCCTGGGCCTGTGGGCGGCGCTGCACTCCCTTTTCTTTCTGGCCTGGCGGGCGCGGCCCCGGCCCGGGCGGGCCCTGGGCCTTCTCCTCACCGGGGCCGCCGGCCTCTACACCCACTACGTATTCCCGGCCATCCCGGCCGCCCACGGCCTGATTATGCTCGGTGAGGCGATGGCGCGGGGCCGGTGGCATCGTCTCATCCGCTGGCTGGGGTTGCAGGCATGGATCGGGCTGGCCTTCCTGCCCTGGGCTCCCGCCGCCTTCGCTCAGCTCCGACAGTGGCCGGCGCCGGCCCCGGTTCCCCTCCCCGAGGCCTTCCGGGCCATCCTGCGGGCCTTGGGCTGGGGGATCACCCTGCCGCCGGAGGTCCCTCCGCTGGTCCTCGTCATCCCCCTGGGGGGGATCGCCTTCGCCCTCGCCGGATCCGAACGTCGGGGCGGGGGCATCGGGCTGGCCCTGACGCTGGCCCCGGTGGCGCTGGTGCTGGGGCGGGGGGCCTATCGGGAGGCCAATCTCAAGTTTTTCATGGCCGCCCTCCCGGCCTTCGTGGCCCTCTGGGCCGCCGGCCTGGCGGCGATGGGGAAGCTGCGGGGGCCGGCCGGGAAGGCCGCCTTCGTCTTCGCCCTGGGGCTTGTGGCGCTCCCGATGGGCCTCAGCCTGCGGGCCCTGTATTTCGATCCCCGTTTCGCCCGGGACGATTACCGGGGCCTGGCCCGGGCCCTGGCGGCATGGGTCCAGCCCGGGGATGGGATCCTCCTCTACGCGCCCGGCCAGGTGGATGTCTTCACCTATTACTGGCCGGACGCCCCGCTGGTGTCGGCGCCCCGGGGGCGGCCGCCTGCGCCGGAGGAGATCGAGAGGACGCTGGGTCCCGCGCTGCGAGGGCGAGGCCGGCTGTTCGTGCTCTGGTATGGGGAGCGGGAGGCGGATCCGACCGGACAGGTGGAGGCCTGGCTGGACGCCCACGCCTTCCGGGCGGAGGAACGGTGGGTGGGACGGATCCGCTTCGCCGTCTATGGGCTGGGGACGCCGGAGGAATCGCCTGCCCCTGAGGTTCGGTTCGGGGAGGCCATTGAGGTGGCGCGGTATGGGCTGACAGCCCGCCGGGCGCATCCGGGCGATGTCATCGGCCTGGCGGTGCAATGGCGGGCCCTCAGGCCCATCCCGGTTCCCTACAAGGTGTTCGTGCACGTGCGCGGCCCCGACGGCCGGCCGGTGGCGCAAACCGATCGGGAGCCGGTGGGCTGGCGGCGTCCGACCCCCACCTGGCGCCCGGGGGAGGTGATCTCGGACCGCTACGGCGTGTGGCTGCCGCCGGATCTCCCTCCCGGGCGCTACGCCCTGGTCCTGGGCTTCTACGGCCCGGACGGCCGCCGCCTTCCGGCCTTCCTCCGGGGGCAGCCGATCGGAGAAGAGTGGCCGATCGCGATCCTGGAAGTGGGACCATAGTGGTCCCTGGTGTGAACCCGCCGTCGCATCTCCGGGCCCCGGGCTTCCCGCAGATGGAGGATCACTTGGGGATTTCATGGGGTGCGTAGGGGCGGCCGTCGGTGAGCCACCAGACCCCCCGGTCCCGGGCGGCCCGGGCCGCCAGTGGGTGGATCTCGGGGCCTGCCGCCACAGGGATCACCTCCGCCTCGGGCCGGGCCTTGTGCAGGATCTCCGCCCGCTTGACCCCCCGCTCCACATCGTCCGTGTCCACCTTCGCGGAGACCTCCACCACCAGGAAGGCCTC
>Ga0080007_1094011_pt1 | contig 25198 bp, 29 predicted proteins | sample OctOCTMetagenome_FD_69210 | JGI IMG/M metagenome (GOLD analysis project Ga0080007, IMG submission 69210) | Hot spring and microbial mat streamer communities from Octopus Spring Streamers, Yellowstone National Park, USA - OCT_B (SPADES... | ecosystem: Environmental > Aquatic > Thermal springs >...
GCCTTATAAGCCTAGGGATGCTATAGCTGTAGATATCAATGAGAGGAAGATAGTATATGGAGATGGTAAGATAGACAAGGAGAGGGACACCGAGATCGATGAAGCCCATAGACGGAAACTCCTGGCGGAGAGCCTCCAGAAAAAGTATTCCTCTCCAGGGTATCCTGCATGGAGGAGGAGAAAAGCTATACTAAATAGAATAGCATCCTATCACAGAGAGGCTAGGAATATGTTGGAGGACTGGGGCTAGGAAAACATCTCTGAGGATCGTGGAGCTTGTTAAGGAGCTTGGATACGCAGTAGCTAGAGAGGATCTCACAGAGCTGATAAATTCTCTGAGAAAGGTAAGGAAAAAGGATCACAGGACAAAGCTCATAATAATGGGCTATAAAAAACTTGGGAAGAGGATAGATTGGCAGGCTATGAAGCACGGGGTTCCACTTGCCGTAGTGAACCCGAATGGGACATCATCGGAATGCCCAAAATGCGATTCGAAGCTAGAGGAGGCAGGCTATAGAAGACTTAGATGCCCCAGATGTAGTTTCGAAGCAGGTAGGGATGTCATCGGAAAGCTAAATATAAGGAAGAGGGCTTTGAAAATCCTAGGGATATCCGGGGGATCTCTGACCACCCCCACCGCCCCCCAGATGACAGATGTAAACCCGAATAGATGGGGAGAACCAATGAACCGTCCTGAAGGGAACCCTTGCCCCTTCAGGGCGGGGAGGAGGTCAGCGTGACTCCGGCCCCCGAGATCCGTAGGGCTTTTAAGTCCCCGGCAACAGAAGCTGAGCCGCTGTAGTGAGCGGGCTTATGGGGGACTGGTGAGAAGTAGATGGCAGGTGGTTCGCACTAGTACCAATAGAGGTTGGTGTTGAGCCTCCTAAGTTTAACGGGAGGGGCTATGTTAAGTCTAATTATAGAGATAAGAAGGGAGGATCGTTAATCCTAAGTCTATCAAGCAGAGAGATCCCCATAGGGGATAAGCAGGCTTTCATAAACATGGGTCTTAACAACCTATTCGCTATGGTAATCACAGATGGTTCAGCTTTGTTCGTTAAGGGAGGGTCTATCGAGTCTGAGTATTACTGGTGGAAAAGGGAGATCTAGACATACCAAGCTATAAGAGACCTGCTGAGGAATGCTGAGTTTTCAACATGGAAAGAATACCATGAGAAGTACCTTAAAGCAGCGTATAAGAGGGGTGAAAGGCTCAGAAACAGAAACATATACATAGCAGCTATCAGGTTCTTAGCAGATAAGCTATATAATAAAGGAATAGGAAGCCATGTATAGGCTATTTATAAATGCTAAGCCAAGAAAATGGCAATGAGCATAACACTAACATATGGAGGTATAGGAGGATAGTGCTATGGATGGTAGATGTATTCAGGGAGTACGGCATAGTGTTTAAATAGTCCCTGAGAATTGTACTAGCCAGAGATGATCAATATGCGGAATCAGGCATAAAAACAGTAGAATATATAAGAGGGCTGTGTATATGTAGAAAGACTGGGAAGAAGATAAACGCAGATATTAATGTCTCACCTAACATAGCGAGAAGACTGGGACACAGGATAAGGATAGCAAGGAAGATAGAGAGCTACCATATAACGCATAGTGGTGTTAGGCCACTAATTCCTTTTCAGGGGGCTAAAACCCTAGACCCCAGCATAGAAGAGACGATCTATTATTGAATTTAAGGAGTTGAAAGAGAAAGCTCTTCCCTTTAAATAGAGAAGAAGCTGAAACAGAATAGAGAGTATATTTCAGAATTAAATAACGATACATCTTCTGTATCTATTTGACAAAGTTATACTTCTAATAAGTTTGATTGTATATATATTACGTAAGAAGGATATATCTTATGTGGTGTGTTCATGCCGACTGCATTTGGTATACATAGGATCTCTCACGTAGGTCTTAGGGTAAGCGATCTTGAGAAAGCTAGGTGGTTCTATGTAGATCTCTTGGGCTTCGTAGAGGTTGAGAAATCCGGCGATGAGATCTATTTAAAGGGTGTTGAGGAGCAGCAACACCATAGCCTAGTACTTAGGAGAGGCTCTATACCTGGTCTATCCTATATAGGGTTTAGAGTGTCAAGGCCTGAAGATCTTGATAGGGCTAGGGAATACTATAGATCTATTGGTATGCCTATATCTAAGTTCAAGGAGAAAGGGGTTGAGGATGCGATAGCTGTTGAGGATCCGTATGGTTTTCCCCTAGTGTTTTATCATGATATGGAACAAACAGGGGATCTGGGGCTGAAATATAGCCTTTACAGGGGAGCCCCTCCGGTTAGGTTATCACATGTTAATATCTCTCTTCCTGTTAGGGATCTTGATCAGGCGCTTAAGTACTATCTAGAGGATCTAGGATTTATATTGACCGAATATTTCATAGGCGATGATGGAAGCAAGCAAGCTGCATGGGTTACGTCTTACTATAAGCATGATTCCCATGATCTAGCCCTTGGAAAGACCCTCGGGCCCAACCCGGGCCCGGGATTCCATCATATAGCCTATGTAGTCTATGAATTCCGAGATATGGTTAGAATAGCCGATATATTAGCTAGCTCAGGGCTATGGGATTCCATCGAGAGAGGTCCCGGGAGACATGGGGCTACTAGGGCTTTTTACTTCTATTTGAGGGATCTTGATGGAATCAGGATTGAACTCTTTACGGGGGACTATGTGATACTAGATCCTGATAAGTGGAAGCCTATAGTCTGGAGATTCGACCAGGCTAGGTATAGGTCTGACTTCTGGGGAAGACCGATCCCTGATAGATGGAAGGAGGTGAAACCCGTGGAGTCGATTGTGATGGGCGGTATGAAGCCTCTTGAGGGATACTCAAGTATGATGCCTACTATAAGGTGGTAGCTATTATAAGAAGGGGAGAGGATTACATAAGGTCTCTGAGAGAGGGTAATCACCCGATAGTATACTACGATGGTAAGGTTGTTGATGATATTGTTGATCACCCAGCTTTTAGGATCCCTGTGAGGACTACAGCTAGCTACTATGATCTTCACTGGGATCCTGTGAAGAGGGAAAAATTGAGGCACTATAGCCCAGAGCTTGGCGAGGAGATAAGCATATCATTCATGATACCGAGGTCAAAGAAAGATCTTAGAAGGATGGCTGAGGGATTAGTAACAATATACGACAGCTATAGAGGGTTCTTCGGTAGGAGTCCTGACTATCTCAACATGTGGAGCGCCGTATTCGCCGCCCACCACGAGTACTTCTCAAAGCACTTCGGCCCTAGATATGGAGAAAATGCTATTGAGATCTATAAGAGGCATGCTAAGAACGATCTCTTCTTCACCCATGCAATAGTGGCTCCTATGTATGATAGATCTAAACCCCCATCACAGTGGACAGATCCATATATATGGGCTGGGGTTGTGAAGGAAACCCCCGAGGGGGTCATTGTAAGAGGAGCAGCCATGATCTCTACATCAGCAGCATACGCCGAGTGGCTATGGTATCTCCCCAATATCAGAAGAGACACAGATCCCAGATACGCGATCTTCTTTGCTATACCAACTAATACAAAAGGCGTCAAGATCATTGCTAGAAGATCTTTCGCCCCCAGAGACGGCTATTCAGAATTCGAGTACCCAATATCCTCGAGATATGAGGAAAGCGATGGTCTCCTGATCTTCGACGATGTCCTGGTCCCGTGGGAGAATATAATATTTTATAAGAAGCCTGAGGAGATAGAGAATTTCATGTGGCATGAGGTAAGGCTGAGGGCTTGGTTCAACTGGCACTTCGTGATCCAGCACTATTCCAGGCTGAAGTTCCTAGCTGGATTAGCAATAGCTATTGCACAGGCTTCCGGGATAGATGGTTTCATAAATGTTCAGGAGAAAATCGGCGAGATACTAATCTATCTAGCCCTTAATGAAGCAGCACTCTACGGATCCATAGAGCTTGCAGAAGAGCTACCGAATATCGTTAGACCGAATGCCCAGATAGCTATATCAGCCAGCCACTTCAATATGAAGGCTCTTCCAAGAGCTAATGAGATCCTTAGGCTCATATCTGCCGGAGCATCTATGCCAATACCGTCATCCATAAAGGATTTTGAGAACCCTGAGGAGAGGGCTTATATAGAGAAGTATCTAGCGATGAAAGGCATAGACGCGGTTGAAAGGGTTAAGCTCTTCAACCTATTATGGGACGTCATAGGTTCCGAAGTCGGTATGAGGTACGAGCAGTACGATAGATTTAGCAGAGGAGACTCGACTATTAGATGGGCACAGACGTATACAGAAGTCTATAGATCTAAGCATGAGGAGCTTAAGAAGATAGTAAGGGATATTCTTGATCAGATGCCTAACCCGAGGCAATAGATCTTTAGTACATATGGATTAGCTGAACACGATAATAGATAAGGCTAGGAAATACGGTGTGCCAGTGCATATGCTTGATCCCAGGAATATATCTAAGATCTGCCCGATGCACAATACTTAAAATATGAAGAAGATAGGATAGGGATCTGCAGCAAAGGAGGCAAGAAGTAGCACAGAGAGATAGTGTCATTGATAAATATCTATTTAAGGGGCTTCGAAGCACTTTATGAGGGCTATGCCCAGAAAGGCTTCGGTGTTTCAATCATAGATGGGAGCCCTTTTCCGCGGGTTCAACAGCCACCAATGGATCAAAAACACAGCAACACAAACAAATTAATATCAATAACAATCAATGATCATCGGGGGACAAGCGGATTGTAAATTATGAGCTTCAAAGCTTATAGATAATAAACGAATATGAAAACATTCCTGTCACCGTGAAAAAGGATATAATCCCAGCTCTCCCCTCAAGAGACCCAAGAACCTTTGATAGGCTACGCTAGATAGCGTTGATATTTCTCGATCACAGACTTTATACACCTCAAATGCTGATCAAGGGCTGTGACAGCCTCTCCAAAGCTCTTGGGCTCTCAAGCGCATGTTGGGGCTTAGTTCACAGTCTGCGACGTGCTAACTAGAGATGTGAACTCCCCTACGAAGAGCATACTAGCATCTTCTCAAGTAGAGCATCAGAGACACTTGCCCTCTTATTCATGATCTTATTAGCATAGGTTAGGATCTATACCGCGATCAGAACTCTTAACATCCCTTTCCCAGAGATAGTAGAAGATCCTGTACCTAGCATAATCCAGGCTTCTGAAATCCACAAAGCCTAAGTCTATTAAGGACTCACAATAGATAAGTTAATGCAGAAATTAGTATGATGCTGATATGAAAATTGGAATGGAATCTGGATCACATTAATCGGATCTTTGAAAAGTTCCCGAGGAACACTGGTTTAAAATGAGGATCATTAGGCAAGAAGATCTTGGTGGGCCCACGGGGATTTGAACCCTGGACCTCCGTCGCGTCAGGGCGGCGTCCTAACCGGGCTAGGCGACGGGCCCTCATAAAATTAGTATCTAACTCTGGCCATGAGCATTATACCCTTATCTCTTTAAAGTTTTCTCTCTTGGCTGTGTTAGTATATCTAATATATATAATATTAGGTTATTTATTCTAACTAATTCTATATGGTTATGGGGAGCTACATGCCTGCATATAATATACATAGACTTTCAAGCGTTGCTCTTAATGTTTCTAGTATTGAGAAGGCTCGTAGTTTCTATGTAGATGTGCTGGGGTTTGTGGAGGTTGAAAGAAGTGGGAATAAGCTATATCTAAAGGGTGTTGAGGAGGGTCAGCACCATAGCTTAGTGCTAAGAGAATCTAGCCCTACAGGGCTTAATTATGTGGGGTTCAGGGTTAAATCTCCTGAGGATCTCGATAAGGCTAGGGAGTATTATGAGGCAAGTGGGTGTAAGGTGTCTAAGTTTAGGGAGAAAGGTATAGGTGAAGCCCTTCTGGTCATAGATAAGTTTGGTGTCCCCCTGGTTCTATATTATGACATAGAATATACAGGCGATCTGGGATTGAAGTTCTACTCATATAGAGGAGCTCCTCCAGTAAGGCTCCACCATGTGAATCTAGGGCTCAGGGTAAAGGATCTGGATGAGGGGATCAAACACTATGTTGAAGATCTTAATTTTATCCTCGCTGAATACTTCTTAGGACCAGATGGATCCAAACAGATTGCTTGGTTAACAACACACTATACTCATAACTCCCACGAAGTAGCTATAGCCAAAGCTGATCAAGCTGTATTCCACCATTTCGCCTACTATGTATATGAGCCCAGAGACCTAGTCAGAATAGCGGACTTGTTAGCAAGCCTAGGAATGTGGGACTCAATAGAAAGGGGCCCAGGAAGACATGGTGCAACCAGGGGGTTCTACCTCTATATGAGGGATCCAGATGGAAATAGAGTAGAGCTCTATCAAGGCGACTATGTAATCCTAGATCCAGACAAGTGGAAACCTATAGAGTGGAAATACGAGCAACTGAGATATAGATCCGACTTTTGGGGAAGACCTACACCCGATAGATGGAGAGAAACAAAGCCAGTGAGCCCACCAGCTGAGGATTAGCAAGAAAACATATAGTGTATCCCTTTTTACCAAGTATTTAATAGAGAACCTTGTTCCACATAATCCACAGCATTCTATACAGAGCTTTATTGCTAGACCGATCCATAATTAATTATCTTGATTGAATCGATATAAAGAGCAATCATCGTCCTTTAGGCGGGATGCGGTTTTATAGGGTTTTTATCTTGTCATTTAGTGAGACTGGTTCTTGGCGGGCAAACATTATAGTAGAGCGTGACCCTAGGAGAGATGCCCTGAACTGCGCCTATCAGAAACCTCGACCCCTAGAGGCATTTAGATAGCTGATAAAGAAGAGAAAGAGGAGTAGCCGGAGAACCGATAAAGTGGCATTATTCCCGAACTGATACGAGCAAGAAACGCTTTCTTCCATATTGGCTTAGCATGTTCAATGCTATGAAATAAGCTCAACTATGAGAAGAAATAGGCATTCTTTAATAAGGAGCTGACAATAGAGAGGAGGGATGAGATCAACAAGAAATATTATCATATTTAAAACCCATATACGATGAAGAGGACGGGAAAAGAAGAAGCAGAGGATCTTAGATCCGAGGAGTATTAGGCAAGGGATTCCATAGGGGATAAAAAGGCTTTTATGAATATGGGTCTTAACGATCTATTCGTTGAGGTGATCTCAGATGGTTCCACTTTGCCAGATAAGGGAGGATCTATCAAGTCTGAATATTATTGGTGAAAGAGGGAGATCTAGACATACCAAGCTATAAGAGACCTGCTGAGGAATGCTGAGTTTTCAACATGGAAAGAACACCATGAGAAGTACCTTGAAGCAATATACACTAGGAATGAGTGGCTCAGGCATCTATATGGAACATTCATCAAATTCCTAGCAGAAATACTACGGAGTAGGGGTGCTAGGAGGCTAGATATAGGCTATCCATATATGCTATTACAGCACAATGGCAATGAGCATAATACCGATATATGGTGGTTTAGGAAGATAGTCCTGTGGATCGTGGATATACAGAGACATGGAAATAGTTCCTGAAGACTATACCTCCCAGGCATGCTCGGTATGCGTAATCATACAGAAGAACGGAAGGATATATAGAGGTCTGTATATATGCAAGAAGACTAGGAAGAAGATCAATTCAGATATTAATGCAGCACTAAACATGGCAAGAAAAGTAGGACACAGGATAAGGATAGCGAGGAAGATAGAGAGCTACCATGGCAACACATAATGGAGCAAGACAATTAATCCCTCGCCAGGGGCTGACACCCGAGACCCAGAGATTCGAAACTCCGCCCTGAAGGGCGGGGAGGGGTCATTTTAAATAGGTATATGTTTTATTGAATTGTTGAAAGGGCTGGTCTTCATATAGTGGATATGCTCATAATTTTAGTTGTTTTTATAGATATACGGGGTATGTGTGATAATATATTTTGAGCCTCTGTCCAGGGTTGAGGATCTCGTTAGAGGTAGAAGGAAAAAGATCTCTGTATATGAGCTTGGATATATAGGAATGGCGACTGCAGCATCATATATCATATAGATAAGGGATTCAAAGTCATTGGCTATGATATAGATTTCGAGAGAGGTAAGAACCTTGAGAACGGCTCTATAAGGCATCCAGACCCTAGGGTGAGGAATATACTTGTGAGGGGTGTTAGAGACGGACTTCTAGAGAGGTTAGCGGATTTATGTAGAGATCCATCTGCTCTGATCTATATGAGCAACCCGAATAACTCTACAGGTGTTTATATAGATATAGAGAAACTATATGATCTCTTTAGGGGGTCTAGTTGTTACGTTATAGCCGATGAGGCATATGCCGAGCTCTGCAGCAGGTGCCCTTTGAAACCCGAGGAGCCCCCGATAATATCTTGATCCTTAGATCACTGACTAAGTGGCTCTCAATCTCCGGCCTCAGACTAGGGTTTATAATAACATCTTCTAAAAAGATGTGGGATACTCTAAAGGTATAAGGCCTCCTTGGAACGTTAATTCCCTTGCTGAGTGCTCGATCTCCATGCTATTATCTAATAATCTGAGAACATGAGAAGCTTCATAGAGAGGTCCAGAGCTTAGATAAATCAGAAGAAGAGATATCTCATAGACAGTCTTAGAAAAGCAGGTGTCCCGAGAATCTATAGGGGTGAGGCTAACTATGTGCTTTCATGGCTTGAAGAACATATTGATAGCATCATGTTGGGTCTAGTGAAAAGAGGGATCTCTCTGAGGGATTGCAGCTCATTCACTGGTCTTGGGAAGGGCTATGTAAGGATCTCTGTGAGAAGGAGGGAGAATAATGAAGAGCTTATAGGTGCTATGAGAAGCCTCTTGAAAGATCTTATGTCTGGTGAGGAGTATAGTTAACTGTAGCAGGTAAACTTAATAGCATCCATATAAATCAATTTAACTCTATTATAGATAATTATATGGATATATACATAGTAGATGGGTTTAATCTCAATAACCCTCTAGGATATATAGTGTAGGGATATTTTGTCTTATAAGACCCTCGGCTTCTATGGGATCGAAGATATAGATCTATCTTCAAAGAAGGTTCTTCTCAGGCTAGATCTCGACTCCCCGATAGATCCTAAGATCAAGAATATATCCGATGATAGTAGAATAAGGGCCCATGCTGAGAGCATGAAAAGACTCCTTGAGATTGGTGCCTTTGTAGCAATCATAGCCCATCAAGGAAGGCCTGGGGGCAGTGATTTCACATCGCTTATGGAGCACTCTGAGAGGCTCTCGAAGTACTCAGGCTATAGTATTGAATATGTAGACGATATTATAGGTCCTTACGCCATAAAGGGGATCTCAACACTAAGGCCTGGAGAAGCAATTATGCTAAAGAATATTAGGTTCCTGTCTGAGGAGATGATCGAGGCCCCTCCTGAGGAGCAGGCTAATAGGATCTATTTTAGGAAGCTCTCTAAACATTTAGAAACATTTAGATCTATATATTAATGATGCCTTTGAAGCATCTTACAGATCGCATCCAAGTATAGAGGGGTTCCCAGTAGCTATGAGAGGTGATGCAGGCCCTTCTAATGGAGAGAGCTTGTAGAGCTATCAAACACTCTGTCGGGGACTAAAAGGCCCAGGATATTTGTTCTTGGCGGGGCTAAGGTTCAGGATAAAGTATAAGATCATAAGGAATATACCTCTAGGAGGGCTGCGGACGCGATACTCCTCACGGGGCTAATATCTCTTCTATATCACATGGTCATCGGGACGGATATCGATGAAAAGAACAGATCTTTCCTAATGTCTAAGGGCTATACATCATTCATAGAAAGTGCTAGGGAGACCATGGGGATGGGTGTACTAATAATACTGCCAACTGATTATAGAGTTCTCAGAATGGGTAGTGTTGAAAACCTCAAAGCAAGCGACCTTCGGGCTGGTGGTAGGGCTTTAGATATTGGTGAAGAGACCACGGAGGATTTAAAAAGATCATGAGAAGAGCCAGGGTAATCGTTATGAGGGGGACTGCAGGATACATCGAGGATGAGAGATTCAGACTAGGTACAGAGACCCTTTTAAAGGAAGCAGTGGCCTCAGGTGCTAAGGTGATAATAGATGGGGGGCATATGGGCTTTATGGTTCTGGAGGGATACGATAGATCCAGGGTTCTTATCTCGACGGGGGTGGAGCGCTACTCACATACCTAGCTGGTGAGCCTCTACCAGCTCTGGAGGCCCTGAAGATCTCTGCTAATAGGAGGTGGAGATGAGTGTGAGGATAGCTATAAATGGTTTCGGTACTATTTGGAAGAGAGTTGCTGATGCTATCGCTAAACAGGGCGATATGATGCTAGCTAGTGTGTATAAGAATAGGCCTAACTATGAGGCATATATAGCGTATAGAAAGGGCTACCCAATATACACTAGCCCAGACAGGGTTAGTGAGTTTGAGAAGAGGGGTATACCCGTTAAAGGCTCTCTCGAAGATCACCTAGGCAGGGTAGATGTAGTTGTAGATACAACACCCTCCAAGGTTAGTGAGAGCTATAGGTCTGTGTATGAGAAGCACAGTGTTAGGATGATCTTCCAGAGGGTGAGAAAGCGTCTGTCGCGGAGCTGGGCTTCAACACGCTGGTGAACTATGATAAAGCCATTGGGGCGAAATCTGTGAGAATAGTGAGTTGCAACACAACAGGGCTAGTGAGGATCATAAGGGCTATATCCAACCATCACAGGGTTGAGAGGGTCAGGGCATATATTGTGAGGAGAGCCACAGATCCCAAGGAAATCGATAGAGGCCCTATAAACGCTATTGTCCTAGACCCTCCAAGGATACCGAGCCACCATGCTGATGACGTTAGAAGCGTGTTGGGAGACATAGATATAGTCACAATGGTTGTCGCCGCCTCCACAACTTATGCATGTGCACATGATAACTATGAAGCTAGCTGAAAGCGCAACGAAGCAGAGGATCATGGAGATATTAAGCGAGACCCCCAGGATTGCTACAGTAAGCTTGGAGGAGAGCGGGATAACATCAACAGCTGAGATCATAGAGGTAGCGAGGGATATGGGAAGACCTAGGGGAGATGTTTATGAGAACATAGTATGGGAGGAAAGCATAGACGTTAGCAGAGACAAGGTCAGCCTGATCCAGGCCATACACCAGGAGGCTATAGTGATCCCTGAAAATATAGACGCCATAAGAGCGATAACAGGCATCGAGAAGGACTGGAGAAGAAGTGCTATAAAAGCAGACACGAGCCTTGGCATTGTTAAGAAATTCGCAAAACCTTAGCATGGCCAGGATAGCTCCTAACCCTATCCACCGCAACCTGGATCACTGCGGGTCTCGAGCTCCTTTTCATATGCCAATACCCTCTTTCAAGCTCCTCCCCTATTCGATCCGGGTCTTCCACGAGTGAGTAATAGCCTCCCAAGCTCTTCACATTCTCACCGAGCGGGAGTCTCACATCGAACAAGGCCCCTGGGAAGATCCCTCTCTCTACGGCTTCACCGTCAGGAAACAGATCTTTCACAGCATTTGCACTAGCTAGCCAGCCACCATTATCGAAGATCACTACCATCACCGGGTTTTTATATGCTATATAGTAAAACGCATCTGGAACTCCGAAGATGAACTGCCCATCACCCACGGTGGCTATTACATCTCTACCGCCTGCCATTCTATATTCAACAGCTGCCCCGAGAGCCCATCCCAGATAGCCCATGGAAGGGTTTCCGAGATATGTTCCATACTCATTCAGATCTGCATATCTTGGGTTGAAGGGATATTCATTAGTATTGCGAGGCCGTATTTAGAAGCGAGTCTACCGATCTCATAGGATAGATATGAGGGATTCACGGGCTTTGCGCTGGATACCTTCTCAATATATCTCCTCTTCTCGTCTTCCTGTCTAGCCCTTAGCTCCCTGACTTCTTCTCTCATGTAGCTCTTAGGCCTAACGCTTGGGAGGATTCTTTCTAGGGCGTCGGATACTGTGGACTGTATGCATAGATCGCATTGAAACCCGCTATATGGTATGTAGGCCTGAATAGGGTCAACATCTATCCATATAACCCTTGCTCTGCTCCTCAGCCTATGGATCTTAGGGATCCACGGCAAATCGTTCTCAATAACTATTATTAGATCTGCCTTCTCAACCTCATAGTCATCGAGCGCCATAGGGCCTCTAGAAGGATAGTTAAGAGTCTCGCCAACATAGTTTATAACAGGAATATAGGTTCTGTCCGCAAAGCTTGCTAACGCCTCGAACCATTCCCTCCTCCTACCAGATCTCCAGGTTATTATCAAAGGCCTATCGGCCTCATTAATCATTTTCACAGCCTCTTCAACAGCTTTTCTCCCAGCCCCTGGCTCACTTGGAGCTCTGGGATGGGCGGTCCCGGGATTTATATCCTCTATACTGACCTCCCTGGGGATCATTATGTATACAGGGCCTCTGGGTTCGCTATATGCTATCTGGAAAGCCCTCAAAACTATATCTATAGCCTGCCTCCCTATTCTAAGCTCATAATCCCGCTTAACCCATTGCCTCACGAGCCCCCCCTTGATCCCTAGCCTCCTGAGGCCAGTGAATCCTTATATTCCTCGAAGCCCTATCACCCTCTTCAGTATATGGAGATCTGCCGGCAATCACTATCAATGGTATTCTGAATATATAGCTATTCATAATAACACCCAGAGCATTAGCTGTTCCAGGGATAGTACGCACTGTTACAACACCTACTTAACCGCCGAGTGAGTAGCCCATCGCTGCCGATGCAGCAGTGATCTCGTGAGCAACTATCTCGAGCTCTGGGAGACCCTCGTTCCTCACCTTTTCCTCTATAAAGACTGGATAATCAGTCCCAGATACTATGAAGATCCTATCTACCCCTAGGCTTTTAAGCACCTCTAGAATAACCTTTGCAACCGTGGCCATATGCCCACGATGGACTATATGTTTAGAAGAGAATATAGATTCTATGAAACTAATTTGACTCTGGATCTGCTGGACCTTTTCTAGCTTTATAGAGATAGTGTCTCCAGATTTGATTAACACTTATAAATATTATTGTATATTATAAATGGAAATGCCATGAGCTCGACACTAGGAGGATTTCTAATAGGGTTCGGGCTATGCTTGTTGATATTTTCCGGGGCAGGGATCTACGGATCATATACATCTTACTACAGGATCCTAGAATGGGTCGATGAGATCTCTCTAATATATAATATAACTCACAGCGATCTCTATGTAAGGAGCTTAAACACCATGAGTAACATAACCTCGATCCTAGGATCTATCAGGGATCTTCTCAAACAGATACCAGCCATCAGAGGAATAGAACCTCAGATCTCTAGCCAGATCTCGGATATATTCCAGGTTGTAGCTGTTATGAAAGAGATCCAAGCTGCTAGCGAGAGGGCCATGGAGGTAATATCCTTGGTAAATATTCTCCTATGGATCTTCGTGGCGATGACCATCATAGCTTCTATCATGATCATTGTTGGCGTCAACATACTTAAAAGGAGATCTATTCACTAGCACTAGCTAGTCCATATCTATTTAGTAGTTATTAGTATGTATGGACAAGCAGTGATGGTGCAGAAAGTAGCATCTATAGCCCCTGCTAGAGATGAGGATATAGTGGTTATTGGTAGAGAGAGATCCTGTAGATATGTGCTAGATATAATAACGATTGTTAGGAGGAATAAGAATACATCGAAGGCCGTAACTATATATAATACTCTGAGGGACAGGCTTGGAGACGCTCTAGAGTTCAAGGCATTAACATAGGATCTATATTATATATAGTAAAAGAAATAAGAGGATCTCATATATAGAGATAAAGATCTCGAGAAAGATCAAGAGGATCTCATATGAAGGCCCGAGAGAAGCCAGATCCCTGGGAAATAGACGGCGTTAACATTGCAAAATCCCTGGGAAACCTCCTTGCAGTCTATGCAGTAGGACTCTCGACATTATTTTTATATATAGCGCTCCTTGGCATAGGAATAAGGATCCTGCTAAAAATGAGGATCCCGTGGAGAGAATCTCTAATGGCACTATATGGGGGTTATGCTCATAGCCATATGGCTCTATAGCTGGTGAATGGCTATAAAGCGTCTCAGAAAGATCTTCATATCGAGATAGAATCAATAGGATAGTAGTAGAGATGCTACTGCTCACTCTGAGAAATCTTCCTAATCATCTCATCAACAGTTTCGGCTCTATGCTTCTTAATATCCTCAAGAAGTCTCCTAAGATTCTCTGAACCCCTCCTATACTCCTCAACCCAGATCCTCGCAGACTCCCCGCTCCTGACCCTCTCCGCAGCCCTCTTCATATTCTCCTTAACCCTTTCATTTATAACGCTTGGCTCCACAGTTAGGCCCCCAAACTTAGTTATGTCATATACGCTTTCCAGCGTTCCTACAAAGCCCTTCTCATATTTTAGATCCATTATCAACTTGGCCTCATTAATAACCTCGAAATAAGTAACCTCAGGCTGATATCCAAGCTCGACAAGAACCTAAAAGTCCTTTTTGAGGAGTTCTAGGAGACCCTCCTACCAAGACTGTTTGCTCTCCAATAAGATCCGGCTCTGTCTCCTCATACTCCACTACTGCTTTTAGCCCTCTTGCTATATATACTAGAACTGTTTTGTTGAGCATTATAACATCCTATATAGATTGCCATTTAGTTCTCATTAACATTACAGGATCTAACGCGATATGAACTTATAGATCTATAAAAATTAAAATATATTTTAATGTAGATATTAAGGCTAATCATAAATAATAATTCATTATAATTTTCTAGAGGAAGGTTATAAGTAATGAATTTAACTGATTTGATTAGATATACTTAAGTAACCGATTATTTTTATAATAGGGTTAAGAGATGTTCAAGAGGAGTGAAATTATAGATTTTTCGTCTCACATACTTCCAGATAGGGTTGTAAGAGAGGTTAAGGGGTTAAATTTAAGGTTTAAGGCTCATGCCTCTAAACAGGTTGAAGTAACTTTCATGCATGATCACTATAGAGATACATATTTGGATAAGAGAATAGAAATTCTCAAAAGATATGGGATCACGGCTCAGGTTCTATCCTTTGGGCCTGTATATCTTTGGGAGCTTGACTATCAAGACCCTCAAGAGTTTCAGAAGATTCTCCAGAGGCTCACTAGTGTCGCTAACGATTCTATAGCTGAGGTTGTTGAAAGATATAGAGATCTATTCATTGGCATGTGTACTCTTCCAACTCTTGAGGGTTGGGCTTTGGAGGAGCTTAGGAGATGTTATAGGGATTTGAGGTTTAAGGCTGTGCAGATCTATAGTAATGTTTATGGGAGGCCTATAGATTCTCAGGAGTTTATACATTTCTATAGGGAGGTTTCGGCTTTAGGCTTGCCTGTCTTTATACATCCTATCTCTCATCAATACTATCCCTGGATCTATGAATATAGCCTTTTCCAGATATTTGGATGGCCATTCGATACAACGCTAGCAATGGCCAGGCTTGTGTTTAGCGGTTTAATGCTTGAATACCCAAACATACCATTCGTAACACACCATGTAGGTGGGATGGTACCCTATTACTGGGGTAGAATAGCTGGTACGTATGGAAGTAAAGAGCTTCATGGTCACAGGTTTAGAAGGCTGCAAGAAGATCCTATACAGATCTTTAAGAGATTCTATGCAGATACAGCATCCTTTGGAGTCAAGGAAACGATCGAACTAGGCATTAAATTCTTCAGCCCTGATAGAGTTGTCTTCGGAACAGACTATCCCTTCGGCCCTGAGCAGGGGCTGAAATATCTTAGAGACACGATAGAGGCTGTAAAGAGCATGGGACTACATGAAGAGACCTTAGAGAAGATCTTATATAGTAATGCAGCAAGACTCTTAAAAATATAAACCGGGTTCTAATATTGTTCTATATTTTAATCGGGCCTTGCCCAAGGTTCTCTAAGAAGATTGTTAAAGATACTTTTCGGATGCCTTGTAAGGCTCTCAAGCTCAAGAGGATCTAGATATGTTCTGTACCCAGCGCTTGGAGAGCATATTTCGAGCCTAACACCATTCCTAGTAAAGACCCTTCTCACGAATACACGTGCGAACTCGTTTGAGATTTCTATGTAATCCTCACCCCTTTCATACAGCTTGCCATCAACCGCGTTGACTGTTGAATTTGTTTCATTGCACAGCTTTTCTATGAACCTTTGAAGTCTTTCTTTGTTTTCCATCACCTATACCTCAAATTACTATGGGTTAGAGGAATATTGATATATATCGTAACGTCATTACAGACGAATCTGGTATAACGATCCTTTTACAAAGCTTCCAGGAGCCATTAACCCTTCTAAAAGTATCGATCCTCGTGTAAGAAATAAACTCGTAATCGGGCTCATCAGCAATACTCCTAACTAGGAAAACGTTATATCTCGCCCTCACCTCATCAGGCTTCTCACTAGATTCGACTACAATCCTATTAATATGATATCTAACCCTTGATGGAGGATCCTCGGCCCATGCATATTCAGTATATAGTCTCTTAACCCTCATCTCTAGAGAATATTTGTTCTCATACATAAAATATCTCTTGTCAGAGATTTCGGAGAGCCTTGGGAGCTCAGATTTAGACCTTGTAATTCTCACGTGAACTATATATTCGACATCGTGGGCAAGAAGATCTAGCCATTCAATATATCTCCTATCCTCGAGAAGCTCAGCCTCCCTATATATGAAACTTGTAATCTCTCTAGCAATTTTCTCATCAACATCCCTGGGTAGAGTCTCCATGGAGGATCCCCTACTCAAGCATATATTTAATATATGTTTTCCAGAATTTCAAAGCCCAGTGCTCATCAAACATTATATAATAAGCCATTCCTGGATATTTCCATTTAACAGGCTCTTTATACATCCCAGCCTCATATATAAGCTTTATATCCCTAGCTCTAGGTGAGAGAGCGCTTTCAGATACACCATGTATCATTGCTATGTCATCTTGAAATACAAGACCTGAGCTACCATGAATACGTATATCAACTAAAATAGATAGCTTTTTAAGCTCTTCGGGTGCATCAGCCTCTATAGCCTTCCATACCCATACCTCTGTTCTATTATGGGATATAGGTCTCCAAAGCCTAAAGTTTATTACAGGTACTGGAGGTATTTTTCCCTTTTCAAGACCATATCTAGAGTCTATTGGAAATGCGTGTGTTATGAAGATAAAGTTTGGAAAGATTTGACCAACTAAGTTGTTCATCATAGACCATAATTCAAACTGATCTGATGTTAGTTTCTTCTTAGCCTTCTCTATTAGCTCAGGCCACCAATATTTATAGGTCTGGGGCGCCCACTCTGTGAGAGCAAGCCTAATATCGGCACCATGAGCATTATTAGTCATTACTACATAACCTTCACCAGCTTTCTCCGTGCCAAGGGCTGGCGCTAACTTGAGCTCTGCGAGGGTTCTATGTGTTGTTGGGAAGTGATATATATCTCCTGAGAAATTGTCTGCAAAGACTTTCCAATTAGCTGGGACTATGAATCTCTCTGGATGGCTTATTTCAAGGCCGGCATCACTTCTATTAACAACTATATCTAGATAGAACTTTATATCCTCTAAATAATCAGATAATGGAGGGGTCTTCTCACTTAGATTCCCGAAGATCAATCCATTATAAGTTTCCACCCTCACCTCTATTAAGCTAAATTTTGAGGGATCGAATTTCTCACCATAAGTTATATTTCTGAAAGGTACCCCTATAAGCTCCCCCTTATTATTATATGTGAATCCATGGTAAGGGCATCTGAAGAATGACGCATTACCCATCTCAGCCCTGGTAAAGCTCATACCCTTATGCCTACATATATTGAGAAACGCTCTGACTCTCCCATCTTCACCCCTCACAACAATGATCTGGGTGTTTCCTATGTATCTCCTTACATAGTCCCCGGGGTTCGGGATCTCATTCTCATGGGCTAGGAAGTTCCAGACTCTTCCAAACAGCTTGATCTGCTCGATCCTATGGAGCTCAGGATCTGAGAAGATGGCTAGGGGAAGCCTATATTCCTCTATAGATTTCTCCGCCTCCTCAAGCAAACTCCTAACGCCATCAGGCATCTCGATAACATCAAATACCTCAACTCCCGTAGTATTCACCATACTAACTTGGTTATAAACTAAGTTATATATCTTATATCTAATTATTTTAATTATATACTTATACTCTATACTCTAAGTCTTTTGAAGAAGAAAAGGTTGGTTTTTGAAAACTTGGTCAAATGTTTTTGGAGATTAATTATATTTTTAGGCAAATTGTGATATCTTCATTAAAGGAAAGATATATATCTTTATTATTCAAATTAATATTAGTTTCCTTTAAAGGTATTTTTACTATCATAGGCTTTCCTTGAACATCTATTTCATACTCTATAACCGAGCCAAGGTTTATCATTCCTCTTATACTTGCTCTAACATAATTTGTGTTTAGAGATCCTCTATTTTCTCTACTTAGCTCTAAATTTAGCACATAGACACTTACGCTATCCCCTATTTCTAGTTTTGAAGGGCTTTTACACTTTATTTTATAGTCTCCAATATCTATTACAGCTTCTAGATCGTTTATAGAAATGACCTTCCCATCAAATAGTCTTATGTAGCCCAAGAAATCAGCGGTGAACGTATCTCTAGGATTTTCCATAATTTCTGATGCTTTACCAAAAGCAACCAGCTTTCCTTTATTCATTACCCCAATCTTATCAGCTACTGTGAAAGCCTCTATTCTATCATGTGTAACGTAGATCATCGTCTTTCTTAGCTTCTTCTGAATATTTCTCAGTTCAACTCTTAGTGATTCTCTGAGCTTCGCATCCAAATTGCTTAAAGGCTCATCTAGAAGAAGAACATCAACATCGGGAGGGGCTATAGCTCTTGCTAAGGCGACTCTCTGTTGCTGACCTCCACTAAGCTGGTGGGGATAACGATCCTGAAGACCTTGAAGCCCCAACATATCAAGCAGTTCATCAACCCTCCTCTTAATGTCGTTTTTGCTCCATTTTCTAACCTCAAGGGGGTATGCTATGTTTTTGAAGACGGTCATATGAGGCCAAAGGGCATAGCTCTGAAAAACCATGCCAACGTTCCTCTTATTTGGGGGAACAAAGATACCCCTTTTCTTTGAAAACACTGTTTTACCCCCTATAATTATCTCCCCATCATCAGGAACTTCAAGGCCGGCAATGCATCTTAGAGTGGTAGACTTACCACATCCGCTAGGACCTAAAAGCGCTAGAGCTTCGCCAGATTCTATGCTAAAGCTAACATTATCTATAGCCCTAACGCCCCCGAAACTCTTTATAAGGCTAGTGACAATTACCTCTGGCATAGATATCATTGATTTGTTAGGTTAAAGCCTTATATAATTCACATTAAACAGGTTATGTGTAAAGATCGTTGTTATGGTAATAGTTATCTTCCCCTTATAAAGGCTTCTAGACCCATGAATCTCATTACTATTATAATTATGATGAGCAGGATTAACATCTGGAACGTTATCATTGCAGCTGCGTACTCCATATAACCCGTTACCCATAAATAGAATATATAGAGGGGCAAGACCATCGTGGCCCCTGTAGCTAGGAATAGTGGGGTAACAGCATCCCTAAACACTAATGTAAAGGTAAGTATTGCTGAGATCAACATTTGACGAGATACTAATGGTGTTACAACTTTCCTAAGAGTTTGTGTGAGGGTTGCACCACTTACGCTAGAGGCCTCTTCGAGCTCGCTTGATATAGAGAGGATACCTCCAGATATAGTTCTTACGCTAAATGGTATGAATCTAAAAATAGCCGCTAGTACTAATATAGCTAGGGTGCCATGTATTCCGATATTTATATGTGCATACCAAGCCAGTAGTATAACGAAGCCTGCAACTATTGCAGGCACGGCTATAGGTATTGTTGATATAAACTCAAGGATCCTTCTCTCCTTTAATTTTGTTCTAATAGAGAAATATGCTATTAAAAAAGAAAACATAGCGAGGATTGCAGCCGCTAATGAAGAGACTATTAGGATATTTATAAGAGATCTCCAAAAGTAGGGGTCAGAGAACATTCTATCATAATTAGCAAGCGTTGGAGAGGCTAGGGATCCTGTCCATACTCTGTAGAGCGACATTAATAGGGGGGCTATCAAAGGGGTTATTGCTATTATTGATGTTAGAATGATCATTGATATACTTAATAGTAGTTTGTAGCTCCTCTTCAAGATATGTGCGCGTGTCTGAAAACCTCTACCCACAATTGTAACGTATTTTCTCTCAGTTGCAAGTATTCTATAATAAATAAGGGAACCCATACCACTCATTAATAAAAGTATTACTGATGCTATAGATGCAGTTGTATAGTTAGGGGGATATATTGCGAATGCATCTATATATAGCGTGACAGCTAGGGTTTCAATTCTTTCGGCTGCTGCGACTCCTATCATATAAGGGATTATAAAGTTCTCTGCAGATATTATGAAGCTGTAGAGCCATGCAGTAAATAGGCTGGGAAGCAATAAAGGAACTAAAACTCTTCTAAAAGTTCTTATGAGCCCAGCGCCGGAGACCAACGATTGATCCTCAAGAGTAGAGTCGATGGATAAAAGCCGGGACGAGATCATGAGGTATGTTAGTGGCATTGTGAAAGCAGTTAACACCCATATAAGACCTATATATGAGAACACGTTAAAGGGTTTAATGCCGAATAGATTTTGGGTTAGGATATTAAGGATTCCATTAACTGGGTTAGCCATTGTTATCCATGCGGCAGCTTGCATATATGGGGGTATTATATAGGCTATAATTATAGAGGCTGAGGCATACCTTTTTAAGGGGATATCCATTTTATGGATTAATATTGCCATGAATAGACCCAGCAAAGTACTCAGTGCGGCAGATGCAATACTAATTATAATAGTATTATATAATGAATTAAGATACCGTTTTGAGGTAAAAAATGATATATAATGACTTAGTGTAAATCCTCCCAACATGAAGGGATCCCCAGAGAAGCTGGCCAGAATGAATATACCTAGAGGAACTAGTATGAAGAATCCTAACAGCAAGATCAAGAGGATCACTATAACCCTCAGAGGGAGCAATTGGAACACGTAATTCAGGTTATTATATCAGCTTATATATATATCATCTAATATTATAGAAGATGCATATATAAGATATATAACAACACAAGAGCTGGGGTGATATAAGATAGTATCTATGTTAGGGAAAAAATATATTTTAATAGGAATTATTATTGCTGTAATAATTGTAGCTACTGCAACATATGCAACATTCATGCAAGCACCATTGCCATCACCACCACAGACGCAACAGCCGCAGCAGGTAATACAAACGCCATATCAGCAACCGGCAGATCGAGAAAGACAGTGGCAATTAGAGTATGAGAGATATTTAAAAGATCTTTACGAAAAAGCTAGAAAAGAAGGTAAGCTCACTATAATAGGTTCTGGAGTAGAACCTTTAGCCGAAGTTATTAAGAAATTTAAGGAAAAGTATCCTGGTATAGAGGTTTCAGCTGTGTTCTTAACGCCAGGACCTCTGCAGGGAAGGCTTGAAGCGGAATATAAAGCTGGTAAGTTAACAATGGATATATTAAACGTAGCTTGTCCATCACCACAGTTTAAATGGATATTAGATCGCGGGCTGTGGGTTACGTACCTATCTCCACTTGCAGATAAATTACCTAAAGAGTATGTAGTGGGTGATGTAACATATGCTTATGCCGCGTCCATATTCTTTGCCCTCGCTTATAACAAGGATCTTGTACCTAAAGATAAGATCCCAAAAAGCGTTTTGGATTTTGCAAACGACGCTTTCTGGAGAGGAAAGATAGGGATCGGCGATCCGCGAGGAGGAGGGGCTACTTGGACCATGTATTATCTTCTCTACAACGCATACGGAATAGATCTGTTTAGAAAGCTCAGAGAAAATAATATAGTTGTGACGTCAAGCGCAGATGCGACGGCTAGAACAGCGGCAGGAACACTTTATGGGGGAGTAATAATAGACGGGCATGGGATATCTAGGATAAAGCTCGGTGCACCTATAGGGATTATATATCCAGAGAAAGATCCTCTCACACCTATAATATGGTGCACGGGAATAACTAAAGACGCTGAAAATCCCAATGCAGCAAAACTTTTTATTGAATTCCTATTAACAGAGGAGGGGCAAAGAGCTGTAGTTGAGTCGGGGTATTGGAGTCCATTATATAAAGACTTAAAACCTTTACCGGATATACCAAATATATGGCAATTGCCTAATTTAAAGATATATTTACCAGGTGATTGGGAAGGATATAAGCCTGTGCTCGATGCATTTAATATGAACTCAACACTAGGAGAAATAGTAAAGGCGCTAGGGCTAAGCTAGAGTAGCTAGAGTAGAGGCGAGATTTTTAGATAAAATAATTTTAGTTTCAAGCTTCATTATATTATAATTAATTAATCAAAAAGGTTATATGAGAGATTTATAACTAACTTAATCTTAAGATTAATGAGGTGGATTTATACAATGAAGATCAAGATACCAGATGTCATAGAAATACCAGATAACGTTAAGAAATTGCTTGAGGAGGCGGAGAAATCTATAGAGGAATATAGGCTTCCCCTAGCCATCTTCTCAGATCCTGAGCTCCATAGGATCGAGCAGATCAAGCTGTTTGGAAGAGTCTGGAACTTCCTAGCCCATGAGAATGAGATCCCGAACCCCGGGGACTATGTAAGGAGATACATAGGAAACACCCAGATCATTGTTGTGAGGGGTGAAGATGTTGGAAATTAGATCATTTGTAGAGGAAGTCAGGAAACTAGGTATGTTAAGAGAGATTATTGGTGCTGATTGGGACTTGGAGATAGGTGCGATTACCGATTTAAATGCTAAGACAAAGAAGTTCACACTACTTTTCGATGAGATAAGGGGTTATCCTAAGGGATATAGGGTTATGACCGGGTCCCTATCAGATGCTAGGAGGGTTGCCCTAGCCCTAGGGCTTTCGCCAAATGTGAATGATATTGAGCTTGTTAATTTATTGAAGGAGAGATTGAGATATGCGTCTACGAACTATAAAAGCTATAAGCCTCAGGAGGTTTCAGATGCACCCTTCTTAGAGAATGTGGATTTTGGTGATAGAATCAATATGCTAAAATTCCCAGCACCTAGGTGGCATGAGGAGGATGGTGGTAGGTATATAGGGACTGCTGATGCTGTAATAACTAAGGATCCAGATTCTGATTGGGTAAATGTGGGTGTTTATAGGGTGATGTTGGTTGGTAAAGATAGGCTTGCTATCTTTATAGAGATTCCTCATCATGGTAGGATCCATGTGGATAAGTATCTTAAAAGGGGTGAGAGATGCCCGATAGCGATATCGTTCGGCCCTCCACTAGATCTATTCATGTTTGCAGGGATAGAGGTCCCATATGGCGTCTCTGAGTTAGAATATACTGGTGCTGTCACTGGTAAGAGGCTTAAGGTTTTTATTGGTGAGGAGACAGGCTTGCCTATCCCTGCAGATAGTGAGATCGCTATTGAGGGATATATAACTGGTGAGCTTGTTGATGAGGGGCCTTTTGGCGAGTTTATGGGCTACTATGCTGGGGGTAGAATGAGGAATCCTATTATAGAGGTTAAGAGGGTATATTATAGAGAGAACCCAATCCTCCTAGGGGCATTGCCAGGGATCCCTCCATATGACTACTCATACTATAGATGCCCTATTAGATCTGCAATGATCCTGGATATGTTAGAAAGGCTGGGAATCCCAAATGTAAAGGGTGTGTGGGTTCATGAGGCAGGGTTTGGGAGGGCCTTTATAATAGCCTCTATTAAGCAAGCCTATGCTGGACATGCAACCATGGTGGGCCATATCCTGGCAACAAGCCCATTAACAGCTTATGGGGGTAGATATGTTATAGTTGTTGATGATGATATAGATCCCACAGACATCAACCAAGTCCTTTGGGCCCTATGCACAAGATCGGATCCTGCGAAATCAATAGATATAATAAATGATGTAGTAACAGCGAAGCTAGATCCGATGGCAGAGCTAAGGGGGAATTCGTATGTATCTTCAAGAGCTATTATATATGCTGTCAAGCCCTATGATAGGTTAATAAAGGGTGAATTCCCTAAAGAGGTTAGGTTTAGCGATGAAATAATATCTAGGATCAAAGCAAAATACGGTTTTTAATATAAAAACCGATAACTAGGTAGTTTATTAAATAAGATCTATTCAAGATCAAGTTAAATTATTATAGCAGAGCTTTTAATTGCCATTAACATGAGTAAATTTAGACCTTCATTATTATTATCTTAGCGGTTTTTTATAGGTGACAGAATATCGTCGGATCTATGCTGTGAAAGTTACATTTCACTATTCCTTTACCTTACAATTTTCTTTTCCAGCATTGATCAATAACAATATCTGAAGATCTATAGATTTAGATTAGGTGAGAAAATAAGAGAAAATAAAAACAATAATATAATGATAAATTATAGTGGGTGCGTTTATTAATTTGTTAAATAAAGCTTAGATAAAATATCTTGGATAGGTCTTTCTAGAGGGACATGGGGAGGGCGGGGATGTGGAGGCTCATCCATTGTCCCACAAGTATCATATATATTCCCATCTCCATGGTATAGAGAAGTACAGAACTCTTAGAGAGAAGGTTTGAGCGATGTAGATCTAATAATAGCTGGTGGAGCCTGCAGAACCGGCATTGAGTACTTCATTTCCGAGGGCGATAAATTCATATTCGCAGACTCCGGAGAGCCTATCAGGGAGATCGTGGAGTTCGTATCAAGCCTAGAATATGATAAGATCCCTAAGATTGCAAGGCTCCAGAAGAGGGAGGAATAACCTTTAGTTTCTAATCATCATCTATTTTTTTAGATAATCTATATATATCGCTCCATATGGCATCACGAGTCGGTGGTCCTCATTAGATATATCGGGAAGCCATTGAGAACCTTTGAAGGTGGTAGATTTGTAAGGGGGATGGGTAGCTATGTGTGTAATATTAGGTTGCCCAACACCGCCTATCTAAAGATCCTGAGATCTCCATATCCAAGAGCCCTTATAAAGAAAATAGAGATTGAGGGGAAGAAACCCCTACTCCTGATCACGTGGAGGGATAT
>Ga0080007_1120593_pt1 | contig 25032 bp, 28 predicted proteins | sample OctOCTMetagenome_FD_69210 | JGI IMG/M metagenome (GOLD analysis project Ga0080007, IMG submission 69210) | Hot spring and microbial mat streamer communities from Octopus Spring Streamers, Yellowstone National Park, USA - OCT_B (SPADES... | ecosystem: Environmental > Aquatic > Thermal springs >...
CTCTTTGACGTTCTAAGGCTTGGTATGTACACTCCTAGGAAGGTTTCCAGGGGCTTATTCGAAGATAACGTTATAGAGTCTATGGGTTTTGATAAAACACCTATACCCAAAACTTGGCCTGGTGATGCTGGTAGGTACATAACCTATGGTCTCGTCCTCTCAAGGGATCCTGAGAGTGGTGTGAGTAACATGGGTGTGTATAGGGTTCAGATATTGGATGGTAGTAGAGCTGCTATGCATTGGCAGGTTCACAAGAGAGGGGCTTTAGCCTGGCAGAAGGTTAGAGAGCGTGGTGTTAAGAGGCTTAAGGTGGCTATAGCGGTGGGATCTGATCCGGGGACCATGCTGACTGGAACCCTCCCAGTCCCTTACCCCATAGATAAGCTTCTCTTCGCCTCAGTGGTTAGGGGTTCAGCTTTAGAAGTTGTAGACCTAGATGGGGTTCTCGTCCCCGCTAACGCTGAGGTCGTCTATGTAGGTGAAGTTGATACGGGGACCTTGATCGACGAGGGGCCCTTCGGAGATCACACAGGTTACTATACACCACCAGCAAAATACCCTCTCTTCAGGCTGGAGAGAGTGTATCATAGAGATAACCCGATATACTATTTCACAGTTGTCGGTAAACCTGTTCTAGAAGATGCATGGATCGGCAAGGCAGCTGAGAGGATATTCCTACCATTTATGAGAATGCTGTTGCCGGAGATTGTCGATGTAAACCTGCCACCTGAGGGGCTTTTCACGGGGGGTGTAGCTATAGTGTCGATAAAGAAGAGGTATCCTGGTCATGCTAAGAAGGTTATGCTAGGCTTGTGGGGGCTTGGGTTGTTCAGCGTTGTTAAGGTTATAATAGTTGTTGACAGCGATGTTAACGTCCACGATCTAGGTCAAGTTCTATATGCTATAAGCACATGTACGGACCCCCAGAGGGATGTTGTTGTAATACCCTATGCTGTGACAGATGAACTAGATCACACAGCCATGGAGGGAGGCTACGGGTCTAAGCTAGGCATAGACGCTACTAGGAAGTTTAAGGTGGAGAACTACGGTAGAGAATGGCCTGAAGAGGTTAGCCCCGATCCTGAGACGGTGAGACTTGTTGACTCTAGGTGGAAAGACTACGGAATCGACTAAGAGGTTAGAGGCATACACGAGGATCATTAGGCCCGTTACAGCCTTCTCAACAGTGCTCGCAGCTATAGGAGGCTTGTTCTACGCAGGTAACCCCCTGGAGTACTCTGGAATCCACATACCACTACTCGTTGTTATAGGCGTCGCGCTAGCGCATTTTAGCGTTAATGCTTTAAACGACTACCTAGACTATAAGAGCGGCCTAGACCTCCTAACCCCGAGAACGCCCTTCAGCGGTGGATCTAAGGTTCTCATAGATGGTATCCTATCACCTATTGAAGCTCTAGGGGTTGCAATAGCCCTCCTACTCTTAGCCCTAGCTATAGGGTTGCACCTAACACTATACAGAGGGCTCCTGGTACTAGCATTAGCTGTTGCAGGAGCTCTGATAATAGCTACGTATAACAAGTTTCTTGTTAAAATAGGTTTAGGGGAGGTAGCGGTATGGGCTAAAGGTGTCCTAGTCTTCGTGGGAGCCCACTACACGGTAGCAGGGTTTATTACGTTAGAGGCTGTAGCAGTAGGCATGGTTTATGGCGGGGTTTCAGCACTCATATTATATGCTAACTTCATCCCAGATGTGGAAGCGGATAGAGTGGTGGGGAGGAAGACCTTACCAGTACTCCTAGGGGGCAGAGCCTGGCTAGGGTATCTCATGATATCACTAACGGTAACCCTAATACTCATACTGCTAATAACCTTAAAACTCCTAAACCCTCTAGCTTTCCTAGCGGTGATACCGTTAGCTTTAACATACAAAGTTGCTCTTAAGCTGAAAACCAGCAAGGATCTTAAGGATGTAGTTGAAGCTCTAGCGCTTAACGCTAGAATATGTAGAGGTGTTGACGTAATAGTAACCGTTGCTATCTTAGTTGGAGCTCTCCTCTAAGCCCCTCCGGCTCCAATGCTGGAGGTAAGCTAATCTTTTTAAGCTAACTGTTTTTAGGTTGCAAAGCGTATTTTTGCTTGGTGGTGGGCTTGCCTGGAAGGAGGGTTGCTGTCGGCTCCGACGACTTATACCCTGCGGCTAGATCTGCTGTTGAGTACTTGAAGAGGAAGGGTTTTGAGGTTGTAACAGTTGGCTCTGTTAAATCTAGTAAGCCCGAGCCGTGGCCTAGTGTTGCGATCGAAGTTGCAGAGATGGTTGCCAGAGGTGAGGTTAACTGGGGCGTGCTCGTATGCTATACGGGGACTGGGGTTTCAATAGCTGCCAATAAGGTTAAAGGGGTTAGAGCAGCTCTATGCAATGATGCTGAGACAGCTAGAGGCGCTAGGTTGTGGAATGATGCTAATGTTCTGGCTATGAGTGGTCGTCTCGTAACAGAGGTTTTGGCTAGGGAGATTATAGATGCTTGGCTCTCCGTTGAAAATATTGATGAGAGTGAGAGGGGTAACATTGAGTTCCTGAAGCGATACGATGAGGGTAGAAGGTAGGGGAGGATAGGAGTTTGAGTATATGGGATAGGGTGGCTCGTGGTAGTATAGCGCTCTCCATAGGATCCATAGTCTCGCTAGTGATAGCATCTATAGGTAGTATCATTATAGCCAGGACGTTAGGCCCTGAGAACTATGGTTTAATACCAGTGATAATGATAGCACCAAACATGCTCATGGTGCTAAGCGATCTAGGCATATCAACTGCTATTACAAGATACGCTCCCATGAGAGGCTATGGTAACCCCTACATAGTGACAGGTGTTGCCATCAAGGCTGCCACGGGGCTTCTAGCCTCTCTAGCCTTAGCTCTAACAGCGGGCTACGTAGCCGAGGCCCTTGGAAGGCCCTACGTTGAGCCGTATATTAGGCTTGTAGCAGTACTTGTAGTGGCAAACTCTATAGTATCAGCTGTGACATCAGCCCTCATAGGCTTAGGGAGTTACTTTACCAGCGCTGTTATACAGGCTTCACTAACAACCTTAAGGGTTATAGTTGGAGCAGGTCTTGTTGTAGCTGGTCTCGGCGTCCTAGGAGCGGTTCTAGGCCATGTTATAGCTTGGAGTGTCCTAGCACTTGTATCTCTAGCGTTACTCTTATACCGTGTGGGTCTTAGTGGTAGACCATCGCTTAGGATTGCGAGGGAGATGCTAGCCTACTCCACACCCCTCTACCTCCCAGGCCTCCTAGGCATACCTCTGGGGCAGCTCTACTACTCGATCCTAGCTAGGGTGGCGTCAAACTGGGATTTAGGGAACCTAGGTGTAGCAGGTAACCTTATGACCGTTATTGGTAGTGTTGGAGGAGCTATATCAGCGAGCCTGCTATCAAGCTTCCCACTACTACTAGGTGATAGGGATGGCCTATCTAGGGCTGTTGAGAAATCTATAGTGTACACAGCTCTTATAATGCCGGCTATGGCTGGAGGTGTTATAGTGTTAGCTGAACCAATCCTACTAACCCTCTACGGCCACTCCTACAGCATGTCACCTTTATATGCATCGCTAACAGCTCTAGGCGTAATGCTAGCACCCCTAGGCTCCTACGTGTGGGAAGCGTACATGGCTAGCATTGGCAGAACAGATGTGCTCCTCAAAGCCGGCATTCTGGGAGCTCTCACAGGAATCCCAATATACATCACTCTAACACTAACAACGGGGGTCATAGGGTATATAATAGCAGGTATCCTAAACTCGCTCATCGTAACAACATATCTACTCACGGTAGCCTCAAACAACGGTGTCCACGTAGACCTAAGAACAACCTTTAAAATGATAACACCAACAATAATAGCTTTAACAACAGCAACACCAGCACTACTAATACCAGAAGACCCGCTAGTCAGATGGATACTAGCACCCCTAACCTACACATTAACACTAGCAATAGTAACCCCTGTGATAGCCGGATCAGAGGTGTTATCAGAGATAGCCATGGCACTAGGGAGAGCGGGCTTCATAGGGTCACTCATAGCACTAGCAATAAGCATAGATGTTAGGGTAGCAGAGAGAATATGGGGATCCAATGGGAGGGATGAGGTGTGCGCATCCGAGCGGGAAACCGACAAACCGCTCGGGGAGGCCTAGAGCAAGGCTAGGCCTCTGGGGGCGCGGGGAGGGGGTCACTATAGCTTATTTGGGTTTATTTGGTTTGTAGTGTATTAACGCTTAATAACCTTGAGTTTTTAAAGTCATCTCGGTGGGAAGGGTTTGGATGCTGAGAGGCTGGCTTACACCTTAGGCTATGCTAGTGAACTCTTCAAGGTGCTCTCCGATCCTACCAGGCTACTCATATTCATGTATCTAGCTAAAAGGGGTGAGGCTTCTGTTAAAGAAATTGCCGAGGCTCTCGGGAGACCTGAGAATCTCGTATCATATCATATAAGTGCTGTTAAGAGGTTGGGCATTATAGGGTTTAGGAAGGTTGGCAAGAATGTCTATTATAGGCTTGTAGATGAGAGGCTTAAAAAGCTTATACAGGTAGCCATGGAGCTGGTGGAGAATAAGCCAGAACCATTCATTAGGCCCAGGAAGCTCAAATTCCAGGTTAGTAAAATAGCTAGTAATGTTCAACACGATATTAAAGTCTAGCAAACCTCGCCTTTAAAAGCGAGGTAAGGAGCTAGAGTGTCTCTAATGCATGCTTGAGGTGTTACTGGTGGAAGAGGGAGATATTAACATACCAGGCTGTAAGGGATCTTCTTAGGAACTCAGGGTTCCCTACATGGGTTACATATTATGAGAGGTACCTTGAGGCTATATATGTTAGGGGTGAGAGGCTTATACATATCATCGATAGGGGTCTAAGATTCCTAGTTAGACCCTATGGAGTAGGAGTGTCTGTAAGCTATACATAGGATACCCTATAATGTTAAGCCAGGATAGTGGTAACGAGTGTAACAAGGATATATGGTGGTATAGAAGGATAGTACTCTGGATCGTGGATGTATTCAGAGAGTATGGATAGAAGTTGAGCTTATACCAGAGTATTACTCAAGCAAGGAATGCTCAGCATGCGGGGGGATACACGTGAACGGAAGGGTATAGAGGAGGTTGTATGTATGCTGGAGGATTGAGAAGAAGATTAACGCTGGTGCAAACGCAACACTAAACATAGTAGGAAAACTAGGATACAAGATAAAGATAATATGGAAGATTGAGAGTTACCATGTAACACATAATGGTGGTAGACCCGTTAAACCCTGATTGGAGGGCCAGCACCAAAGACTTGGTGGTTTTAAAAACCCTGCCTTCTAAGATGGAGAGAGGGTCATGTGGATGGCACTTGAACAGTATGCTAGGTGGGGTGAACTGTTACTTTCAGGGTATGAGTCTGGCCGTATGGTCGTCTCAGGTTCTGGTGTAGCTGGAGTTTTTAATGGCATGGTGATTTGTGGTATGGGGGGGAGCGGTGTTTCAGGCGATTTTCTTGCTGTTATAGGTAGGCTTTATGGATCTCGGCTACCCATAGTTGTGTTTAAGGGTTTCGATCTACCTGGGTGGTATTCGAGCTACCTTGTTGTTGCTGTAAGCTATTCTGGAAATACTCTTGAGACTATAGAGTGCTCTAGGAGGGCTCGGGGTTTCGGGTCTAAGGTTATTCATATTAGTAGTGGTGGGTTACTTAGAAGTGAGGCTGGAGGGTCTGGGATCCCCTGGATTCCTCTGGAGCCGGGCTTACTCCCTAGAGCCGCCTTACCATTAATGGTCGGGGCTTTAATAGGTTTAACGGATGCGCTAGGCGTTATTAGCGTTGGAGATGAAGTCTTGCTAGAAACATATTATGCTCTCAGGAACACCTTGGTAGATGACGCGAGAGGTCTAGCTGACGCTGTAGCAGAATCTGATATACTAGTTGTTGGAGCATGCGGTTACTACGGAGTGCTAGCTGAAAGGTTTAGAAGCGAGTTTAGCGAGAATAGCAAAATGCTGGTTAAAGCCGAAGTGTACCCGGAGTCAGCTCACAATGACATAGTAGCTTGGCAAACGAAGAAGAAAGCTAAGACGGCCTTCATAGCTATTAAAGGTGGAGGTGGAATATGCAGTAAGATAATGGAGTTTGTATCGCGGAAGTACAGGGAGCACGGTGTAGTGGAAGAGATAGACCTCGGAACACCCTCTCTCCCGAGCTTGATGAAAGGAGCCTTAATAGGAGGCTATGCCTCAGTACTAGTAGCTAAAGAAAGAGGGATCGACCCTGCTACGACATCAGTAATAGGGGAGTACAAGAAGATTCTAGCCGATAATGTGAATACGTAAGCCGTTTCTCAGCATATTATCGATCACCATGTGCGAACGACCATCCGCCTTCTAACGGCACAGCGTGGAGCCCCCTCACCGCGGCGGCTCTCCACTCTATCACCGGAGGTCCACGGCCCTACGGATTTGAGAACCCCACACCTACCACTTAAAAATCCTAGCGTGGACAGGCCTTAGTAAGCGTTTAGAATGTGAGCTGGACGGGGTCCGCGTAGCTAGTGGATCTGCTATGGTCCTTCGAAACCGCAGTTAGGGCACTTGTATGGGATCATTTGAACTCTACACTTGCTACACCGCCATATTAACATTACGCCGCAGTTAGGACAGTAGAAGGATACCGCTCTCTCCATAGGGTCTATGGGCTTCCCGCAACTCGTGCAAAGCGGTGGTTTCACTTCATCGTATACATCCACCCTCCTTAGGGTAACACCACTCTTAGCCATCCTCGTCACCTAGGCTAGCTCTCCTACCGTGAAGGCTATTAAGCTTTAGAGCACTCTACCGACTAGACCAGGTATCTCAAACGGGTTCCTAGCAACCTTAACGCCAGCTTTCTCTAAGGCTTTCACCTTACTAGCGTAGTCCCCTTCTCCCATCATTATTATAGCTCCTGCATGGCCCATCCTCTTACCTGGTGGTGCTGTCTTACCCGCTATGAAGGCTACAACTGGTTTAGTGAACTTACCCTCCATTATCATCTTTGCAGCCCTCTCCTCCATATCCCCCCCGATTTCCCCTATGATGACTAACGCTCTAGTCTCAGGGTCCTTCTCAAACATCTCCATAGCCTCTGTAAATGTTAACCCTACCACAGGATCTCCTCCAATACCGATTACCGTAGACTGGCCTAACCCCTCTTTTGTGAGAGCATAGCTTATCTCATATGTTATCGTACCACTCCTCGATACTATGCCAACAGGGCCTCTACTGAACACATGGCCCGGCATTATACCCACCTTAGCTTCACCAGGTGTTATGACACCTGGGCAGTTAGGGCCTATCACGACCGTGCCCTTACTCCTAGCATAGTTCGTGAACCTTAGAGTCTCGTGAACAGGGATACCTTCTGTTATGACCACCACGAGTTTCAACCCTGCATCTATGGCCTCGTACACAGCGTCGGAAGCGAACCTAGCTGGGACGAAGACTATTGATGTGTTAACCTCAGGGTGCTCCTGGAGAGCCTCCTGAACGCTATCGTAAACCTTAACCCCATGTACCTCACCTCCACCCTTACCCGGTGTCACGCCAGCAGCTATCCTAGTACCGTACTCCAGCATAAGCTTAGTGTGGAACGAGCCTTCCCTACCCGTTATACCCTGTACCACTACCACCGTATCCCTACCAACTAGGACTGCCAACTTCGTCACCTCGCTGCCCTAATAGCTTCCACTACAGCGTCAAGAGGGTTGTCGAAAGCTCTTATACCGAGCTCCTCTAGTAACCTTCTCCCCTCCTCCTCCCGTGTTCCTGAGAGCCTTACGAATACCGGTTTAGGTTTACCACTATACTCTTTTAAAGCCTCAATTATCCCTCTAGCAACCTCATCGCATCTTGTTATCCCACCGAATATGTTTATAAAAATACTCTTAGCCTTAGGGAATTCCAGTAGGAAGAGGACGGCTTTCTTAACGCGCTCAGCACTAGCACCACCTCCTATATCTAGGAAGTTTGCAGGGACGCCTCCGTACTCGTATACTAAATCCATGCTAGTCATTGTAAGCCCGGCCCCGTTACCCATAACTCCAACATCTCCTTCGAGTTCAACAAAAGCTAAACCTAAACGTCTAGCCCTAGACTCCCACTCGCTAACCTCTCCACCCTCCACTCTCTCTATAGCTAGCTCTGGGTACTTGTAGGAGGCGTTATCATCAACTATTATCCTAGCGTCTAATGCTACAACCTTCTCTCCAACTATCGTTAACGGGTTTACCTCAACTAGATCAGCACTATAGTCTACGAAGGCGTTATACATGGATTGAAGTAGGGATGCAAACGATGAGATAACCCCGCCTTTCAACCCAAGCTTCTTAGCTATAAGCCTCGCCTCAAAACCCCTTAAACCCATGTAGGGGTCTACGTGATATCTAACTATGCTCTCAGGCTTCTCCCTAGCTATCTCTTCGATATCCATGCCACCATAAAGGCTGGCTAGAACTGCAGGTCTCCTAGCGCTCTTATCTATTGTTATGGAGGCGTAAAGCTCGGAGGAATGCTCCACAGCCTCCTCTACAAGAATATACCTAGGCTTGAGACCCTTTATGGGGTAGTCGAAGAGAAACTCTGTTAGGGAAACAGCCTCCTCTACGCTCAGCTAAGGCTAACTGTGCCCCTCTAGCAACAATCGGAGACACTATTGTACTATGCAGGGTCAACAAGGGATATACAACAACCCTAATAGAGGGGGAGGCCGCTAAAAGAATAGAATACATGGCAACACTATTCACTACAACAGTCATGACCCCCTCCCCCTCTTTTTAAAGGCGAGCTCCTCCCGAAATCCAGGGAGCTACCCCTTCAATGAACTCTAATCTACTTTCTTCATTCTTAAGATTCTCTCCCTCTTAGACTTGATATAGATCATAGCGTAATCCTCTAGGACCGAGCAGGGATTTCTCAGCTCAACATAGAGGCCCGTGTTATCCCTCCAGTAGGATAGGAAGCCTAGTTTTCTCAATCTCTTAACAATGTTAATAGCAGTCCTTCTAGTAACTCCCATCTCGCTCCCTAAAGCGTCTACGACCAGACCCACATTAACCCTTCCTACACCATAAATTTTATACAAGAGTATAGCGGCTGCCAGCTCCCTCCTTCTTATCTTCACTTCCCCCCAACTCCACTGTAGCAACTCCTCACGCTGAGGGGTGAGCGAGGGTATTTATCTTCTACTTTGTTCGGTAAAGCGTCTCCTCAACCTCCACTCTCCAGCTTCCAGCTATAACTCTCTGTCCTCATAGTATGGTGGAATGTCAAACGTTTTTGGTAGACTAACTCTTATTAAGCGTTCTCTAACACTAGTTTAGAAGAAAGCCGGGCTTATGGGGGTTTCCCGAGGTGAAGGTTTTAGTTGTTAGGGCTGAGATGGGTAGGGTTGTAGAGTCTAGGGTTCTTGAGGGCGAGTTCTACGAGGTTGTAAAGAAGTATGTTTCCATTGCTAGCTCAGAGTGGGATCCTGAGGTTAGCGATTTTGTTGTTGTAAGGGACGATCTTAACGTGGACGTGGAGGGTTCTCTAGAGAGGGAGGTCTTAGAATATCTAAGATCCTATGGTTCTCTTGAGGAGAGTGAGGGGGCTCTAAGGGTTAGACTTCCTGTTTATACCATAAGCTTTGATAATAGGTTTGTGGGAGAGGATTCTTATGTTGAGAATAAAGTGTATATAATCGCACCCTATGTTAACGAGGATCTCAGAGTTCTCTTTGAAACGGAGGCTGCCAGTATAACTACACAGGAGGCCGCACCTGAGGGTATAAGGCGCGTGTAGAACCTCAAAGTATGTTTTCCACGTTTAACCCTATAACTTTAACCTAGCTCTCGACCTTTTAAGGACGGCCTTTGGATGTAGATGGGGGTTGTCGCTTAGATACGGGGATAGCAGGTTTTAGTGTTGGTGGGTATTAATGTGTTTTTAATAGTCTTCTCTCATATCTGGGTTCTAGGTGGTTTTATTGGCTTACACAGGGAAGGCTTTAGAGGTTTTCTTGGAGACGGGCACTCGGTTTCCTAGGAGGATTATATGGGCTTTGGGCTTGGTTAAGTATGCTGCGGCTAGGGCTAATGCTAGCCTAGGTCTCCTCGACGATGCTAGGGCTGAGGCTATAGTGAGGGCTGCTTTGGAGGTTGCAGAGGGGTTGCATGATGATAAGATTGTTGTTGACGTGTTTCAAACGGGCTCCGGTACTGGTGTTAACATGAACGTTAACGAGGTTATAGCTGATAGAGCTTCTCAGATATCAGGTTTGATGGTTCACCCTAACGACCATGTTAACATGGGCCAGTCTTCGAACGATGTGGTGCCAACAGCTATTAGGATAGCGTTAGCCTATGAGGTGGAGAGGGGATTGCTACCAGCTCTTGACAAGGTTATTTTGAGCCTTGATAACCTAGCTTCTAGGACGCAGGGTGTAGTGAAGCCTGGTAGGACGCATTTGAGGGACGCCCTACCGGTAACCATGGGCCAGGAGTTTTCAGCCTACGCTGACGCTTATAGGAGAGCTAGGGGGTTCATTGAGTACGCTTACAAGCTACTCCTAGACATCCCCTTAGGTGGTACAGCTGTTGGTACTGGTTTAAACGCTCACCCGGATTACCCTAGGCTTGCTGTTAGTTTTCTAAGGGAGGCTACAGGTCTCGATTTAAGGGTTGCTTCCAGCAAATTCAGGGCCATGAGGCTGTTAAGTGATGTAGTAGCTGTTAGCTCGGCTTTTAAAGTGATAGCCCTTGATACGTGGAGGCTGTGCCAGGATCTTAGGCTCATGTACTCAGGTCCTAATACAGGTTTCAACGAGATAGATATACCCCAGGAGATTGCAGGTAGTAGTATGATGCCGGGTAAGGTTAACCCGGTTACTATAGAGGCGGTTATGCAAGCCTCATCCCATGTAGTAGGCTTAGACAACTCCATCACAATGGCATCGTTACTCGGAGAACTGGAATTAAGCATGGGCATACCCCTTGCAGGCTACGCTAGCATAAGACAGGCCACGTTACTAGCGGAGTCTCTTAACAAACTGGCACCCCTAGTCCTCGATAGGATCAAACCCAACGTTGAAAGGGCTAGAAAGCTTGCTGAAAGTAGCCAAGCACTCATAACAGTACTAGCCCCCATAATAGGCTATGACAGGGCTTCAGAGATCTCAAAAGCAGTATACAAAGGCAAAACCATTAAGGAGGCTTTAAGGGAAGCGGGCGTCCCCGAGGATCTAATCTCGAAGCTACTCGACATGGAGAAGTTAACTAAACCAGGAATACCAGCTTTAGAACATAGAGGATGATAGTCCTCCAGCTTCCGATGGATACTCTCTATACGAGGTAACCATCGTCTACTCTAAGTATACTCTGTATACTCCTTAGATGGGTTTCCGCTAAGTTGGTCTTAGTTAAAACTCTCGTCCCACATTACACCTCTTTCTAGTAATCTTATGATACTCTCAGCTATCATAGGGCGTCCTGATTCAGCTGGGTAAGCATATGGAAGCTCCACAGTGACCGTGCCTAGGTAGCCTTTAACCTCTAAGGATACAGGGTAGACGATGTCCACTTCTTCAACCCTCATCCCCTTAAGAACCTTAGCTAACATTTTTACAGTACCATCTACGCTGAACTGCAATGGGCCTAGGTTACGTTTAGCCGCGTAAGGGTATTTTTCGTAGAGTAGCCTAGTCCTACCCTTAGGTGGGTGATCGCCCATTATACCGCCTATTATGAAACACCTAGCTCCCCACACCTCTAGGGGGTCTAGGGTTTTCTCAGCCCACAGATCTAGTAGTATAGAGTCGGGTCTATTGCAAAGACTCCTACTATCCCAGATCACCTCAACCCCCCGTCTAGCTAGAAGTGCTTCTAACTCAGGGGTTACAAGGCCTGTTACATAGAACTTAATCCCGTTAGACTCAGCAACACGTGAGGACTCCACGTACTCCTCCACAACCCACCTACTAGCCCTAACCTCCATGTTATCAACTACTACGACCCACCTACCCATAGGAGACGACCCGTAGTAGGAGATATCTATATACAACTATAAAGCTTAAATACCCGAGCTCCCACTAGTTCTAGTGAACTAGAGGGATAGGAGATAGGAGAGGTGGAGTAAGAAATGGTATGCGAGGGAGCACCTGAAGTAAGGATAGGGCAAAAGCCTGTAATGAACTACGTGCTAGCAATACTAACAACCCTAATGGAGCAGGGAGTAGACAGGGTAGTAATAAAAGCCAGAGGTAGGAACATAAACAAAGCCGTAGACGCTGTGGAGATTGTAAAAAGCAGATTTGCTAAGAACGTAGTGGTAGAAGACATATCAATTGGAAGCCAGGAGGTAATGGTAAAGAACCCACAAACAGGCGAAGAGAGACCGAGACGCGTAAGCGGAATCGAAATCTGCCTAAAGAGAGAGTAACCACACGTAGATCAAAACACCATAACATAAACAGAGTTTTTTAAACCGGAAACCCGGACATCCTAGCTCGATATAAACCATTCCACTCCTCTAGACTACCGTTCCTCGATAGATAGCAGATCTTCGCCTCTAAAAGCTCCCCACCATCCAGCCTCACAACGGTTAACAATGCCTAGACCACCCTATGGGAGCTGTTAGCCCCCAGTCGCCCAAGGAGTACATCAACCCCCTCTGGGTAATCCGAGTCTAGAATGCTCATAGACCTTAAAACCTCATAGGCCTCAATGTATACGAGAGCGTAGTATGGGAGGCTCTGAAGCTGTTTCTCTTCCCAGGATCACCTATTAGGCTCAGCTCCCATGAACTAGCCGAAGTGCTGTGACGCCCGCGGAGAGCATCCTCTAGGCAGCGTCCTCATACGGGGCCCCGGCCTCCCGGGGTGCTCCTAGTGTCACAGCACCCCAGCTGGCATTAGACCGTGTAATCTCATCATCTCCACATATAATGTGAGAGTTGGGCTTAACAAACGTTTCGTTTGGGTAAGGATGTAAATGGTATGGGTGATCGTGGAAACAGAAATAGCTTTCAATCCCTTGTAGACTCTATTGTTCTCATGTGTTATTCTGCATGCTGGGCATTCTTTGCTTGTTTAGTATTTTGGTATGAGAGCTCAACCTCTATGCTGTACTCTCTTGATGTATCAACTCACGTTCTGTAGTCTAGGAAAGGGATTGGCTTAAGGGAGGCGAGGCTCAGTCCTGGCGTCACACATCATCCCTCAGCAATACCAGCTCCTATCATCGCCGCCATCTTATATAAATTCGCGGATAGCCTATTAAAGCTTCCTGTTACGTCTTCATTTTCCATGGTGGATTAAGCTTTAGGTTTTGAAGGCCGGCTAACAATGTGAGCCTCCGGGTTTGTATTTATGGGTTTAGGGTATAAGGGGTGGTGTTAGGTTTAATTATTGGGTTTGGGGGTTTGGATGTTATGTCTTTCTCTATTAGGGTTGGCTTAGCTGTCGTGGGATTCGAGCTTAGTGTTAAGTTTAATGTATGTGTTTTTATTAGGGGTGGTGTTATCGAGTCTATAGAGGGTTACGGTTCCTGTAGTGAGAGCTCTCTAGGTAGCCCTTCCCTAGCACTTCTACCGCAACCCGGTAATGCGCATGTTCACTCTGCAGATCACGCTTTCCCAGAGTACGGTATCAATATGAGTTTAAGGGATTTGGTAGCACCACCTCATGGTCTTAAGCACAAGCTCCTAGAATCCACCCCTGGAGAGGATCTAGTAAAGGCTATTAGTGAGTTCTACGAGCTCGCTTGGAGGATGGGTTTAGGTATACTATTTGATTTCAGGGAGGGTGGTGGTTTAGGCTGTATGCTTGCCAGGAAGGCTAGAGAGCTTCTACCACGTGGCTTAAGAGTTGTTATACAAGGGAGGCCGGGCCCCATGTGGCCTGAGGGATGTGAGGGTCTAGGCGTATCCAGCCCTCTCTACTACGACGTGGAGTTTCTAAGAGAGATGGCGTTAAAACACAAACCGGCCATGGCTCACGTAGCTGAGGACCCTGAGGCTAGAGCTGCAGGCGATCTTGAGAGGGCGGTGGAGGTGGGATTAGACGCTATAGTTCATGGAACTCACTTGAGTGAGGGGGATTTAGAGGTTTTAAAGGAGAGAGGAATGGCTCTAGTGTTGTGCCCTAGATCGAATATGTGGCATTCCATAGGAGTACCTCCTGTAGCGGAAGCTTTAATAAGAGGAGTTACTATAGCCTTCGGCAGTGATAACGCTGCCTGGCAAACCCCAGATGTGTGGGCTGAAGCTCAAACAGCACTCCTCCTAGCTAAAGCTCAAGGTCTTAGAGAAGAGTGGACTGCTAAGAGGATTCTGGAAGCCATTATGATAACCCCCTACCTACTAGCTGGTGCAAAACCACCAGCTATAGTAGAGGGGGGTGCTGCTAAGATGATAATCGTTAACCTAGAAGGAACGGGAGTGCTGAGAGCTAGAAACCATCATTACGCCATACTCAAGAGGGTAGGACCCTGGAATACAATAGCTAGGATTGATGGAGACGGTATAGCCTGGCTGACAGCAGCTTCTCGATAGTCCTGCCATCCAAAGGGCTTTCCCCGCCTACCTACCAATTACGAGGCTATCTTCTTAATAATGTATATGATGCCGTCTTCAGCCTTGATCCCGTCAATACAGAGCTTAGTTACATAGCAGTAGGCGACAACAGCGCTAATGATAGCATCAACTTCGTCCTTACAGAGGTCTTTAATGTTTAAGTCGATAGACAGCCTTGTTCCTTCTAAGAGGGTTTCAACCCTAGGATATCCCGAGCTTAGTAATGCACTTCTAGGATGGGTTTCTATAACTATAACATTCATGTTTGCAAGCTTACTAGATAGCGCCCACGCTCTTTTTGTTAGAGAACGCATGGGGCCTAGGGTTGGTGGGAGAACCGGGTAGCCTAGGCTTCTGGCGGTCCTATCAACCCTTCTATAGGAAGGCTCTTCTATTAAGGGAGCATCTATAGCTACTAGCTCAACCCTATCATCTCTGATGGTTGAGAGTATCTCATCGTCGTCATATAGGCATGTAACCTTGAGGATCTTCCTAGAAACTACATCTAGGAGTGCGTAACCCGAACACCTCTTAGGGCTAGCTGCGAGGTCGAGACCTGCTACGAAAAACACAGCTCTCTAACCCCGATGTTAACCCACTTTCAGCTCAGATCAGCTACATCACTCTTCAGTGAGGTGTCCTCTCATCATCCAAGGGTAATCTAGGTTGCCTAACGCTTATAAACTATCCTACAAGCTAACATTTAATAACGTTAAAGCTCTCCCTTCTATTGGTGTTGTGTTTGCTCAACCCCATAGAGGTTGTTAAACTAGTAGAGGATAATATGAGGAGATACGGCTTTCCCTTTCCCGTACCGCGTGAGGCGGTATACTCCTGGGCTAAACCTCTTAAGCTTCCCGAGAGGGGCCCCGTTATACTGTATACTGGTGCTCTCTACCAGCTTACACCTTATATAGCTTCTGTTGTAGAGCAACTCTCAACGATAGAGGGTTCTAGGGTATCCGGGATCGCCTTAAAACTCTCGGGGATCCTATCATCTCTTGGTGTATCAAGGCTAGTTGTGAGGCCTAAGAGTGACATGGTATCTGTGGTTGAGAGAATCCTTAAATCCATAGTGGGGTTGCTTGAGCGATCTAGGGTTAAGGTTGCATACCCCTACGAGGATGACATGTATAGCGGTGTTCTACTCTATGATCTAGGCTTAGACGAGCTATTCAAAGGGCATGCTGTTAAAGTCTATAAAGCCTTGAAATCCCGAGGAGCAGAGCTTATAGTAACTGTTGATCCTCACACAACACATATCATGAGGAGTGTTTATCCAAGGTATGTGGATGGCTACGATTTAAAAGTTAAAAGTTACTTGGAGATACTAGCGGAAGGAGGAGCGGAGTTTAAACAAGGATCTATTGGAGGTAGGGTTGTTATACACGATCCATGCCTCTACGCTAGGTTTGAGAACGTGGTAGAGCATCCTAGGAAACTCCTTAGCACAGCGGGGTTCGAGGTTTTAGAGCCTAGGAGGTCTAGGAAGATGACCTACTGTTGTGGCGGGCCTATAGAGGGTTTAACCCCCAGGATGGCTAAGATGATTGCCAAGACTAGGTTTGAGGAGCTCCGCGAGAAATCGAAAACCATTGTAACCCTATGCCCCATATGCTATACTAATTTAAAAGCTGTAGCAGAGGATGATGTAGATGTCGTAGATATAGCGTTACTACTATCCGGTGTTAAACCTTGACCTTCAACTCGCTCCAGGCATACCAGGAGATCTGGGACGCGCTATCCGATAGCGAGTTTCAGGAGGCTTTGAGGAGAGCTTCAACCACATCGCAGGTTAAAGTCGAGGGGCTCCTAGCTGAGAGAAGGGATCTCCTAGAGTTATGTAGGGAGGTTGTTGAGGCTAAGAAGAGGTCTGTTGATCTCCTAGGGGAGCTCGTGGAGAGAGCTTATAGAAGCTTAGAGGCTGTTAAGGCTAAACCTTACTATGCTGAAGAAGCGGAGGAGGCTAGGAGGATTATAGGGAGTATAGTTGGTTCAGGAAAGCTTGTTGTTATGGCTAAAAGCATGGCGGCCATGGAGGTAGGGCTTAGGGGTTACTTGGAATCTCTGGGTAACGAGGTCTGGGAAACGGATTTAGGAGAGCTCCTCGTACAACTGGAGGGTTCAAGGCCTATGCACACAATAACCCCTGCAGCTCACATGACACGTCTCAAGGCCGTGAAACTTATATCGGAAAAGCTTGGAGTAAAACTTAAGAGCGATAGTGTGGAGGAGGCTGTGAAAACTGTTAGGGAGTTTCTTAGAGGAAAAATAGTTAAAGCAGATGTAGGGGTGAGCGGGGCTAACGCTTTAGCAGCGGATACAGGAGCTATAGTCCTTGTTGAGAATGAGAGTAACATAAGGCTTGTAACGAGCACCCCTCCAATCCATATAGCACTCGTACCCATAGACAAGATAGTGCCAACGCTACTAGATGCAGTAAAGGTAGCCATGGTCCAGGCGGCCTACGCAGGCTTATACCCACCAACATACATAAACATAATAGCTGGGCCTAGTAGCACAGCAGACATAGAAAGAGTTAGAGTCTACGGAGCCCAAGGGCCTAGAGAGCTCCACGTAGTACTACTAGATAACGGTAGGATGAAAGCATCAAAGGATACACTCTTAAAAGAACAACTTAGATGCATTAGATGCGGAAGATGCCAGTACGAATGCCCAGTATGGGTCCACACAGCAAACAAATGGGGAGGACCAGCATACGGAGGCCCAATGGGGCTCGTATGGACAGCTATAACAGTAGACCCCATTGAAGCAGGGAAGCTAGCATACCTATGCCTAGGCTGTGGAAGATGTGACACCTCATGCCCGGTAGAGATACCACTATCAACAATACTAAGACATCTTAAGAGCATAGCCTCCAGGAGCTCCCAAGCTCAGGTTACACAAACACCATAATATAACCTGGTTATCTAACGGCTTATCAACGTTGGAGGCGAGGACTATGGCTGGTGTATGCTTTGAGTATCTCGGAAACCCTTAGATCTATGTTCTGGGAGCTCTGGGTTAAGGATCTAGATCACCCGTTCATAGTAGAACTCTACTCGGGAACGCTCCCGCTTGAGAAATTTAAATACTACGTGCTCCAAGACTACAACTACCTTGTCACCATGGTGAGGGTTTTAAGCCTACTAGCAGCTAAAGCTCCTACCCTTGAACTTTCAAGGTTAGCTCTAGAGCTTGCATATGGCACTGTAACGGGAGAGATGGAGAACTATGAGAGGCTACTATCAGCGCTGGACATGACCATCGACGATGCTATAAGGGCTAAGCCCAACCCGGCTAACGTGGCATATATGAACTTCCTCCTCTCAACGGCCTACCATGGAGACTTCTATGCTGGGCTGGCTAGCGTGCTACCCTGCTTCTGGACTTATGAGGATATAGCTGAGAGGCATAGGTGGAGGCTTGAGGCTAACAGGGTGGAGCTCTACAAGAGATGGGCCTCCGTGTACCTCAGCAACGAGTATAGGATGTTGGTTAGAAGGCTCAGGGATGCGGTAGATGGATCAGGTAGGAGTGTTGGCGAGCTGAGCTACCACTTCGAGCAGGCTCTGAGATACGAGATAATGTTCTGGCAGTCCGCATACATCATGGAGGAGTGGCCATTCTAATCTTTAAGCTCTAGGGTGTAAGCTATATCCTGGAGCTCTATGAAGAGGGAGTTTTCGGCTTCTGACCTGTGAAGAGGCCCCGCATCTCTGAGAGCTCCTAGCCTGAGAGTAGTGTCCTAGCATCTCTAATCACCCCTGCTATGTCTATCCTAGCTGGGCATGCTGTATTACAGGCTGCACATAGGAGGCATGTGTATAGTGCTTTTACTACTTCCTCGCTCCTATAGCCTTTAACTACTAGTAGTGCTATGTTAACCCTACCCCTAGGTCCGTAGCCTCTATGCCCTCCAGGCCTTAGAGTTGGACATAGTGGTTCGCAGAAGCCGCAGAAGACGCATCGACTAGCCTCTGCCACCACCCTCTCGATGGGGTTTTTCAACACCTACACCACTTTACCCGGGTTCAATATATTCTTTGGATCGAAGATCCTCTTAATCGATCTCATGAGCTCCAAGACTTTAACGCTTCCCACCTGCTCTAGCTCCATTTGGAGGAGCTCCTTCTTAATGATGCCTATTCCGTGTTCAGCGCTAACAGTTCCACCTAGCTTTAACGCTATCTTAGCTATCTCCCTATACCACTCATAGACCTTCCTCCTAGCCCTCTCATCGTCCAGTGGGTAGCCTACAGCTGGGTGTATATTCCCATCACCAACGTGACCCCCTATTGAAACCTTCAACCCCATCTCGTCGCTCACACCCCTGATAGCCCTTATGGCTTCTAGGAGCTTGGAGGGGGGTACTGCTATATCCTCAGGGTGTACTACAACGCTCCTACCTGGGTAGAGCTTAGCAGTCATAGCTATCTGTGCGGCGAACAGATTCCTCCTAAGAGCTATAAGCTTCATCTCCTCAGCCTCCTCCATGCTCCTAGCAGTGTATACACTTGTGGCCCCACTCTCAACCATAACCCTCCTAAGCCAACCCTCAATCCTCTCCACAGCTTCAACATTACAATCCACAGCAACCAAGAACATGTTACCCTCAGCTTTGAAGCCAACATCGACAGTTTGCCTGGCGAGCTCCACAGTCTCAGAGTCCATAAACTCCATCATTAGAGGTTGTACACCACTAGACTTGATCACCTCGTAAGCCTCGTAGAAGCCCTCCAACGTGGGGAAGAAGGCTAGTGATACAACTGTAGCTTCAGGCAAAGGGGTTATCTTAAGGGTAGCATCTGTAACGATAGCCAGCGTACCCTCACTACCAACAATGAGCCTAACGAGATCATAGCCCTGCCTACACTTCGTAGTCCTACAACCAACCCTAACAATAGACCCTCTCTCGTCGGGAATCACCATCGTAAGACCTAGAACCCAATCCCTCATAGTACCATACTTAGCCCCCCTAAGCCCCCCAGCTCCAGCATTAATAGCACCACCAACAGTAGCTATAGATACACTACCGGGATCCACGGGGAACATGTAGTTGTAACGGGAGAGTTCAATATTAAGATCGCCGAGCCTCACACCAGCCTCAACATCAACGGTGGAGTCCAGAATACTGACATTCAACACCCTATTCATCTTCTCAAACGACACCACAACCCCTCCCTCGGGAAGAGCCCCACCAGAGAGATCTGTAGTTGAACCTTGGGGGTACACGGGAACCCCATGTTTATAAGCTAGAGACAGAATCCTCGACACATCCCTAGCATCACCGGGGAAGACAACAGCTAAAGCCTCAGACGACAACCCCGTCGGCTCTCTAGAGTAGAGGCTAACTATAGCCGGGTCCATCACAACCTTAGGAGCTCCTAAAACACCCCTCAACTCCTCAATAAAAGCTTTACCCAAAACCGATACACCTGCCTAGGAGAGTATAGGCTAACCTAATAATATAAAATTATGTATAGAGAAACAGGGGTTCGGACTTCAAGGAGGTTTATGTTATTTAACATATTGCACCCCCATGAAAGCCCTTAGCTTCATAAGCTTCAGATGGGCTTTCCATCACCGCCCCACCATGTCATTAGCCTTTACCCGCTTTGGGTGACCCTGGCCGCAGATCCACCTTCATAGAGACCTCCACTTCATCGTTGCAAGAGAACTCCTAACGTGTTATGTTTACCCCTCATGTGTCTGGGGCTACAGCTGTAGGCCCCTATCGGTAAAACCCATTTAAATAGCCCTAGCACACTATAGCTTAGGGCTCCTCTACCGAGCAGAAAAGATTTAAGGCTTGGTCTACTTCGACTATAGTTTAGCAGCCCGGTGTGGGAAGGAGGTCCGATGGCCCCACCGGGGCCGAGGCCCCCGGCCCTGAACTGTGATGCCCCAAGCATGGGGAATCCGATAGGAAGATGAGGAGTGCGCATCCGAGCGGAAAACCGACAAACCGCTCGGGGAGGCCCTGGCACAAGGCTAGGCCTCTAGGGATGCGGGGAGGGGGGTCACGGGGGTGCGTAGTCTAGAGGAGCGTTGGGGACTATGAGGATATAAAGCCATAGGATGGATATTATTACCTGTAGCGTAGCTATAACTAATGCGTATTTAACCCAGTAGGAGAAGGAGATCTTCTCTCCATGTCTCTCAAGTATCCCTATGGCTATTATGTTAGCTGTAGAGCCTATTGGCGTGTAGTTACCGGCCATTGTGCCTGCGAATAGCATGGCCCAGAAGAACGGGAAGACATTCCAGCCGTGGCTCTCGTATATCGCGGAGACTATGGGTATGAGGGTTGCTATTGCCAGGACGTTGTCTAGAAAGGCTGTTAGGACACTGGCTAACATGAATACTGAGAGTAGGGTTCCAAGCTCTACACCCAGTCCTACACTGCCTATCCTTGATCCTAGTTCTACAGCGTAGCTTCCAATAACCATGTTTGCCTCGGTGTACTTAAGGGTGCCTACAGCCGAGAAGAGTAGCATGAAGAATAGTAGAGTCCACCAGTCAACCCTATGCATGACAATGTCTCTAGCTCTCATCCTCTCTATGAGGAGTCCTACGGAGGCCCAGAACATGGGTGCAGCTACGAGGACCACGTTTTTCATCGAACCAGGCTCCATGTCTAGGAGCTCCTCAAGTAGACCCTCTAGCGGGTGGTGTACGACGAGGGTCCCGATGGTCCCTATGAAGAGTATCCAGTTAACCCACTGCATCCTTAAAACCTCCTGTGGCAACTCGAATCTAACACCTACACTCCTAAACCTGGCGTCCAGCTCAGCTACATAGGATCTCCAAACTATAAGAGAGGCTATGATTGAGACAGCCAGGACTATGACGGCGTTCGGAGTAGACCATCTTATGAAGTCGAGGAACGTGAAACCCCCTCTTAGAGCAACAATAACACCTATAGGGTTACCTACGACAGTAGCACTACTACCAACATTGGTTGTGAAAACAGCTGCTACAACAAAGGGTAGCGGGTCGACCCTAAGCCTATCACATATCTTTAAGATGAAGAGGGATATGAATATGATGGATGTAACCTCATCGACAAGAGCGGCCATGAGAGCGGCCATAGCGAGTATCGAGGCGTAGAGCACAACCCCGGATCTAATCCTAGAGCCCAGAGTATCTAGGATGTAGTCGAAGAAATGCCTCTCCTCCAGCACACCTATAACAGTCATCATGCCAACAAGGAACAATATCACGTCAAGCTGGGAGAACTCAACGAGATGAGGTACATCGAGCAACCCTAACACCATGAGCAACGAGACGCCTAGAAGAGCGAAGGCAACCCTAAACTGCCAGTATAGGAGGGTAGCTGTTATGAAGAGAGCTAGAATGGATGTAGCAATACTCTGCTTAAAACTCATACCGCCAAGCCCGAACTCCTGGTAGGTTAGAGTGAATATGCTAGCCGGGATAAAAACTATCAGCAGAGGCTTAACCCTCTCTATCACCCTAAAGCACCTTTTAAAGCTAGTAGATCTAAGGTCTATAAGCTTATACTCCTGAAACCTAGGAGTAAGGGGTGCAGACTGGAGTACTCAGAGCCTTACTCTAGAAAGCTCTATTGACATAAACCTTTAAATTTATATGTTGCAAATACTACAGATTTATAAGCTCTCTCAACTCTCTAGGTAGCAGTGATTGGTATGAGCATAGAGTTTGTCGAGCCCGTAGATGTTAGGAAGCTCGTAGACATGCTTCTATCTGCTTTTGCGGATGAATGGGTAGCCTCCTACTACTACACATTGACTGCCTACGCTATCCAAGGGCATGTGTCTGAGGAGATAGCAGAGCGCTTCCTCAAGGAGGCTGAGGAGGAGTGGGGTAAGCACGCTAGAATGCTAGCTGACCGGCTTCAGGATTTCAACGTACATCCTCCAAGGCAGTTCACAACCCTATGGGAGATCTCCAGCTGCAAGTACCCTAAGACCCCGGAGGATCCATTCGATATAGATGTATGGTTAATAGCGGCTATTAAGGCTGAGGAGTGTGCCAATAAAACCTATAGGGAGCTCCCTCCAGCTTAACCCCCCATCACCTCTGCAAGCCTATACGCTTCAATCAAAGCCTCTATATTACCTAAAGCGGCCTCTCCTAGAAAACCTATCTTGGTAAGACTATCCAAGGAGCCTTCAAACTTAACGTTGAAGAGGGTTTTCAATGTAGCCTTAGCAAGAGACTTTAGCGATATTAAGCATACTACTCTAGCTATGGCACCTAGCATAGCTATGTTAACAATAGGAGCTTTTATCGCCTTTAAAGCTATAGATGTAGCGTCGACAACGACAACCCTAGGGACCCCGAGTTTAGCTGAAACATCTCTAGCGGAGAACTTCGAGTTTAGAACAACAAAACCATCACCTGCAAGACCTTGAATGAACTGTAATAGGGGAAGGCTTGAATCTAGGACCACAACCACATCTGTGTTTAATATGGGGGACCTAGATCTTATGGGTGCTCGCGAGATGCGGGTATAGGCTCTAACCGGGGCCCCTCTCCTCTCAGGGCCGAACTCAGGGAAAGCTTGAGAGTAGAGACCCTCATGCTGGCAGCTTCAGCTATGATAATAGAAGCTGTAACAGCACCCTGACCTCCTCTACCATGCCATCTGACCTCAAGTGCTCGATATGGTTCAGGCAAGGATTACACCTCCTTGTTACTTATAGATTTTCAAGATTAAAATATCTAAATATATAGGTGGAAACGTGGGGAATACAATTGTCTCCTCTAAGCTATTCTAGGGTATCCTCGGTTTTTCAAACTCTATCCCAGCGTTAAGGGGTTTCGTTGCATCAATACCCATCTTAGCAGTTAGTCCATCTCTACTACTCGGATCTAGTGTTGAGCCTCGCACATTCCTAATTATGATTAGGTCTTCATCTGCTTGGAACCTCGTTGCTATAGCCCACTCCACCTCGCTTGGATTATCTGGGTCTATGTCGCTATCCACTACTATGACTTGTTTAAGGCTCGGATGTGCTGCGAATGCAGCCATCATAGCGTTTTTGGCATCCCCCTCATGCCTCTTATCAATGGATATTACTGCGTGAAGCCACCCTCCACTAGCTGGGGTAAGTCTGACTTTATGCACTCTAGCTACAACCCTTGATACAGCATCCCATATGGCTGCCTCCCTCGGGAACCCTATTAGCATTGATGACTCCAGGCCACCTGGTAGTATTACGTGGGTTAGCTCGTCCACGTTAATATACACCTTTAACGCCTTCAACATAGGTTGCATCCTAACCCTATCATATGTCCCTAAGACGTCAACGTAGGGGCCCTCCTCAGCCATATCCCTTGATAGAAAGCCCTCTATCACAATAGCTGAGCCTAGGGGCACAGGGTTTCCATGGATTGGGCTCTCGTAAACCTGAAGGTTACCTAGTAGCTTTGAAGCTACATCTACCTCGAAGACACCGAACCTAGGGCTTGAAGCTGTAGCTAGCGTAACAGCTGGGTGAACTCCTATGACGACTGTTACGGGGAGATCCTGACCTCTACTCGTAGCTCTTACGTAGAGCTCCCACAAATGCCTTGGCACAACTCTTATAACCCCGACAAGCTTATCCCTCACGAGGATCCTGTGGATGCTGGCATTGCATACTCCATCGTGGCAAGCTATGAATATAGTAGATGATATGTAGGGGCCTGCCTCCTTCTCATAGAATCTAACAGCGGGGACTTCCCAAAGTCCTTCACCAGCCTCTCTAAGCTTTGGAGCTCCAACCACATAGGGTTTAGCAGGGCTACTCATGGCGTCGAATAACTTGGCGTAAGCTTCATCATCACTGTTAACGCCTAGGGCCTTGTAGAGTTTAAACCTTAGATCAACAAGGTTTGATGCTGAATCCTGGGGGTACCCCTCCACCCTGTATACTATAGCAGGACCTCTACCCTGCCACTCACGTATAACCCTAGCAGCTTCAAAATCCCTAGATAGGGTACCACCGATCCTCTCCACATCAACAACATCGAGAAACTCCAGCACAGACCCCCTCACGGCAAACCACCAGATCCACCGGCTCCGAGAGCATACTATTAACTCCAACCCCTATAAGATAATGTTTAGGTCCCCCCAGAGCACTTTAACACCTTTAACATATGGTTATATACCCAGTGATATAAGGATAGTCTAAAACTAGAAAACAGGGATCCTCAATGACTCTAACTATGAAGGGTAGGAGGATTAAAACTTTCAGGTTTCAAGGGGCTAGGAGGCTTCTCCTCCTAGGACTAGCCATATGGATTCTCTTCCTGCTCTACTCCCTGTCTAAGATGGCATTAATTTCAGCTGAGGTCTCATCATCGAACATCATTGAGATAAGTGATCCTAGGAGTCTAGCTAACTCCATCCCTAGGAGTGGTATAGCGGTACTCTACTTTAAACAGGAGTTATGCCCTGGTTGTGCTAAGATAGAGCCTGCTCTAC
>Ga0080007_1051420_pt1 | contig 25025 bp, 27 predicted proteins | sample OctOCTMetagenome_FD_69210 | JGI IMG/M metagenome (GOLD analysis project Ga0080007, IMG submission 69210) | Hot spring and microbial mat streamer communities from Octopus Spring Streamers, Yellowstone National Park, USA - OCT_B (SPADES... | ecosystem: Environmental > Aquatic > Thermal springs >...
AAAAATAAAGGAAGAAATAAAAGATATTGTTATTAAGAAAATGGGAAAGGCATTTGCTTTAAAGGAAGTTTATTTTGTTTCAGATTTGCCTAAAACAAGAAATGCTAAAATAATGAGAAGAGTTATAAGAAATGCTTATTTAAATGAGCCTCTTGGTGATATTTCATCACTTGTAAATCCTGAATGTCTTGAAGAGATAAAAAATGTAAAATAGAGAAAAATTTGTTTGCTATGTCTTATAATTTTCACTATGATAAATAAAACCTTAAAGGAGGTGAAAGTATGTCAAGGTTAATAATAACAATAACCTTTTTTATAAGCCTAGCATATGCATAAACAAGTAAAATTATTTGGATGAACTATACAGCTACGGGATGTATAACCTGTCATAGGATAGCATCTGTAAAGATGAGTGATACACTATATATCTTTGGGACATTTCATTATAATGATAGAATGAATCCCTTTCTTATTGCTTTTGATAGCTCTTTGAATGTAAAATGGTATAGAGCTTTTAGTCATAGTTTAAGTAATCTAGCAATTGATAAGATGGTAAAAATAAATGATAGTTTAATAGCAATAAGTGGAGGACATACGCAAGGTAGTGATCAATGTCCAAATAGGGATTGTACATTCTTTGGAATTTTCAATATAAAAACTCAAAATTTTGTTTGGGCAAAGTATAGGCAGACTGGTCCTGGTGGGAACCACCTATCTGCTACTGCTATTGATTTTGATGGAAATAATCTAGTAATTGGAGCACAAAGTACGATAAATAATAAAGGTTCTTGGCTTTTGAAAGTTGATTTAAATGGAGATATCTTATGGCAAAAAATTATATACATAGGAGAATGGGAATATAGTGTAATGGATGTTGCTTTTGATGGAACAAATTATGTTTATTTAATTATAAGTGATTATATATGGGGAGAGAATATAACACTTGTAAAGTTTGATTTAAATGGAAATTTAATATGGGCTAAAAATTACGATTTTGGTGCTTCTGATTATGCTTATAAACTACTAAAAGATGTTGATGGTTATGTTGTAGTTGGATTTAGATGTACTGATAGTGGAAGTTGCTCAACTTTAAATAATGATGACATTCTTGTTTTTAAGACCGATTTTGATGGAAATATCATTTGGTCAAAATTATATTCATCAAGTGTTGCAGGGTGGTATAGTGAAGATAGGGCATATAATATAGATTTTGATTATGATGGAAATTATCTTGTCAGTGGATTTATAAGAGCAAGTTCTAATTCATCTTATCCAATAGTTTTAAAGATAAATAGGGATAATGGAGATTTAATATGGTCTAGAATTTGGGACACACCACCACTAAATACTTCTTCAAACAAATCAAAAGAAGTAATATCTATTGGACAAGGGAAATTCTATTTATTAACATTTATTGGAAGTGGGACTGACGCAAGTGGTGGATTTGCTATTATTAGAGAAGACACTGCAAGAGGAGATATTAGTTGTACTAGGATTATAAATCCCTCTATAAGTGTAAGTTCCATAACTCCGCCTGTTTCAAACTTAACTGTAAATATAAATAATGCATCCTATTCCTTGAATAATTTATCATTAACACCTTATAGTCCCTCAATAAACCAAACACCTGCATGTCAAATTACACCAATTTCCAATTATGAATTTTATAAATCTTGCTCTTTTGAGATTAGAGCGAATAAAGGTTATATTGATATTAAGCTTAGAGGTAGAAATAATGTTGTTGTTTATGATATAATTGGTAATGTTGTTTATAGTGAATTTTTTGAAGGTGAGAGGAGAATTAGGGTAAAAGATGGAATTTATGTTATTAAAGTTGGAAATGAGAGAGTAAAAATGGTGGTAAGATAGTTTTAAAGGGGATTTAATGGGGGGCAAAGCCCCCCTAGTGCCGAAAAATGGGCATTTTAAAGCTGGGGGCTTATTTTTAGGGCGGGTGTGAAAATAAAGTAATAATAGTAATTTCAGAATTATTAGATAAAGCAAAAAAAAGCAATTTAAAGCTTTAAAATTTCTTTATGACTGAAAGAGAAAAGGAAGTAATAGAAATCATTAAAAAATACCCAGAGGAAATTTTTGAAGTTTTTTTAGACCTCTTTAAAAAAAGATATAAAATCGCTACAAAAAGAGATATAAGAATTCTTTATTACAAAATTAAACTGAAAATTGCTCAATCAGAAAATAATACAAAATTGGAAATTGAAAAATTAAGAGTAGAAATGAATGAAAGAATTAACCAACTTGAAAATAACACTAAATTAGAAATTGAGAAGTTAAAATCTGAAAGTAATGAAAGAATTGAAAAATTAAGAATAGAATTTAGTGAAAGGATTACTCAGTTAGAAAACAATACAAAATTAGAAATTGAAAAACTAAAAGCAGAAACAAATGAAAGAATTAACCAACTTGAAAATAACACTAAATTAGAAATTGAGAAGTTGAGAACAGAATCTAATGAAAGAATTACTCAACTTGAAAATAATACTAAGTTAGAAATTGAAAAATTAAGAGCAGAGACTAAGTATCATATTGCTAAATCAGAAAGTAGAATTATAAAATTTATTTTAGCATCTTCTATTATTCAAACGATTTTCATTATCTCAGCAGTCTTAACGATTATCTTTAAGGCAAAGCCTTAATTTCAGGTTAGACAACGCATAGTATTTGGATATAAAATGATTGATAATCAATAACTTTTAAAAATTTCAGGAAATTATTATTTTTGGGGGAATTCAAGTAGGCAAAGCTCCCCAAAGCAAAAGATGGTGTATTTATAAGCCTTAGGCTTATTTTTAGGGCAAGTGGGCAAAACAAAGAAAAATAAATAATTTCAGAATTATTGTGCCTTGTCCAATAAATAGTTTTAAGTCTTTGATTCTCAATAACTTATGAAAAGTTTTTTATTAGTTTTATATGGGGTTTTAATGGGGGCAAAGCCCCCTGCCGAAAAATGGGTATTTATAAGGCGAAGCCTTATTTTCAGGGTGGGGAAAAATAAATGCTTTAAAATTTCAAGGTTATGGATTATAAGAAAAAAGAAAATTATAAACCAGAAACATTAATTTTAAGTTATGGTTATGTCCCAGAATGGTCAGAATATGCCTTAAAACCTCCTATATATCAAACATCTACATTTGTTTTCAGAAGTGCGAAAGATGGTAAAAAATTCTTTGAAATTGCTTATGGATTAAGAGAAAAAGAACCATCTGAGCAAATTGGTTTAATTTATAGCAGATTAAACAATCCTAATCTTGAAATTCTTGAAGATAGATTAACATTATATGATGAAGCAGAAGATTGTGCTGTATTTTCAAGTGGAATGTCTGCAATTTCAACGACAATTTTAACATTTTTAAAACCTGGTGATAAAATTGTTTATTCAACACCACTATATGGTGGAACTTACTATTTATTTGAGCATTTTTTAAAGGAATTGAAAATAGAAGTTTTTAAATTTTATGTAAATGATGATGAAGATAAGGCTATTAATTTAATTTTAAGAGAAAAACCAAAAATCATTTATATTGAGACACCAACAAATCCAACATTACAAATAATTGACATTGAAAAATTTTCAAAAATTTCAAAAGAAATAAATGCCATTTTAATAGTTGATAATACATTTCTTGGACCAATTTACCAAAAACCATTAAAATTCGGTGCTGATATTGTCGTTTATTCTGCCACGAAATATATTTGTGGTCATAGTGATGTAGTAGCAGGGGCAGTTGTTGGATATAAAAATTATATATCAGAAATTAAGAAAACGAGAACATTTCTTGGAACAATAACCGACCCAATAAACGCCTGGTTATTATTAAGAAGCCTTGAAACATTAAAAATTCGTTTTGAAAAACAAACTGAAAATGCAATTAAAATTGCTCATTTCTTAAAAGAACATAAAAATGTTAAAAAAGTATATTATCCATTATTTTCAGAAGGCAGACAATATGAAATTTATAAAAAACAATGTCTTGGACCTGGTGCTATGATTTCGTTTGATATTAATGGAGATGAAGAAACTGCTTTTAAATTTTTAGATAATTTAAAAGTTTTTAAAATTGCAGTTAGTCTTGGAGGAACAGAATCCCTTGCTGAGCATCCTTGGTCTATGACACATTCAGATATTGAAAATGATGAAAAATTAAAAATTGGAATAACTGAAAGCACAATTAGACTTTCAATTGGAATTGAAGATGTTGAAGATTTAATAAATGATTTAAAACAAGCACTTGATAAGATATGATAATTGCTATTGAAACATCAACTCAATTTTTATCTATTGCTATTGCTAATAGTTATGATGATATAATTTTTGAAATAAATTATTTTCATCCATTTTCTCATTGTGAAATGTTAAATAAAATTTTAGATGATTTGAAAATTGATTTTTCAAAAGTAAATGAAATAATAATTTCAAGAGGTCCTGGTTTTTTTACTTCATTAAGAATTTCACTTGCTTTTGCCAAGGCTATTAAAATTTTTAATGAAAATGTGAAATTTAAAGCAATTAGCTCGTTAAAAAATATTGCTTTTAAGCTAAAAGGATATAATGTTATTCCAATTATGAAAGCACCAAAAAATATGGTTTATGCTTGTGCTTTTGATGAAAACTTTAATTTAATTTTAGAAGAAGGTATTTATAATTTGGAATTCTTAAAAAGTGAATTTAAAAATTTTATTATATTTGAGGATGTTCCAAGTGCAAGAAATTTAATAATGCTTTCAAAATTTGAAAATTACATTGATATTGAAAATTTCAATTTGAATTATATAAGAGAGCCAGATGCAGTTTATAATAAGAGAAGCTAAAAGAAGTGATTTAATAAGAATTGCTGAAATTGAAAAATTGTCATTTGAATTTGAAAGTTGGGGATTATTTTTTTTAGGAAAATTTTTGGAAATTCCCTATAATAAAATTATTGTTGCGGAAAATAATGAAATTCTTGGATATTGTGCATTTTCTGATGAAGGAGAAATTATTCATATAAAGAGCATTGCAGTTCATCCAAATTACAGAAATAAAGGAATAGCAAAAGCTTTAATTAAAGAAGTGATGAAGCTAAAAAAAGATATTTACTTGGAAGTTAGAGTTAGTAATGAAATTGCTATAAAATTATATGAAAATCTTGGCTTTAAGAAAATTAAAACAATTAAAAAATTTTATTCAAATGGAGAAGATGCTTATAGATATTACTTAAAAAATGCAAATTAAAATAAAATCCCCTGCCAAAATAAACTTAGGATTATTTATTCTTTCAAAAAGGCAAGATAACTATCATGAAATTCTAACAATTTTTCACAAAATCCCATTTTATGATGAAATTGAAATTCTTGAAAGTAAAAAACTTGAAATTGAATTTATAAAGGATGGAAAAGTTTTTCAAATTGAAAACAATACCATTCTAAGAGGAATAATTGAACTTTCAAAATTAGTAGGAAAATCATTTAATTTAAAAATTAGAGTTTTTAAGAAAATTCCAATAGGTGGTGGCTTGGGTGGTGGCTCTTCAAATTGTGGGGTAATTTTAAAATTTTTAAATAGTTTTTATAATTTAAAGTTAAGTAAGAATGATTTAATTGAAATTTCAAAAAAAATTGGCTCAGATGTTCCATTTTTTATTTTAAATGAAAGTTGTGCTATTGGTAGAGGAAGAGGTGAGATTTTAGAGCCATTTAAAAGCAATTTAAAATGCTATGTCCATTTATTCTTTCCAAATAAAAGTTTATCTACAAGAGAAATGTATGAGAAAATTAAAATATATGACAATAAAGAAGATGCGGAAAGAAAAATTTTAAATATAAAAAAAGCTATTGAAGAAAATAACTTGGTATTATTGAAAGAAAATTTTTATAATGCTTTTGAAAATGTCCTAGACGAAGAACTTTTAAATTATAAAAAAACTATCGAAAATTTGAATTTTGATCTGGTTTTTTTAAGTGGAAGTGGCTCAACATTTATAGCTTTAAGTTTGAGCTTTAAAATTTTCAGCCTATGGATCGAAGAAAATTCCTTGCCTATATCGGAAGAACAGCGGTCGTTTTGACATTTTTAGGTCAAGCTTTTGCTTATTTTAGATCTCTTGTTCCAAACACCTTATACGAGCCTCCTAAAAAATTTAGAATAGGCTATCCAAAAGATTATCCAGAAGGTATAACATTTGTTGCTAAATATAGATTATTTGTTATTAGAGAAGGAAATAGTTTTTGGGTAATTTCAGCAGTATGTCAGCATCTTGGTTGCACTGTTAATATTGTTCCCCCAAAAGAAGAAGTAGTTAAAATAAAAGGTCAGGAATACAAACAAAAATGGGAGTTTTTCTGCCCTTGTCATGGCTCTCAATACTATGGCGAAGGAACGCAATATGGAGGGCCAGCACCAAGACCACTTCCATGGTATAAACTTGATATAGGTCCAGATGGGCAACTTGTTGTAGATACTAGTACAGAAGTTGACCATAAATTTAGACTTGTAGTTGAAAATCTTGGATAAAGGAGGTTAAGCTATGAATAAAATAAGGAAAATTTGGAGAGAATTAACCTGGTCATTTGACCCAAAAGATAAAATAGAAGCAACAAAAGCAACAAATAAGAATTTTTGGCTACATTGGTTTCCTGCCCGTGTAACTTATAAGAGCATGTCCTGGACATATTCATTTTGGCTTGGAACAGTGACGTTTTCACTTTTCATTATTCTTACAATAACTGGTATTATTCTAATGTTCTTATATATTCCATCTGTTGAAAGGGCATATTGGACAATAAAAGATTTAGAAAATTCTGTAAGTTTTGGATGGTTTTTAAGAAATGCTCATAGATGGGCTGCACACCTTATGGTAACAGCTGTATTTTTACACATGATGAGGGTTTTCTTTACTGGTGCTTATAAAAATGGGGGTAATCCTGAATCAAATAGACCATTAAACTGGATTGTCGGTGTAATTTTATTAGTTTTAACACTTGGACTATCTTATACAGGATATTTATTGCCCTGGGACCAATTGGCACTTTGGGCTATTGTAATAGGTGCTAATATAGCAAAATCTGTCCCTCCTGAAAGTATAGTCGGAAAAAATTTATATTTCTTCTTGGCAGGAGGAACAGAGATAGATCAACCAACACTAATTAGATTTTATGTTTTACATTGCATATTCCTACCCTTACTTCTTTTAATTCTTTCATCTTATCATATGTGGAGAGTTAGGAAAGATGGGGGACTCGCTGTTAGTGAGCAATATAAAATTGAAGCGAAAAAATTAAATAAAAGATTAATTCAAGATGAATACACAACATTTACAATTCCATTTATGTTTAGAAGAGCATTTTTGGTATTCTTAATAACAACTGCTATTGTTTTATTCTTTACAATATTTGCCAAGGCGCCACTTGAAGAGCCAGCTGACCTCACATGGACACCAAACCCAGCAAAAGCACCTTGGTACCTCTTATGGATACAGGAATTAATAACAATAACTACTATTAAAATTGGAGATTTTACAATAAATGGAGGATTTGTTGGAGGTGCTTTAATTCCTGCCCTTCTTTTTTTCCTTTGGGCAATATGGCCATATTTAGATAAAAGTCCAGATGAAGCAACAGGTGTTTGGTTTCACAGAAGCAGAATAATTCATAATATTATTTTTGCTATTATAATGCTTTATCTTATAGGAATTACTATATTTGCTATGTATTTTAGAGGTCCATATTGGCAAGTTTATTGGCCTTGGAGATGGCCTGAAATGCCACATATGTTCTAAAAAGGAGGTAGATTATGGAAGAGAAAAAGGAGTTTGTTCCTGATAGATATTGGTACGATTCTTTATGGATATACTTATTTGGTTTTATTATACTCATATTTATGGGTATTATATTTTATCGCTCATTAAATCCTGAATGGAAAAAGTATCAAAAAGAATTTAAAAAGGTTGTTGAAAAAAAGCTTGGTCCAGAAGTTGCTAAAAAAATAGATTTTGGTATTAAGCAAATTTGGAATATGGATATTATGGGACCAAATGTGGCAGATAGATGTATAACTTGTCATATGGGTGTTGAAATTAAGGGACTTGAAGGAGAAGATGTGCCTGTTGTATTTAGAACACATCCTAATCCGGATGGAATAATGGATAAACATCCAATTGAAAAGTTTGGTTGTACAAGCTGTCATGGTGGTCAGGGACCTGCTTTAACTACAAAGCAGGCTCATGCAGGAAAAGGTGTTAGGTGGTTATGGCCAGTTTATACAAGAGAAATGCAAAAACATTATAAAATAGATGAAGATAGACTTGTAATGGTTCAAATAAATTGTAATCATTGCCATAGATTTGATAAAGAAACACCAGGTATGGATTATATAAATTTGGCAAAACAAATTATTCAAGAAAAGAATTGCCGTCAATGTCATGTTATTGATGGATATGGTGGAAATATAGGTCCAGTTCTAACATATGAAGGAGATAAACCACACGAATTATTTGATTTCTCACATGTTGAAGCAGACTTAGAAGAAAGAGAACTACCAAAAACTGTATTTACTTGGCATATTCTTCACTTTGAAAATCCACAAAAAGTTGTTCCAGGAAGTGTAATGCCAAATTATGGATTTACTGATAAGGAAAAAGTTGCACTTGCTATGCTTGTAATGTCTTGGAGAAAAATAAAATATCCTGTTGAATACTTATCAAATCCTGATAAGTACTATGTTTTAAAATTAATTGATGAAGGAAGAATAAAAGCTACAGAAATTGAATTGGTTTCAAAAACATCTTTAAATAACGTAGATATGAAAAAGCAGGATACTATAAAAACAGCTTCAACTGACTTAACAGAATTAGGAAAACAACTATTTAGCTCAAAAGGTTGTAATACTTGCCATAATATCACAGATCAGAAACTCGTAGGTCCAGGTCTAAAAGGTGTTGCCCAAAGAAGAACAAAAGATTGGATAATTGCTATGATTTATAAACCAGATTCTATGTTAGATAATGATCCAATAGCAAAACAACTACTTAAAGAATATAATAATGTTAGAATGGTGCTTTTACAACCTGTTAGTAAAGAAGAAGCAGAAGCAATATATGAATACTTAAAAACATTGAAATGAAAGGGGACTTTTCAGTCCCCCAAATGTTTAATAAAATATCAGAAAAATATGAATTTCTTAATCATCTATTCTCATTTTATTTAGATGAGTATTGGAGAGAAAGGGCAGTTAAATTACTAAACGAAGGAAAAATTTTAGATGTAGCAACGGGAACAGGGGAAGTTATAAAAAAAATTGTAAAGAATAAGAATTACAAAATAATTGTTGGTATTGATTTGGCTAATGAAATGCTGAAAAAAGCTGTTTTAAATAAAAACTATAAAAATGTTTTTTATATTTTTGGTAGTGGAGAAAAATTACCGTTTAAAAGTAATTCTTTTGATAGTTTAATAATTGCATTTGGAATTAGGAATATATCAAATAAAAAATTGGCTTTAAGCGAATTTTATAGAGTTTTAAAGAAAAATGGAGTTTTGGTAATTCTTGAAATGCTTGGACCAGAAAATTTTTTAAAATACCCTTTTTTCTTCTATTTGAAGAATATAATACCCTTCATAGCAAATTTATTTACATCTCAAAAAGAAGCATATATTTATCTTTACAATTCTGTAAGAAATTTTCCAAGAAGAAAGGAATTTAAGGAAATTATTGAGAGTGTAGGATTTGGAAATGTTGAAATTATTGATTTAACGCTTGGAGCTTGTACGATATTCAAAGCAACAAAAGAAAAAAATATCATTTAAGCTGTGTGCTACTATTAATGCTAAAATATCATTTGTATTAGCAAAATATACATATAACATTATTGACCATATTGAAATTTGTATAGAAGCTAAAATGCCCCATATTGGAATATGAGCAATTAAAAATAAAAAAAATGAAATTGTTGATGAAATAAAGATATTATGAAAAAAACCATTCAAAAAAATAACTAAAAATCCTCTATAAATAATTTCTTCACTTATTCCCGCAATCAAACCTGCTAAAATCCTAAATAAAAAATTATATTCTTTAATTTTAGAAAGACCTTTTAAAATTTGAAAGTTAAAAACAAAGCTTGAAATTAAAAAATAAATTACACTTAAAATAAAGAGAATAACTCCAAAAATAAGGGTTTTTAATTGAAAGTTAAAGTTCAGAGGAAAGCTAATAGCAATTAATAATGCCAAAATCAATTTTAAAATTGTCCAAAGTATATTGTTTTTTATAAAAAATCTTAAAATTGTTGAAATTGTTATAATTGAAAAAATTAAGTAACTGAGCATCCTTGAAATTTTAAATCATAGCTGGAGTATATATAAGGCTTTAAAATTCCTTGCTTTGTCCAATAAATAGTGTTAAAAATTTGAGGAAATTATTGTTTTTGGGGGAATTTAAGGGGGGCTAAGCCCCCCAAAGCAAAAAATGGGGTATTTATAAGCCGTAGGCTTATTTTCAGGGTGGGTGGGCAAAATAAAGAAAAATAAATAATTTTAGAATTATTAGACAATTTAAAAATTCTAAACAATTCACCCTTAAAATTTCAAAACAATTTCAAAACTATGATTGAATTTATAGGTAAAACACCAATTTATAAATTAAAAAGTTTTTCAACATCATCTTTTGAAATATACGCTAAACTTGAATTTTATAATCCTACTGGAAGTGTAAAGGATAGAATAGCTCTTTATATGATAGAACAGGCTGAAAAAGAAGGAATTTTAAGAAAAGGCTCATATATTGTTGAGCCTACAAGTGGAAATACAGGACTTGGTCTTGCATTAATTTCTAATCTAAAAGGTTATAAATTCATAGCGGTTATGCCTGATAAGGTTTCAGAGGAAAAAAGAAATTTATTAAGAAGTTATGGAGCAGAAGTAGTAATATGTCCTACAAATGTTCCTCCGAATGACCCAAACAGCTATTATGAGGTTTCAAAAAGAATAGCAAAAGAAAGAAATGCCTTTTATCCAAATCAATATGAAAATCCAAACAATCCAAAAGCTCATTATGAAACAACAGGACCTGAAATTTGGTATCAAATGAATGGGAAAATTGATGCTTTTTTTGCAGGTGTTGGAACAGGTGGAACAATTTCAGGTGTTGGAAAATTTCTAAAAAATATGAATCCAAAAATAAAAATTGTAGGAATTGACCCTGATGGCTCAATTTTATATGATTATTTTTATAAAAAAGAAATTGTTCAAGCAAGAGTTTATGATGTTGAAGGAATTGGAGAAGATTTTATACCAAAAACATTAGATTTTTCAGTAATTGATGATTTTGTAAAAATATATGATAAGGAAGCTTTTGAAATGACTTTAAATTTATTAAAATATGAAGGATTATTTGTGGGTCCATCATCAGGAGCAGCATTAGTTGGTGCTTTAAAGTACATAAAAGAGCATCCTGAAATAAAACGAGCTGTTGTTCTATTTCCAGATGGTGGAAGTAGATATTTAAGCAAAGCATTTAATGAAAACTGGTTAAAAGAAAGAGGTTATATATGAATTTTATAATAGATAGTTTAATTGTTTTTAGTATAACATTTGATAGTTTAAAAATTTTTAATTTAAATGCGAAATCATTTGAATTTGGAAATTATAAAATCCAAAGTGAAACTTTGAAAATTTCAACAAGTGCTATTTCAGGATTAAAAAACTACAAAATTTTAAATAAGGATGAAAGTTTCAATTTAGGAAAAATATATTTTGAAAAAGGAAAGAGTGCTAATTATTTTATTGTATTTTTTGAAAGAAAAAATTGGCACATCTTTGGAATAACTGAAAAACCAAGTAGTATATGGATAAATGATAGTGTTATTGATTTAATTGATGGACAATTTTTTTATAAAAAGATAAATAATGCGCCATATAAGCTAAAAGTTATAAAGAATAAAATGATAATTCTCAAAGAATATAATTTCAAGTGATGAAAAAGATTTTTGAATATATTGAAAAGTCTAATTTCACAAATGCTCTAATAATTGCTTTAATTAGTCCAATAATTAGAGGTGTTCTTGAAGGTGCTATTGACCATAATAAAATGCTAACAAATCCTATTGAATATAAATCATTTTTATTTATTTTCTTTCATCAATATGCATTTTATTTCGCAGTTTATTTAGCACTTGCTTTTTTAATTAGGTTATTTTATAAGAAAGATAGAATTGAGATTTTAACATTTATATTTTCAACATCAATTATCATTATAACACCACCAATAATTGATGCAATTTTTGGAGGAAATTTCAGACCAAGCTATATATTTACATTTGATGAATTTATTTATAGTCTTTTAAATGTTTTTAATCCATTTGTAGAGTTAAGAGCTTTAAGTCCAGGGATGAGATTTGAAATTTTTTTAGCAGTTATTGGAATTTTTTTATGGACATTGTCAATCTCAAAAAATTTTTTAAAGTCAGTTTTAACAATTATTTCGTTTTCAATAATTGTAGCAATAATTGGCTCAATGCCAGGTTTTATATCAAAAATTTATTTTAATTCATTTTCATTAATTGAAACAGATACCCAAAGATATACTCTTGTAAATTTATATATTTTAACGATATTTTTGATTTTAATTTTCCCCGAATATATTTTTAAAATTTTGAAAATGAGAATTTACAAATTTTTATATTACTTGCCCTTGTTGATATTTGGATTTTTTATTGGCATTAAAGTTGTAAAATGGACATATTTTAGAGCTTTTGAAAATATATTTGATTATCTTGGAATTTTTAACATTATCATTTCATTATTTTTAGCATTCTTAATTGCTTTAACTATAAATGATTATTATGACAGAGAAATTGATAAAATAAATAATAAAAAAAATGTTTTTAATGAGGGCATTTTAAAGGAAAATGAATTCTTACCTTTTGTGATTGTTTTGTTTGTTTTGTGTGTATTCTTTTCAATTTCAGCTTCTTATAGTGTTTTTATTGTTTTGTTGGTCATATTATCATCTGCAATTATTTATTCAATTGAGCCAATTAGACTTAAAAGATTCTGGATATTATCCACCTTAAATTTAAGTTTTATATCATTAATGAGTATTGTTCTTGGCATTAGTTATTTTTATAAAGAAAATCCAATTTTGATTTTAAATGAGAAAATTACTTTAAGTGTTTTAATTGGAATAACACTTGGATTTGGCATAAAGGATTTATCAGATATTGAAGGTGATAAAAAAGGTTTTATATTTACCGCTTATACATTATTTGGAAATTTTGGAAAATTCATTCAAGGAATTTTAACAAGCTCAACATTCTTAATTATTTCAAAAATTCTTGAAATAAACATTTTAGTTGGATTTTTATTTTTTATTGTTTGCTTTATTTTTTCAATCCAAAAGAAATTTTACGAATTTTTATTTTTATTATTATTTTCAATTTTTAGCATAATTTGTTTTTATAAAATTTACCAAAGCGATAAATTTTTTAGTGAAGTTTCATACAATTACCATGCTTTGGAGTTAATGAAATTTTCAGATTTAAAACCATTAGAAAAAAAAGTAAATGATGTTTTAAATTATGAGTTTTGTAATAGAAATATGAGGGAAATTCAAGCACTTCTTTATTATGATTTGAAACAATATGAAAAATTAGATAGTTTAATGAATTTTATTTCAAATAGATGTTATTTAAATGGTCGTTTATATCACATTTGGTCATTAGCACTTTTTAAATTAAAAAAATATCATTTAGCTATTGAAAAAGCAAAAATAGCAACATTACTTTTAGAAATAGATGCCTATTGGACACTATCAGCAATGTACTATATTTTAAATGATAATTTCAAAAGCTTACATTATCAAAATATAGCCATTAAGAAAAAGGCACGTGATAAACTTGCTTGGACACTTTTTAATCCTTAATTTATTGCATTGTCCAGTAATTCTAAAACTATTTATTTTTATATATTTTTCCCACCCACTCTCAAATTAAGCCTTCGGCTTAAAAATACCTATTTTTATGCTTCGGGGGGCTTCGCCCCCCTTAAATTCCCCCCAAAAAACAATATTTATTGGACAAAGCATTAATTTACTAAAAATCTCTTATTTATCTTTCTCTCTCCATAATTAACATTTATTATATAAACACCAGAAGGCAGTTTTATATTCTCATTTAAAGCACCTTCAAAATCCTTTATATCTTTACTATAAACGAGCTTTCCTGATGGGGCATATATCTTAATAGATAAATTCTGCTTATTCTTGGACTTAATATATAAAACCTTCCCATTCTTTGAAATACTAATATAGCAATCTTCATATCTTTCTTCTGTATTTACAGGTGTTAATAATCCACAAGCAATCGTTTTATTAGTAGAAACACTAATAGAGCTATAAGTAGCACTTGAAACATTTATTCCAGTATTTCCATAATCAGACCAAGAACCACTTGCTGAGAGTGTAACTGAAACATTTGTTGATGGTGTTAAGCTTCTCCAATAACATGTATCCTGAAGACCGCTATCTGCTGCTAATAATCCGTCATAATTTCCTGCAGTCCATCCTGCTCTATTCGTATAACCTGCAATATAGGGAATTCCAGAAGCGGGTCTTATATCAATAGCTCTTGCAGATTCATCACCACTTGATAGAATGTACCTTACAGAGCCAACTAATGAGCAATTCGCTTTATTAAATCTTGCATAAAATAAATCACCTCCATTCCAAAATCCCGCCACATAATAATAATTTGCTCCTTCTACAACATCAATTCCAACATCATGACCAGGACCTCCTATCCTTCTTGCACAAACAAAATCTCCATTACTATTTAATTTTACAAACAAAACATCTCTATTACTTCCACCTGAAATCTCATCCGCTATAATAATTCCACCATCCGAACTTGGCTTCGCCCATGTAAAGTACTTACTATCCCCATAAATAGCCCTTGGATATCTTCTTTGCCATAAAAGATTTCCATTAGAAACATTTAATTTTGCTACAAAAATTTCATTAAATGTTGTTCCTACAACTACAATATTTCCATCAGTTGTCTGAAAGGCACTTGTTAGCCATTCATTACCACCTGTTCCAAGAATTCTACGCCATTGTAAATTCATATTTGCATCAAACTTAGCAACAAAACCATCATCATCATCACTCCAACCATCATTATAATATATATCCCCTGCCACAACAAATCCACCATCACTCGTTGGATTTATAGACAAAATTCTAATCCAGTCGGTATAATTCCCGCTTGGAGCCAAATTCCTTGCAGACAAGAAAGCGCCATTTGTGCCATTAAGTTTAATAACAAAAGCTCTATTACTTCCAGAACCTTGGCAAGTTGAAGGACCACCACTTGGAACACAACTTACTCCCCCTACAATTACATTTCCAGCATTATCATAAGTAATTTTATAAGACCAGTCATTCATATTTGACCTTCCTACAATTCTTTCCCAAACAGGCGTTCCATATTGTGTAGAAACAATAACAACAAAATCAGACCCAGTAGAAGCATCAATTTTATATGTCATAGAAAACAAATTGGCAACGATATTATTTCCAGGAGCATTAAAATCAATACCCCACAATTGATCCAAATTTGCACCACCATAAGTTTTTAAACCTGCCCAAATTTGAAGCTCAATGACGAATAACATAATCACTCACCCCCCTTTCTTTTAAAACATTATCTACTATCAAGCTATCCTTTTCGGTATAGTTTTTTAGTTTTATATATATAATATCTTGTTTTGTTCCGTCATATAGTGGTTTTTGACTATATTTTGCTCCTATGAAATTATCAGAAAGAGCATCTTTTATAGCATATATAAGCTGATTTATACATTCAGAGCAGTTTTTATAGTTTTGATCATATATCTCTACACTTAGTCTATTTACATCCCTTTGCATATAAAAAGGGTTCATAGTTTGGCTTATTATTAACCACATCATGTTCCACCTCCCAAGGTTTGAAAATTATAAAGCATAATTTTTTATCCTTTAAAATTTTCTCTATGACTGAGAAGAAAGAACATTTTAGAGAGCCTCCAAAAAGCTATATACCTTACTTTATTGTATTTCTTGCTCTTTGTGGAATATCAACAATTAACACGATTATTTTCTTTTTAAATTTAGGAAGTTTCGGCTCATCAATAATTCTTATATTATCTTCAATTCAAGTTCTATTGCTTGCTCTATTTTTCATGTATTTAAGATATGAGGATAAACTAACCGTAGCATTTGCCCTTATGCCTTTATTTTTTATATTTTTACTCATAATAGGAAATGTTATGGATAGCCATTTTAACAAGAAGGATTTAATAGAATATCAGAAGAATGTTATTAATAATAATAAGTAATTTCCCAAGTGATATTAAGCCACAAGAAATAAATGATGTTGATTTAAGCCCAAAATATGGTGCTACAATTAAAAATGTTTATTTTTATGACCAAAATGGTAAGAAAATTGAATTTAGTAGTTTGATTGATTATAAAGTGCCAATTGTTTTAATTCCTGTTTATTATACATGTGATGTTGTTTGTAGTACTACACTACTCTATACATTTGAGCAACTTAAAAATTTAAATGATTTAAAAATTGGTAAAGATTATAAAATCGTAGCATTTTCATTTGATTATAAAAATACTATTGAAGATGCTAAGATAAAATCAAATTATTGTAAAGTTGTTAATGGTAACGACGAAAATTGTAAATTTCTTGTATCAGACAGCTTAAATATAAATAAAATGTTAAATTTGATTGGATTTAAAGTAAAGAAAATAAGTAAAAATGAAATTGCTCATCCTGTAAGTGTTATTATTTTAACCCCAAGTGGCAAAATAAGCTCTTATTTATATGGTTTGAGTTTTCTTGGAAAAGATTTAAGGCTTGCCATTTGGAATGCTCAAATTGAAAAGATAGAAAACTTAACTGATTTAGCTAAATCAGCATTACTCTTTTGCTTCCATTATGACCCAAAAGGAGGACAATATGCCTTTAATTTTACAAAAGTAGCAGGAATAATTGGAATTTTGATGTTAATGATTGTATTTTTCATTGTTAAAATTTATAAGCCAAAACTAATTTAATTGCCTAAGTTTTGCTTTAAAATTATCGTAAATTATGAAAGTTATGATTACAGGTGCAAGTGGTTTTTTGGGTTCTTTTTTATGTGAAAAATTTTTAAGTGAAGGTTTTGAAGTTTTAGGTATAGATAATTTTTTAACTTCAAGCTTTAAAAATATAGAGCATTTAATTGAAAATAAAAGTTTCAAATTTATTGAATTAGATGTTTGCTTACTAAATGAAAATTATTTAAATGGATTTAAACCTGATATTATTTTACATTTTGCTTCACCTGCAAGTCCTGCGGACTATTACAAATATAAAATTGAAACAATGATGGTAAATTCCGTAGGAACAAAAAATTGTCTTGATATAGCAAAAAAATTCAATAGTAGATTTATTTTAGCTTCAACAAGTGAAGTTTATGGAGACCCACTTGTTCATCCACAAGATGAAAACTATTGGGGAAATGTAAATCCAATAGGACCAAGAAGTGTTTATGATGAAGGAAAAAGATTTTCAGAAGCAATAACTATGGCTTATTATAGAACTTACAATTTAGATATTAGAATTATTAGAATTTTTAATACTTATGGACCAAGAATGAGAATTAATGATGGAAGAGTAATATCAAACTTCATTGTTCAGGCATTAAGAGGTGAGAAACTAACGATTTATGGAGATGGTTCTCAAACAAGAAGCTTTTGCTATGTTGATGATTTAATTGAAGGAATTTTTAGAGTTTCTACATATGATAATTTAAATGGAGAAGTTATTAATCTTGGAAATCCATCAGAATTTTCAATTATAGAACTTGCTAACATCATAAAAGATATTTTACCACAAACCAAGGGTTTTGAATTTTTACCTCCACTTGAAGATGACCCAAGAAAAAGAAGACCAAATATCTCAAAAGCAAAAAAATTATTAAATTGGGAGCCAAAAATTCCATTAAAAGAAGGCTTAATAAAAACAATAGATTACTTTAAGAAGGTTTTAGAATTATGAAAGAAAAGCTAAAATTAACACCTGTTATGGAAGATTATTTAAAAAACATATATTATGAAATTGAAGAAAAAGGAAAATGTAGTATTGTTGAGCTTTCAAAACGAATAGGAACAAAACCTTCTTCTGTAAGTGAAATGATAGATAGATTAGAGCAAAAGGGACTTGTTAAACATGAAAAATATTCAGATATTAAATTAACTGAAATTGGAAAAAAAGTAGCTCTTGAAGTAATAAGACATCATAGATTGATTGAATTATATTTATTAAAAAGTTTGGGTTATGATTATGAAAAACTACATAGCGAAGCTGAAAATCTTGAGCATTATATATCAAGTGATTTAGCAAAAGCAATTTATGAATTTCTTGGAAAGCCAAAATTTGACCCTCATGGTCATCCAATTCCTGACGAAAAAGGAAATTTACCAAAAACTGAGCATTTACCATTATCAGAATTATCAAATAATGACAATTTTATCATTATTGAAATTCCAGATAATGACAATAAATTAACGAAATTTTTATATGAAAATTCAATTATCCCAAATAATAAAGGCAAAGTTATTGAAAAGAATGAAGTTGCAGGATATATGAAAATTATTATAGAGAATGAAGTAATTTTAAGTTTGGATATAGCAAGGCTTTTAAAAGTTAAAAAACTATGAAATGTTTCATAATTTTATTTAAAGATATTTTTGAGCTTGAGCTTTTAAAAAGAAATTTAAATATAGAAAATAACTTTTGCGAAATTAAGAATGAAAATAAAATTTTGAGATTTTTAATTTATGAGCATAAATTCCCATATAAGTCGTTATTTGAATTAGATAAAACTATTAAGGAAAACAAACTTTCAGGATTAATTATTTTAACAATTGGTTTTAATGTTGAAAAGTTTATAAAATTTTCAAGAATTCTCAAATATGAAACTTATGTAATAAAATTAAAGGAGGAAAACATTCCAAACAATGAATTAGTAATTGAAATGAAAGCTAAAAATTTTGATGAAATTTTTAAGATAATTTCAAATATCTAATAAAATTTTCAAATTTATTAATAGCAATTGGAATAAATTTTTTAAAAAATGTTTTGTTTATTGAAAGTTTTTTAAAAGCGGCACATACTTGCGATAATCTTTGAATTGAAATTTTTAAAAACTTTTCTTCATCCAATTTATAAAACTTAACTAATTCTTTCACAATTTCATAATTTAAATCTACATAAGGGTCTATTAAAAGACTTGAAAGGTCATATCCTTTTGGTCCAATATGAGCATTCTGAAAGTCTATAATTTTTATTTTATTGTCAATTATAAGTATATTTCTTGATTGAAAATCCCTATGCATAAAAACATAATCAAACTTTGAGATATCCTCTGCATTTTTATACAAAGCTTCCTTTAAACTCCTATATTTTGGATTAAATGCCAAAAAATAATCAATTTCATATTTCAAATGCTCAATATCAAAAATTGGCAATTCTTCATTTAAATGCTCAATTTCTTTTAAAACAGAAATTACATTATAGTAAATTTTATAATCCTTCCTGCTTTTCATATACTCAAATAAACTTAAATCTCCTAAATCTTCCATTAGAATTTCAAGATTTTCTTCATTATATTCATAAACCTTAGGAGCTAAATTTTTAAGAGCATTAGCAATTTTTAAATAATTTTTAAATCTAAATCGTTTTGTTTCTCTTAGGAGAATATATGTTTTATTTTTTATTAAAACTCTATAAAAAATTCTATCAGAGCCATCTTGTAATTTCTTAATAATTTTCATAAGGGGGAAAAAGCCCCCTATTGAGCAATCGTCCCAGCAACATTAGTTCTTCTTACAAATCCTTTTTTATCACCTGTATATTTTATAATTACAACGGATTTATCATCTGGTTTATTATCACCTCCATAAGAGATTCTTCCTGTAAGACCATTATAATCTTGATATTTCATTCTTAAAAGTATCCTTTGAGTTTCAATAGCTTTTGCCTCTCTTATTGCCTTTACTACAATGCTCAAAGCATCATAACTTAAAGCAGACCAAGATGATGGAATTGTTTTAAATTGCTGTTGATATTTATTAAAAAATTCTTTTGTTTTCTCATTTTCTAATGGGAAGAAGTGCGCTACATAGAAGTTTTCACCAGGAATTTGGACAGCTTGCTCTTTGATTTCATCCCAAGCATCAGGACCTACTAATATACCATCGTATTTTAATTCCTGTCTAATATCCAAAAGGATTTTATCCAAATCAACAGCATAAGTATTTATAATAATGGCATTCTTAGTGGTTGGTTTTGGTGTTTCTTCTTTTTTAGATTTTCCTTTAACAGCAACTTTTTGCTCCTTCTTGAACTTAGAAATGGAATTTTTCAAGTCATTTATTAAATCTGCTCTTGAGCCTCTAAAATTAATCTCATCAACAACATTTATATTATACTTACTTAATGCTTTTTTCTCTCTTTCAGAAATATCAACAGAATATTCACTATTAGGATCTTTAACAATAACAACCTCACTAACACCAACCTCACTTAAAATATATGCCAAATTAGCAGCAATTATGGAATTAGTAGCAGCAACACTAAATATATATTCACTTTTATTAAAAATTTCATCAGTTGTTATAGAAGGAGAAATAACAGGAATTTTGTACTTGTTTATAAGCTCAATAGATTTATTATCAATTTCTCTTGTTAAGATAGGACCAATAACAATATTTACACCTTGTTTTTTAGCATTCTCATAACATTCGTTGAACTTCTCAGCTTTTCCTTCTGTATCACAATAACTAAATGTTATATTCTTTTCACCAAGGTCAAGAACTGCAAGATTTATACCATTTTTAGCATCTATTCCATAGCTTAGACCAGATTTTTCAAGAGGTAAAGCAACCATTATTTTAGCTTTATCTGGTGCACATGACCAAAAGAGCAAACTTATAAGTATAATCAACTTTCTCATGGTTTTAACCTCCTTTTATCTGCCTTAAAAATTTTATATCATTTTCATAAAAAAGCCTTATATCATTTATATTATACTTTATCATTGCTATTCTTTCAATACCAAGACCAAAAGCAAATCCACTATAAATATCAGAATTTATATTACAATTTTTCAGAACATTCGGATGAACCATACCCGCTCCAAGAATTTCAAGCCATTTATTGTCCTTATATATTAAAACTTCTAAACTTGGCTCAGTAAAAGGAAAATAAGAAGGTCTAAATTTGATTTTTATATCTTCCGAGAACAATTTACGAATGAAAATTTCAATTGTTCCTTTCAAATCAGATAATGAAACATTCTTATCAACATACAATCCTTCAAGTTGATGAAAAACAGGAGAATGTGTAGCATCTAATTCATCCCTTCTAAAAACTCTCCCTGGTGCTATTATCCTAATAGGAGGTTTTTTTCTTTCCATAGTTCTAATTTGTATTGGTGATGTATGAGTTCTTAAAAGTTTATTATTTTCTAAATAGAATGTATCTTGCATATCTCTCGCAGGATGATATTTTGGAATATTTAAAGCAGTAAAATTATACCAATCTTCTTCAATTTCAGGTCCATCCTCAACACTAAAACCCATGCTAATAAAAATTTCAATAATTTCATTAAAAACCCTCGTAATAGGATGAATATTACCAAATGCCCTTTTATATCCCAATAAAGAAATATCATAAAAACCACCTTCTAAGTCAATTATTTCTTCCTTCTTTTTTTCAATTTTTTCCTCCAAAAATTCCTTAATTTCATTTAATTTAGCCCCAAAAATTTTCCTTTCTTCAATTGCTAAGTTTTTTAAATTTTTAATCATTTCACTAATAATTCCTTTTTTGCCAAGATATTTACTCTTAAACTCATTTAAATCATTTAAGTTTTTAACATTTTCTAATTCTTCTAATGCTTTTAATTTAATCTCTTCTAAATTATACATTTAATGCTAACTTCACATCTTCAACAAGCTTTTTAAAAGCTTCCGGCTCATTTATAGCCATTTCTGAAAGTGCCTTTCTATTTAAATTTACATTAAGTTTTTTGAGACCATAAATGAATTTTGAATAATTTAATCCAAATTCCCTAACAGCAGCATTTATTCTAACAATCCAAAGTTTTCTAAAATCTCTTTTTCTTTCCCTTCTATGAATATAAGAATAGTATAATGACCTTATCACTTGCTCATTAGCTCTCCTAAAAACTTTTGATTTTGATAGATAATAACCTTTTGCTAATTTCAAAATTTTCTTATGCTTTCTTCTTCTCACAAATCCCGTTTTAACTCTCATAACCCAACCTCCTTTTCAATATCTGAAAATTTTATTTTCTTTCCTTCAAGAAGTTCTATTTCATCATCAAAAGAATAAATGCTTCTTTTATTATCTTCAATAACAATAACTTCTCTCCTGCTTAATAAAACCCATATTTGCTTCTTAATCCCAATAGAGCTATAATAATTCATCTTCTCCTCAATATCAATTTCTTCTTTTTCCTTTTCAATCTCTATAACTAAATCAGGTGCTAATTGAAGAATACTATCTGAAATATCTTTAAGCTTCCTCTTGGATATTAAAACAATATCAGCAGATAATATAAGAAGAGGATTCTTCTTAATTAAAATACCAACTTCATCAACCATTACATTATATTTTCTCTTAAAAATTTTATTCAATTTGTTTGAAACCTCAAAAACCCATCTTCCATGTTTTACACTTGCAGCCATAATTTCAACCTCTTTACCATTTAAAACTATTGAATGCTCTGGAATTTCATCTACTTGCTCATAAGTCCAAATTTTCTTTTCCATAGTTTTCATTTTAATACTCCCTTTTAAAAGTTTGAAAATTTTAAAGCATTAGAAATTATATTGTCTGTATTGTCGAATAATTCTAAAATATAGATTATTTCTTATTTTGCCTGCCCACCTTTAAACTAAGGCCTCGCCTTAAACCCTGATAAATTCAGTAATTTCATTAAAGAACTCATAAATTATTGGTTTTCAGGAACTTAACATTATTTTTTTAACCTTGCCACCAATTTTAATATCACTTAAAGAGCCTTAAAATTTTTTTTATTATTCCATCTTCTATTTTTGCATTTTTTAAGTAATTTTTTGTGATTTCATAACCTAAGTCAATTAGCTTTCTTGTTTTATTAAAATCAAATATGGACAAATTATAAGGACATTCTAAGGGAATATAATGAATTTTAACCTTTTTATGCTTTGCTAAATACTCTTGTTCTTCTATTCTTTTTTCAAGAAGATAAGAAATTGAAGCATTTATTATATTTAAAAATTTTAGCATTTTAAAGTCTTCCCTTTTACCTTTAATATGTAAAGCCCATATTTCTCTTGCTCCTTCATCAATTGCAATTTTATATGGTAAATTGCTATAAAATCCTCCATCTATTAATTCCATATTTTTATATTTATATGGAGGAAAGAATGGAATAAGTGCAGTTGAAGAGAGAATAGCATCCAAAATTCTTTCATATTTATTTTTACCAAAAACATATTCTTTTCCTGTTTTAATATCAAGAGCAATAATATAACATTTTAATTTTAATTCCGAAAATGTTCTAACTGGTGAAGTTTTAACAATAAATTGTTTAAGATTTTCATTTGAGAATAAACTTTCCTTATTTCTTAAAAAATTCATAAGGATAGAAATTCTAATATCTCCAAATATATCCTCTTTTTTTACATTTAACCATATTTTTTCAAGTTCCCTAATACCTTCTAAATTTGGTTTATAGGCAAAATAAACACTATTTAATGAGCCAATTGAAACACCTATTACAAGGTCAAAATTTATATTATTCTCCAATAGCGCCTTTAATGCTCCAACTTGAATTGCTCCCTTATTTGAGCCACCACTTAATATAAGAGCCTTCATCTTACCTTATAGTAATACTTTTGCCTATAACCATAATTTGAGTTTAAATCAAACCCATTTAAAATATAAACTTTAATTTTCTCTTTTTGTAATCTCAAAATAGATTCTTTTAAGCTATCTACTGGTGTATAATTCATTTTCAAAACAAAAACAATATTTTCTAATTTATCAACAACAATTTTAGTTTCAGCGGTTCTTAAAATCGGAGGTAAATCTAATATAATAACATCAAATTTATCTTTTAAGAGCTTTAAAAATTCATCAAACTTACTATTTGAAAATACTGCTATTGGATCAATAAATGTTAGTCCTCTTGGAACAACAAATAAATTTTCCAAATAGTTATAAACGAAATTTTCATAATTAGTAGTTAAAATATCAGATAAGCCTAAATTTTTTGAATTTCCTATTATTTCCGTAATATCTCCCTTTCTTAAATCACAATCTAAAAGAACAACCTTTTTATTCATCATAGCAATAGCACTCGCTAAATTTAGAGAAATATAACTTTTACCTTCACCTTGAATAGAACTTGTAATTCCAAATAACTTCAAATTATTTAATGAATTTTCTAAAATAACAATTCTGAAACTTTCTAAATATATATGTCCTTCCATAATTTTTTTATAATCTCTATTTTTTAGAATAGTTAAAGGAAGATAGTTTTCGTCAGAAATTTCGGGGATAATGTAAGCTTTAATTATACCGAACTTTGATAAGTCATCTAGTTCCTTAATAACATTGGAAGTATAACTTTTAATAATAATTAGAACCGCTGAAAAAAATAATGAAAATATAGCTGAAAATATTAAATTTCTTACCCAATTTCTTCCTTTTATTTTAATATAAGGTTTTTCTGTAAATTCAAGAATTTTAAAATCTGGAACAATTTCCGCTTCTTGAATTTTTATCTCCTCCATTCTTTGTGATAGAATTGTTATTATGTCTTCAATAGCCTTCTTTCTTGAAACTAAACTTATTGCTTCCTTTTCTGTTTCAAATGTTGATGAAAGCTCACTTTTTAATTTCAATTCATTTTTTCTCAATAAATTT
>Ga0080007_1061947_pt1 | contig 24973 bp, 25 predicted proteins | sample OctOCTMetagenome_FD_69210 | JGI IMG/M metagenome (GOLD analysis project Ga0080007, IMG submission 69210) | Hot spring and microbial mat streamer communities from Octopus Spring Streamers, Yellowstone National Park, USA - OCT_B (SPADES... | ecosystem: Environmental > Aquatic > Thermal springs >...
ATGCTTCCTAAACTTGGTATATCAGGAGACCATACCCAGAATGTAACATTTCCATCTTTAATATCATATTTAGAAGCATCAAACTTAAACATAACTTCTCCATTAACAGAATTATTTTTACCCATTAAATAATAATAACTGGATTGATTGAAGCCAAAATGAATGTTGTTAATTGATAGTTTTTCGAAGGTTACAAAATCTCTTACGGTAGCTTTAAGTTTATAAATTCCGCTACCAGTGTAGCTCTTAGTATATGTCCATTTACCATCTACATACTTATACAGCTCTATTTCAAATCTTAGCACTTTCATTACTGTTTTAAAAGCTACTGCACTACTAGAATTAGGAACATAATATGTATCATTGTTATAATTATAATAGTCATCTAAAACATCCAAAACTACATAATACAAGTAGTCCTTGCTTGGATCATCACCTACAGTAAATGTATAGCTAGCATATCCTGCGCTGTTTGTAGTCAAAGTAACCCTATCTATTATTTGCTCTATTCCAAGCCAAGTTGTTATGTTTTGTAAGCTTGAAGATGATGAAGAAGATGATCCTGAATTCATTATTATTAATGGTATTCTAGGCTCAGGAAGACCTCTAGGCAACTCAAAGCGTCCAATTCCTAAGCCATATGGCCTTTCATCGTAAATTCTAGCACTTTGCCCTGTTTGTTGATTTGATTGACTAGTATTAAAAGCTTTAACTTCCTTAATTATTTCATATCTTATCAGCGTAGCATTTACTTTATAATTAGCCAAAGCTACTTTGCTGTTATCACTTTTCTTTATTCCAAATACTTGGAACGTAACACTTACTTGCTGACCTTTTCCAACATTGTTAACATAATTGCTATGACTTGTAATATTAGCCAGTGAAGAAACGAAGCCATGATAAACAGTAGTTATTTTTGCTGAGCTGCCATTATAATATATGCTCGTTTCTATGCTTTTTACCGATATTTCTATTTTGCCTATGCTTGTAGCATTCCATATAAAGGAAACATATCCATTATCATTTGTAAAATCAACGACATAATATTGATATGAAGTCTTGGGATTGTATATCTTAAGGTGTGTTTGCATATTCTTAACAGCTAAACCAAAAACATCCCTAACCTGCACTGTAACGTTAACCAGTTCATTCTTCCAATAAGAGAACTTGTTCGTTGTTATAATTATATTCACAGGTCTCTTCTCAACATAGAATTCCGTGGAGGTTCTCATCATTATACCCAATTGATTATCCATGGAAATAGGTATTGTAGCTGTTAAATTATTTCATCATTAAGTGAAAAAATCATCAAAATTTCAGGGAGGCAATGGAACATACTCAGCTGGCTTTTCTACTGTCTCCTTTGGTTTCCATATCAATGCTAAGATTCCCCCTATTAGACCTAGTATCAAGCCAATAAAGAAGCCTCCTCCTGCAAATATTGAAGCTATTGAAAATATGATAGCTATTATTCCACCAATTTTCACTCTTCTTAGTTTACCAGAATTTATCATTATAGCTCCTACTATTACTAAAATTCCTGATGCTATTCCTACCAAACCGGTTATTTGTACAATAGACCGCAGATTTTCAATATCAATTTCTACCGGTAAAAATCTTTTTAATTCTTCTTCACTTATTAAGAAAGAAGCTGCTAGTGCAAGAAGCGCAACCGATAAAATGATTATTCCTCCAATTAAAGAAAGTATAAACGCTACTGTTGGTTTTTCTCTAGCCATATTAAAGATATATTTTTAATACTTTTAAAATTTTCAAATTTTTTAAACCTCAAAGTAATACTTTAAATATTTAGCTTAAAATATATTATACAGATGGAAAGAGATCTAAGAAGTGAATTTATAAGGCTATTGAAAGAAGATGAAAGATTTCGTTACGAAGTATTAGGTTTATTAGGTTTAAGAGAAATTGTAAATAAATTAAGAAGATGCGGAAGGAAATTTAACGGGCATGTAAGTTAAGTGAAGAAAAATGAGTAAAAGTAACAAGCATTTAGAAGAAAATGACAAAGAATTTGAACAGTTTACGACTCTTGTAGTTTTTCGTGAAGCATTGGAAGATGGATTTAGGCGTTTTACAGCTGAGGCAATAAAATTGATAATGAAAGAAAGAGGGGTAGATTGTGATGTTAGAATAAATGTAGTTTTACCTGCGAACGGTGTTAAAATAGTTGATATATTCTGTAAAGATCCCTTAATAGTTGGTGTAACAGCATTATCACTACGTAATATTGAAGAGGCTAGGAATCAATTGGAAAAGCTAAATAGCTATGTAATTGCAGCAGAAAAATTTACAAATAAAAAAATATATTTGAAAGTTTTAGCGGTAAAATTTGTTAAACAAGAAGTAGCTAATTTTTTAAAAGAAATAAGCGAGAAAGAAGGAATTTATTTAATATTGGGAAGAGAGATTGATGTATTTTAAGTATTTTTCTTAGATTTAAAGTATCTTCGTCTTAACTAAGGACTACTTTTTTAAGATTGTTATATTTTAAAAAACTAACCATTATTGTTCTTATAAATTAATAATTTTTAAAAATGTTAAATTCGATGGCCCGCCGACGGTCATCCAAAATAAATTATTTTCGTTTAATGAATGCTTACAATTAAAAATTAATTTTTAATTTGATATATAAAATAGTGTGAATTTTCACAGAAAATACTTTATCAGAATAAATGAAGATGTAGATGTACCTTTGATTGGTTGCATAGCTTTTGGTGTAATTGACCGAGGAACAAATGTAGTTGAGCTGAGATCAAATACTTATTGTCCTTTAAACTGTATATTTTGTTCAACTGATGCAGGACCTTATTCTTGTCACAGGCAAAGTGAATATAGGGTTAATAGAGAATTATTAGTTTCTTATGCGAAAGAAATGGTTAAATTAAAAGGAAAAGATGTAGAATTTCATTTAGATAGTGTTGGAGAACCGCTTGCCTATGATGAGTTACCAGAGCTAATTCATGATCTAAAATCGATTGACGGAGTTAAAGTTGTGAGTCTTCAAACGCATGGAGCTCTACTTTCTTACAAACTTGCTGAAAAGTTAGCTGCAGAAGGATTGGATAGAATAAATCTTAGCATAGATACAACCGATCCTGAAAGAGCAAAATTTTTACAAGGAATGCCATGGTATGATGTAAGAAAAGTAATGGAAGTAACTGAATGGATAGTTAAAAATACAAACATAGATGTTCTGCTTGCACCTCTCTTGCTACCTGGAGTAAATGAAAAAGATATTGAAGATGTTATTGAATGGGGTAAAAAGATAGGTGTAGGAAAAAGATTTCCAGGATATGGAATACAGTTATTTTTAAGACATAAGCATGGTAGAAATCCAAAGAATTTAAAAAAGATGAATTTTGCAGAATTCAAGGAGTTATTAAGATATTGGGAGAAAAAACATGGAGTCAAGTTAATATATAGCGATGAAGATTTCGGTATCCATAAAGCGCCTAGCTTGCCTATTTTATTTGAAAAAAATGAAAAAGTAAGAGTAAAGATTGTAGCTCCTGGTTGGCTTAAGAATGAGTGGCTTGCAGTACCTTTAGGCAGATTCGAAGGAAGCAGAGTAATAACAGTAATAGCTGAGAAATTAGATATAGGCGTAAAAATTCCTGTTAGAATAATAGAGAACAAGCATAATATTTATCTAGCTAGACCTGTTTGGCAATAAATTTAATGTAAATATTTAAGGCTTTTTCAAAATTCTAATTACTTCCTTCCATATCGGATCCTCAAGACTTGGAAGTGTAGACAAAGGATAAAAAGATATTCTGTCAAGAATTCCTTCATATCTTTTCTTTAATTCATAAGATGCTTCTACCATTGTTCCCACAACAGCGAATTTTTCTAAGATCTCATCACTGATCAAAGAGCGCATTTCATTCCATTTACCTTGTCTTGCATATTCAGATAATTTCTTAGCTTCTTCAATTAAACCATGTATTTCAAATACAGGTCTATAAGTAGGAGTCGAAGCATAGAAAGCTACTGCGTCTCTAACAAATTCCTTTGATTTATCTATATCTTCTTTATTTTTACCTGTTGCTACAAATACGCTACAAGATAATTGAATTTCTGACCTGCTTCTTCCTGATTTCTTTAATCCTTTTTCAATGTTTGGCAACACTATTTTGCGTAAATATTCTATTGAATGTAAAGGATGAACATGCAAGCCATCACATAGCTCACCTGCAACTCTGCACATTATAGGATTTACACCTGCAATAAAAATTGGTATTCTAGGAAAAGCTATAGGTCCAGGATTGAAGAAAGGAGTCATAAGATCCAATTTATAATATTCTCCTTTGAAGTTCAAAGGTTTATTGTATTGCCAGCAGTCCCAAATAGCCTTTAAAGCAAGAATGTATTCTCTCATTCTAGGCGCTGGAGGCTTCCATTCAATGCTAAATCTTCTTTCTATATGTGCTTTAATCTGTGAACCCAATCCAAGAATTAGTCTACCTCTAGAAAAACTTTGCAGATCCCATGAAGTATAAGCTAATGTCATAGGGCTTCTTGTAAAAGCTAAGGCTATACTCGTTCCTATTTTAATATTTTTTGTATGCTCTGCAATTAGCATTAATCTTAGAAAGGGATCATGCTTTATTTCGCTGATCCAAATACAATCAAAACCTAAATTTTCAGCAACCTTACCAAGCTTGATCATTTCTTCAATGTTCTCATCGAAACCTGTTATATTGAAATCGAAAAACATATTTTATATTATTTTTTCATAATTTTAATTTTTAAAAGAAATGACGACCCCCTTCTTAGGAAGAGGAGTTTCGATTGTTTAACGTAGAAAAGTTCAATAATTTCTTAATTATTGTTTAACAAGATTTTCTTGTAAAATAAATTCATATAAGGATTAATATGTTTATAAAAAATTTAAGAATATATTATTTGAAGATATAAAAAATTAATTTTTTAACAACAGCTAAAGAATTGTGCCCACCAACTTATAGGGCTAGGATTCCTTTCTATACTAAGGAAAGCGTCAACTGCTACATAGGGACTTGCATCCCAATGAGTAGTAACAAAGTTAGTGCATATTCCTTCACGGTATTTTCCATAAGCTCTAACAATTGCAGAAATTGTCCCCTCACCCTCTTTTGAATGGGTAAAAGTACATCTATAAGTATACCAGCCTACCCAATCATAGGATAAATCATCTACTTTCTCTACCCTGATTCCAGGTATAATGTAAAATTTCCCTTTAGCGGAAGTTATACTCATTAACGTCCAATCGTTTTCAAAGAAAGCATATACTTTAGCTACTTGTTCTGCTATTATAACTACATAACCGTTTTTATCACATCCATTAGTTAATGGACATGGCGGAGGCGTTCCTCCACCACGTGGCCTGCATATCCATTCTTCTATGTACGAATTGACCTCATAAGTATATTTTCTGTAAATTTCTTCGAATTTCATTTGTTTACCATTCACATTTCCTTCATAGATTACAGTGGAATCTTCATAACGATCAAGCAACGTAATAGACATGTTTGAGTGTTTCAATATTTCAAACTGACCATTATTGATAATCCAAATTACATCAATTAAATTAGGCATTTCAAAGGAGTCATTTGGCAAGCTTTCGGTTTCAAAAATGGAATAGTTGTAGTTTTTACCTATTTCAGCAAAATTGTATGTAAATACATGAATTAAAGTTTGCAAACCAAGGCTTGACTTTATTCTTTGAATAATATTTTCATCTAAATTATAATAAGGTAATACACAATCGAAACTGTTACCTAAATATGTAACTTTCTTTATCTCTGAATACTCTTTTACTACAGCAACAATTGGAGGTTTATTTAACCAGAAAGGTAAAACAAAACTTGAAGAAATAACAACAGCGATTAATGCTAATAAAATAGGCAATTTAAGAGTAGCTTTTTTGTTTAATATTATTTTTTTCGGGGGAGCATTTAAATTTTTAGTGGACATGACCTCTCCTAATATTATTTTCTTCGGGGGTATTTAAAAAGCTTTAAAATTATTCAAAGAATTTTAATAACCTATAAACTACTATTTACACAAAGCGTTAAGAGACCAAAGGAAATTTGTTCCTTCACAATTTTTATAGCTAAGCAAATCTTATCTAGATTTCTTTTCTTGCAAACTTTTTTCTAATTCAATTATACTTATTACTAATCCTGTATGAGGAAATATATGTGGGAAATTACCCCTATGCTCTAATGTTTCGCTATCTAAATGCTCACCAAAAAGCATTAAATTTGTTGAACAGTCGATCATTTTCTTTATAATTTTCCTAGCTTTATTAAATTCCCCAAGTCTTATATAAACTCTAGCAAGCCAAGAAGAACAAAGTAAAAAAGGATGCTGTGTTTTACCTAAGAAATCTCTTTTGTACCTAAGAAGAAGTCCAAAGGAAACCTGCAATTCGTTTTCTATACGCTTCAATGTAGAAAGGAATCTCTGATCCTTAGCATCAATGAAATCATATAAAGGAAGAGTTAAAAGGGAAGCATCAACATCCTTAGAACCATAATATGAAGTAAAAGAATTCATCTCATTGGAATATCCGTTTATTAAAATATCTTGTCTTATTTCTTCTGCAATTCCCTTACATTCTTGAGACAATTCTTTATAACCTAATTTGAAAGCCAACTTTGAAGTTCTATCCATTGCAACCCAGTTCATCAATTTTGTATGAACGAAGTGTTCTTCAATACCCCTTTCTTCCCAAAGACTAGTACTCTTGTTTCTCCAAGATTTCTTAACCCAATCAACTATAGCTTCAATAACCCACCAATTTTGAATGATATATTCAGCATCATTTGTAGCCAAAAAATATTCATAAATACAATTCATGAAGCTACCTTCGGTATCCATTTGAAGTTGAAGATATGCAGAATTACCAATTCTTACAGGTTTTGAATTCTTGTATCCATCAAGCCATTCAATTTCTTCTTCAGCAATAGGTTCAGTTCCATCAACAGGATATAATGGATGGTCGAAAGGTTTTGAAGAAGGATCTACTACGCTGAATAGAAAATCAAGCGCATGCTTAGCTTGCGTTATCAAATTAGCCTTTATCAATGCTTCAATCGCATATGTTACATCCCTTACCCAAACATATCTATAATCCCAATTTCTATCCGAACCTATTATCTCAGGTAAAGAAGTTGTTGGAGAAGCAATTATCCCACCTGAAGGTCTATACATTAAAGCTAATATTGTAATTAAAGATCTCATATAAGCATCTCTGAATTCTTCACTTACTGGTTTTACATCCTTCACATTATCTTCCCAAAAAAGTAGGAAATATTTTAAAGATTCATAAGGATCGGGATAAACTATTGCTCTTTGACTAAATAAACCATACCTTAGATCTCTTGTATAAAGTAGAAACAAATATCCTTTTCCTGGCTCTACAATTATTTTGGATGAATTTTCCAATGTATATTTACCATTTATCGATAATTCCAATCCTTCTTTGCTCGTAGGATTCTTAAAAATTAAACCTTTATCCACAACTTCAACAGCTGGATTTATCAAACCATAGTTGAATACAGGCTTTATATCTACAACAAAAGGAATTTCAGATTCAAATAATCTAATTATAGCAGGTAAGCCTAAAGGCAAAAAATCAATTAATTTAAGCACACCCTTATCACTTGAGAAGATTGTTTGTAAAGCTGTGGAATTTCCTAGATATGATACTTTGATCTTACATTCATAAACTGGTTTAATTTGGTAATAACCTCCATTATCTTCATCTAGGATCTTTGTAAATACAGATGGCGAATCAAATCTAGGACATGGAAACCAGTCAATGCTTGCGTTTAATTCTAATGCAGAAGTAAGTCCGTTGCTTAAAAATGCGTAATATTCCACTACCATATAGAATAATAATTTATTTAGGTTTGGTGATATTTATATTTTCAAAATCTGATTGCGAAGCTTGGTATTTTTCCATTAAACTCTTTAATTTTTTTGAAGTTAGTAAACTGAACATATTATTCATAATAAAACTTAAACTAAGCAAAAATAAATTTTAATAAAAATTAACTTTAATATTACTTTAGTATTACTTGTTAATTTTAACTATATACCATTTCTTATGTTTCTCGAATTTTAAACTAAATTTTTAAAATTAATTCAATAGCTTATTATGACTTCTGAATTGTGGGTTTTTATATATCTTGACTAAATAATTTATGGGTAGGACACAGCCATCTTTAACAAGGATAATAGATTTGGAATTGGAAAAACTAGATAAAATTACAAATAAACTAAGAGATGAAGAGCTTGCTGAGATTATTAAAGAAGCAAAGGAGAATGTTAGGAAAATCGAAGAAGCTGTTCAAGATGAAATTGTAGATCCTTTGGAGGTGATCTTGCTTGCCTTCCTCGTATCTAATAGGTTACGTAATAGACGCGATACCTAAGTATAACAAAATTGAGCTAATATTAGACGGCTTTAGAAAAGCAAGCGTTAAAACTACATATCCAATATATGTTATAACAGAAGAACCTAGCAAAATAATGCAAATACCTGATATAGTTAGTTATCATGAAGAAGAATGGAAAACAATAGATAACAAAAAAATGAAAGTTTACAGATTTGAAAGCAGATCAATAGAAGCTTATTATTATCTCAAGAATAAAGTTGAAGTTGTTAATGAATTTCCTAGCATTATTTCCCAAACTTTAGAAAGATTAAAAGCTTTACCTATGCATAAAGTTAAAATTGAAGAAAACAAGGTTGAATTGCTAGAAAATGAAAATTCTCTTGATTTTCCTGAGGTCAAGTATGTAAAGGTGGAGCTTGAGGATTGGTATGGAAAGTCTACTAAAGGAAATCGCTATGTTCTTTACTTAAACGGAAAAATTAAAGAAACAGGAGACATAAGAGATCTAGAAATAGAAGCAGATGTCGCTGAATGTTCTGGAATAAGCTACGATAAAGTTAGAGCTTCGGTAAAGATACTGGAAGAGAAAAAGAAATCTCCTGTAAGTGTTAAGGGATTAATTGAATGGAGCAAAACTGCTAAGGTTTTATTAAGGGAAATAAGATATGCTACAATAGGCAAAGCTTTAACTACCAATGAAGCATGGGTAGCATTGAAAAAGAAAATTCTGATACCAAGAATTAAGATCAATGTTGAAAAGGAAAGGAGTTTTGATGAATTGATTTTCGCAGATAAAGGTGGGCTAATACTTTTTCCTAACACAGGCTTTTATGAAGATGTTTATCAATTAGATTTTTCTTCAATGTATCCTTCAATCATAGTTAAATATAATATATCAGCAGAAACAATAGATGCATGCGATGATCTTAAAACTCCTCTTCATAATATATGCTTAAAGGAAAAAGGAATTGTTCCTGAAGCTTTGGAAAGATTAATAGAAAGAAAGAATAAACTTAAAGCGATCGATGAAGAAAGAGCTGAAGCGATAAAATGGATGCTCGTAGCTTCCTTTGGATATCTTGGATATAGAAATTCAAAGTTCGGTAAAATAGAAGCCTATGAGATGGTAACATATTTTGCAAGAGAAATAATGAGAAAGGCTATAGAAATAGCTAAAAAGAACAATTTAATTGTAATCCATGGTCTTATAGATTCTTTATTTGTAAAAGGAGAAAATATTGAAAGCTATATTGAAGAAGTTGAGAAGGAAACAGGTTTAAAAATGAAAATTGAAGCAAAATTTGATTGGGTTATATTTACAAAAAATAGATCTGAACAACCTTATCCCCAAAGATACTTTGGAAAGCTTAAAAACGGTGGAATGAAGATAAAAGCCGTCATAAAGGATAACATGCCCAACTTGATAAAGGAATTCCTTAACAACGTTTTTAAAGAACTAGAAAAAGCCTCTTGTTATAATGAAGTCAAGGAAATAATTGAGAACTTTGATCTAAGAGAATATAAAAGAAGAGCATTTTATGGCAAACCAATAGATTACGTTTTATGGATAAAAGGTAAGCCTTACTTGAGGAATTCAAAAGGTTTCTATAGAGCTGAGCTTGGATATAAAGGTCATGATCCTTATTATTATCTTGAATATTTAGAAAGAGTATATAAAGATCTTTTGTCATGGATCTCGTAAAAGAATTGGAATTTGCTTATATTACAGGTTTAGAAGAAATAGATGTTTATCTTAAAAATGAAGAAATAATAGAATTTTACTCAACAAGCTCGGAAGCTTTGGATTTAATATATCATAGAACAATTGTTTTGCTTTCACCTCTGAATTTACTAATTGTTAAAACTTATGGCGGTCTTAATCCTTTGCTCATTAATACTTTCAAAAGGATCATAGGAAAGCATAAAATAGATTTAGGAATAAGGAGAGCATTTAAAGCTGAAGAAATCGCAGAATCAATAAGAGGTTTTGATATAAATGAAAAGCTAATTATTTATAATCCATATTCTTTCAAAAAGCTTTATGCAAACATAATAGGAGCTATAAAATCAAGAAGAACAAGAACAATAATATTTTCTTTGATGAATAGAAGGAAAGAAGGTAGCACTTTTGGTTTACATATCGCTCATACCGTAATAGAAATAAAGGAATATAGAAAAGGTTTAGGCTTTAAATTCATAAAAAGTCCTATTGTAGGCAACATAGAAATTAGAATTCCTTTAACTTCAATATTAGGCAATTACAAAATAGAATTAACTAATTGGTTTATTTAAAAAGTTGGAATAATTTAAGGCTAAGATATCTTAAAATTTTAAAAATTATTTGTTTATATAAATATATTTAGAAAAAATACATATGGAAAAAAGAAAACTTACACTTAGTATAAGGAAAGATCTATTAGACGAGGTTAAGAAGTATGCTAAAAATGAAGGTATAAATTTAAGTAATATTGTTGAGGAGTATTTTGAATATCTTGTATTAGAGAAATGGATAGATGACCTTGCAGTTGAGCTTAAACTTGGAGATTTGTCTTCTACTTCTGAATTGGAAATTCCTTTTAACAGACCTAAAGGCTTGGATTCCTCAAATATCATTAGGAAACTTAGAGATGAACGTGTAGATGATCCTTAACGTATATGCTCGTATTATTGAGACTTTTTCTGTAAAGAGATTCTTCGCCTATAATATGTTCCCAGAAGCGGAATCATTAGATTAATTAATACCAGAATACCTATTGAAATGTTAAAGAATTCAAGAAACTCCCTCATAGGATTAGTATCGTATAAGTAGAAAGGCGGAACCCGCAATGCATATAATCCTAATTTAAAGGAATAATAGATTGGTAGTGTTAAGGGGTATACGGCAGAATAGTAAAATATCAATAATAGGTTCAATAACAGAATCATAATTAGGAAGGGCGCACGCTTTCTGAAGAACAAGTATAAAATTAGCCAAAGAGGTGGAAACGTGAATATGAAAACTAATTGCAAGTACGTGAAGAAGAATACGTAAGGTAATAAATCAAAAAATCTTTCAAAGAAATATGATATCAAGAAGACCATTGAATGTATTATATCATAAAAAGTTAGACCAGCTGGGCCATAATACCCTTTTCCAGCAATTAAGCTTGATATCAGTATAGGAAATGTAAAAATAAATACAGGATAGAAAGCTAATATTGAGAAAATTATTGAAATTTTTTCTTTATTAAAATATTTGAAAAATAAAATTAAAGAAATATAAAAAGGTATGAAGATAATAATATAAGAAAGATAATTGTAAACATCAGGAAACAAAATTGGATAAAACTCAAAAGTATCGGTAGCGGTTAAAATAGTAGATACCACAGCTACTGTTGTTATAGCTAAGAGATAGATCACATTCTTTTTAATAAAGTTCTCTTTATACCTCTCTGAAAAGCTATTTTTTAGAAACATTATTAGCATTATGAATATTATAAGCATAAAAGCAACCGAGCTGTAATACATTGATTCTGTAAAAATATCAGCACGAACATTTTCCACAACTCCTTTACTGGTTACCAAAGTATGAATGCTTCCCATGTAAATGTCTCTTACTGTAAGTATCAATTTTATTAAAACAAAAATAAAGAATGATACAATGAATATGGAAGCAAACAACCTAAATTTTAAATTTCCGAAATAAATATAAACTAAATTATATAAAGAAATCAAAAATAATGTTAAAAATAAAATGGATAATTCGCTGAAATGATGCAAAGCGACAATCGCTTCTGGCCTATCAGAATAATTCCCAAAATAAATACCAAATTTAATAACGTAAGACCAATAAATATAAAGAATCAAAGCTAAGAGGAAATTAACAAATGTAAACACTTTAACATTCGAATCTAGAGAAAATTGGAAGATTTTATTCGCTGATATATTGTAATTACTAAATCCTTTTGAGGTAAAACTCTTTCCCATTAAACCTATTAAAAATTAAAAAGCTAAACTTATATTTCTAATTTTTTAATCTTATTCAAATTTTTTTTAAAAATAATTTATCTGAATTCATCTTGAAGCCTTAAGGGTTGTTCTTATTTCAAGATAGATTATCAGATTTATAAGTATTAGTATCAGTATAACTGCACCAATTAAACTTGAAAGCTCATAGACTGGCCCAGGGTTATACATAATCTTTGGAAAAATACAGTCAATAATTGCACCGATTGGAAAGATGATAAATAAATATGAATAAAACAGCACCATAATTATATTAAACAAAATTCCTTTTTGGAAAAGAGAATAAGATCTTTCTCTAAAGTATATTAGAGTCCATATGATTAAAGGCAAGAATATAAAAATAAAACTAAAAATAATATCTCCAACCGAAACTGGATAAATGGATAATCCTATAAAATAATCCCAATAGGCTAGCACTACAATTACAATATATGGGATAATTTGATATTTAAATAAATGAATTAAAATAAAGAACAAAAAAGTTAAGAAGGGAATGAACAAAAAGAAATAGCTATAATGTATGTTGCCGAAAATAAAAAGAGAAAAATATTCTGAAGCTAAAGGAGATTTAGGCTTATTCATGACAATAAATAGCATAGCAATAAATAAAATAATTAAAAAGAAATAAGAATTTATTAAAATAAAATTATATCTATTGAAATTATTTTTAAACATAACGATAGAAAATAATATAAAAGTTGAAACAATAACAATCACAAATATAATTGAGTTAAGATATAATGAAAAAAATTGTTCTGGAAAGTTTATTTTATAAATATTCCCTAGACTTAAAATGAAGTATGTAGAAACTAAAGAAATAAAAATTATTAATGATGTTGTAAAGTATAATTTTATTTTATTGTTTTTAATGGTAATATAAGATAAATTTAATAAAGAAAAGAAGGGCCAAATTAAATAAGCATAGAGTATCTCATCGAATTGCCATACTAAGTTATAATATCCATTGCACCAGTGATTACGATCATGAAACCAAACATATGATGAAAATAATAGGTAGGGAAGCAATGCAAAGTAAAAGTATATTATGAAGCAGTTAACATCCTTGTCCTTAAGAAGATTTATATTGCTCATAATTTTTATTAGATTTTAAAAATTAAATTTTTATAGGTATAGCTGTATCCTTGATCACCATCAATCATGCAATTCTAAAGAAAGCTAGAAAATCTGAATTCATTTTAAGGCTCTAATAGCCAACTTTCCTCTTATATAGATTACAAGATTAACAAAAAGTAAAAACAGTATTATTTTGTCAATTAAAGATACAAGCTCTAATACTGGATTAAGATTGTATGGCGAAGGTATTCTCATAAAAAAAATTATATCTCCTACAAGAAAGATAGAGTTAAGGAAGCCCCAATAAAGCAATATCATGATTATATTAAATAGAACTACCGTACTTATAAGAGAACGGGCTCTTTTCATGAATATGTATAATAGGATCCATACAGTATAAAAGACGGAGTTGTATGATAAATTCAATTCGAGTGAATGATAATTAAATGATTTTATATAATAATAATATGGTGAGGATGTATAGTAAAATAATATCAATAATATATCCCAAGAAGCTATTATTGTAATTAAAAGATATGGTATAATTTTTTGCTTATTAAAGAAATAAATTAAAAATAGAAATAAGAAATTTAAAAATGGAATGAATAAAAAGAGAAAGCTATAAGACAAGTTTTCCATAATTAAAAGAGGAAAATAGTTTAAAGTAAAAGATAAAAAATCTTTCGGTTTATTTATAACAATAAATATTATAGCAATAAATAAAACAATTAAAAAGAAATATGAATTTATTAAAATAAAGTTATGTTTATTAAGATCATTTTTTAATAAAGTTCTGGTAAAATAAATAAAGATTAGAAAAATAGCAATTACGAATACAACTGAATTAACATATAATGATAAAAATTGGTCAGGAAAGTTTATTTTATAAATATTTCCTATGCTAAAAATGAAGTAAATAGAAATTAAAGTAATAAAAACCATTATTGAAATTGTAAAGTATGATTTTATTTTATTCTTAAAAGAAATATTGGATAAATTTAAAAGAGAGAAGAGTGACCAGACTAAGTAAATGTATAGTAATTCATCGAAAAACCATAATACTTTATAATCAAAATATACATGCTTATCAAAAAGTACATGAGTTTTCAAGAACGAGAAGAAGAATAATGCAAAATAAAAGTATATAATGAAATAGTTAACATCTTTGTCCTTAAGAAGATTTATATCGCTCATGCTTTATATAAAATATAAAAATCAAAAATTTAAATTTTTTAAAATTTTTTATGCATGAGACCATACCCTTGATTCCCACTCTATTACGTAATACATTTTATTTTCTCCAACTGGATTGTCCATCCATACAAATATGAATTCGTTGCCTGGATTATAATTTTTTGTAGGATCATAGTTCAAGTCAAAAACAGCTACTCCAACTCCTTGAGTATACCAGCCGTATCCATGAATATAAGGATAATATGGTCCTAGTTTTCTTTTCCATGAAGAATATTGTCCATAAGCATTGAAATTCCAGAGTATTATATATTCAATTCTGTTTGGTCCCCTAAAAGGTGCAAACCCATCCCACATATAAGCTATTATTATTTCAGGAATGTTATTTCTATATAAATCAGGATTAGCTATAACCAGCAAAGAGTATAGCCTCTTCATAAATAAATAAATAGCTATATAAATTTTTCTTATAAAACATTTTAAAGTGATTCGTTTACAAATTCTTTGAATTCATATTAAAATATCTAGGTACCATCATTACTTCATAACGATCTTAAAAATAATAATCATAGAGCTTCAACTATTCTTCCATAAAACTTAACATCACATAATTTTTGAAAATTTATTTATTAAAAGAATCATTAAAAATTAACTTCTAGAAATAACTTGACAAGAAAATGAATAAAACGTTATGTTAAGTATCTTTATAAAGTTTATAGCTTAATAAAATAGTGTGTACCCATTGGAGCTAATACTACCTAATAGAATCGAGAAAAAGTTAAGAGAAGAATGTGAAAAGACTGGAATGAGCATCGAAGAACTAGTATTAGAAGCCTTGTATAAAGGACTGAATGAGAAATTGGATCCATCTGATAAAGTTGAAGTATATATGAAGCTCTCAGAAAAATACTTGAAGGATGCTGATGAGCTTTTAGCTAAAAAAGATTATATTCAGGCATCTGAAAAACTGTGGGGTGCGGCAGCGTTAATGGTTAAATCAGTGGCAGCCAGCAGAGGAATTACAATTTTATCTCATGGAGAACTCTTCAGCTTTGTCAGAAAGTTAGGTGAAGAAGAAAATAAACCAGAACTTAGAAGACTTTTCTCTGTTGCTAGTACATTACACCAAAACTTTTACGAAAATTGGTTGAATGAAGAAGTAGTTAAGGAATATGCAGAAGATGTAAAACAATTTATAGCCGAATTAAAGAAGTTGATTAAATAGCTTTTGAATTAGCTGAGAGTTTTTAAGAAAGAAGATCTATGCTTTTAATCAGCTTTTCCAATTCGATAATCACTTTTATTCTATCTTCCTCATTGTATTTTATTGTACCGAATATGCCTCTCCAGCTATTTAGGAATGTTTTCCTTTTAATTTCAGGAATTATTCTTTCCTTAAGTTTCATTGAAAATATTTCTGGATAAGGTAATATTTGTTTAGTCCTTTCACATAGATTACCTGGAATTCCATTTTCACAAACTAATGCTGCAATATCTCTTATATCAGAAGCTCTAGCGGAAACAACTTTCATTATGAAATAATCAATATAGCTGGGAATAGGTAATTTAATGAGTATGCCAGCTATTGGAATTGAAACAAACACTCTATTTTTGATCATAGTTTCATCGATCTTTATTATCTCCTTTGCCTCCCTTCCTCTAATTTCTCCCTCCATAAAGTCAATTGAAACTTTTACTCTAGCCTTATTATATTTAACAAATTTAATACATCGCAAAAATCCGTAATTGTTACGCTTCTGTTCTTCTTCAACTAAGTATTCTTTAGAAAGAAATTCCTTTATCTTGTCTATGTTCCAGCCATTCTTTTTCATTAATGCAAAGTCACAATCCCTTGTAAACCTTGAAAATGGTATGAAGGCTCTTAGAGCATAACCACCAATCAATATTAGCTCAGGATTTGTGAAGTCGTTAGTTTTCTTTGAAAGAAAAAGTAGACTGTTTAAAATTTCTTCCTCCCTTCTCTTCATAAGCTCTATAGCTTTAGGCAAATTCAACAACCTTCTCTATTGCTTCGTTTATCAATTCTCTGACATCAGCTTGTTTTATCTCAACAGCTTTAAACTTGAAGACCTCTTTTCTAAAATATTTGTTGAACAATTTGCAACCATATTTTATTAAAGTCCAAACCCTTATGTTTGTTCCAGATATCCTTTTCCATCTTCCTAAATTTTTCAACTTAGCAAAATCTATATCATCCCTTCTGAAGTATAAGGTAGCGAAGGCATCTATGAATGACCATTCAGCTATACAATTTACTATGCAGGATTCTAAAGTCTCGACAAATAAGCCATCAATTTCCATATACTCATAAGGTATTTTTCTATGAAACTCAACTTCAAAATTCCAACCCATGCTTTTTGCAAAAGCTTCTAAAGCTCTTTTGTAAGATCGGTTATTAACAGCTAAGCGGAAAACGTCTCGATGAATAAAATCATAATTCCATATGCTTGCAGCAGTTTGCTTAATTATTACCTTAAAGCCTTTATCCTTAGCTAAGAATTCCCAAGCATCCCTATAACTCATTGGAAACCAGTACCAACCCCAAGTTACATGCTTAATATCATTGTTCTTAGTTAACCTATGCAAATATTCCTTAGCTCTTGGATGGATTTTTCGTATAGAGCTTAAGCTAAACAAGCTTCCAGACCAATCCTTAACTAACCGAGCTTTAAACTCATCTAAATACATAAAGTCACCTTTGATATAAATTTGGCATTCATTAATTTAAAGTTATGCCTTACTCTACCAAGTTAGAAACCTTTAACATTAAGTAATGAAAAGTGGGGTCGAGGTCGATTTATAAACAAAAGCTGGGTCGTTGGTGCTTAAAATAGTTGAAGAAAATAAGCTTGTAAAAAGAGTAAGAATTCGGAAAGATAAATTTTTGATATTTTATTAATCTTTAACCCATAATTTTGCAACAAAAGATAAAACTATTTTCATATTAAAAATCTTATATTTTATTGGCATGCATACTATAATTCAATAATAAGTTATATTCATAGCTAGATTAAGAACGGCTACTTCTTAAAGTATCTGAAGAGAGTAAAGAGAAGAGCTATGGAACTTAATACTGTAATCAATAACAGCTTTACCAATTTGGTTTTATAAAACAAAGAGAATAAACAAAATAAAACTTATAGCAAAAGTTAAAGAATTTAAATTTATTCTTTTAAAATAGCTCTTCCACCTAACGCATAAGGTGGCAAGTTAGGTTTAAAGGTTGCAATGTAGCCTCTTTTACCATGTTTCCTAACAATCTTTCCATGATAAACATTTCCATGCTTGTCTTTATATTCAAGTTTTTTTCCCAATAAGTCTCCTGGATTACTGCTTGTTTCTTTTGGCTGAACTATTACCTGCGAAGGATAAACTCGCTTTCCTCCCAGTCTGTAATTTACAATAATAAACTCCATATATTATTTTAATATAGGGAAAGAATTTAAAAAATTAAATGGAAAGAAGTCGCATGTTTACCTTAAAATTCTAGCCAACAATTTCCTTGACCGTACAAGAATCTATCATCTTTTGTTTATGTGGAAATCAGGCTCCTTTTTTAGCATTTATTAATTAAGATGACCAAAATACTTTTAAATAATGAAAGTGTTGCATCTTGTCCCTAAGTTTTTACCTTCAGTAGGTGGTGTAGAAAACTTTGTTTATGAGCTTGTAAATATTCAAAGAAGAAAGATCGAAGTTGAAGTTTTTGCAAGTAACCTTTTAGATTTTGAAACTTTTCAGCGTGTTGAGATCAAGAAGGATTTTCCCTATATTAAAAGATTTAATGCAATTAATTTATTACCTTTTTTACCAAGAGGTCTTGGAATTTTCTCTTTTAGCATGCTAAAGGAAGTATTGAAAAAGGAAGATTTTGACGTAATACATTCCCATTCTTACGGATACTTTACAACATATATTGGTTCTTTCAGAAAGCTTTTGAAGAAAACAAAACATGTAATCCAAACACATTCTGATCCTGGAAGGAGAAAGATATCAAAAAGGATATTTGATTCCATTGTCCCTGTTTTTTCCTTGCATGCAGATAAAATAATTGCTATATCAGAACTAGAAAAACAACATTTAAAAAACTTAGGTATAAAAGAAGAGAAGATAGAGAAGATACCGCTGGGAATAAATTTAAACTTGTTTAAAAGAGATAAAAGAGCCAATGGCAATTACTTATTGTTTGTAGGAAGATTTGATATCGATCAAAAAGGAATAGATATTTTGTTAAAGGCTCTTAAGATTTCCAGCAAAAGTTGCGGAGATATAAAGTTGATTATGATCGGAGATGATTCCAAAAATAAGATTAAGGTCATGCATATAATCGAAGAATTAGAGTTAGAAAAGGAGGTATCAATTTTAGGCTACGTTAACAAAAAAGAGTTAATAGAATACTATCATAACTGTAAAGCTTTAGTTCTTCCTTCTAGATTTGAGCCATTCGGTCTTGTAATACTTGAAGCCTTTGCATGCGGTAAGCCAGTCATTGCTTCAAGAGTCGGAGGAATACCTGAGATTGTTAATGAAAGAAATGGACTTCTATTTAAAGCTGGTGATCCCAACGATTTAGCTAAAGCTATTTGTAAGATCATGAATATGGATAGTAGTGATTATGAAAAGTTATGTAAAGAAGCTTATTTAACTGCAGAGAAATTCGATATAGAAAAAGTAGCCCAAAGAATGATTGAACTATATGAGAGCATAATGCATAAGTAATTTTTATTTTAATTTAATCATATGCTAGAAAAATAAATAAAGAAATTAACTTTTAAGCAACAAATTGAATAGTTTATATGGAGTTTTTAAAGAAGAAAGCTAAATATTTTGAAGAAGAAGCAAGGGAAGCTTACGAAAAAAGCAGATATACCATGGTGCTATTCTTTGTAGAACAAGCTATTAAGCTTTATCTAAAATAGGTGATTATCCAAAGATTCATAATTTAAGAATATTATTTGAGAATTTAAATAAATTAGTTGATATCTCTGAATTTATATCAGAAAACGAAGAAATAATAGATTTATTAACTACTTCATATATAGAGGCTAGATATACCATGATGGAATATAGCAAAAAGAGTGCAGAAATATCACTAAAATTTTTGGATAAATTTAAGGAAAAATTTAAAAATGAAATTGATTGATCTTCAAAAGGATATTGCTGTTATCTTTAATGAATATAGACAGAATTTTAGAAAATATGCTTACGAAATAAAGAAAATGGCTTTAGAATACTTTGGAGATAATTTTCTGAAGCTACTTGTATTCGGAAGCACGGTAAAAGGCAATTATAGAGCTGATAGCGATATAGATATAGCTATAATTTTAATGAGAAATGTTGACGAATTCCAAAGAGCAAAGTTTGTTTCCCTTATAAACAAGAAGTTTAAATTGAATCCCTTCGAAATTCATATTATCTCAAATGATACATGGGAAAACTATTATAAGAGCTTCGTTAAGAATGATTTCATTGAAATTTAATTATTAAGTTCATTCTTAATCGGTTTTAATTGTATGGACTTGCAAAGAAATTACTTTATTTTTATGGAAGGATCAGCAAATAGTGATCATTTTTAATTACTAGCTCTAACCATTTAAATTTAGGTTCAACTTTTCAAATTCAAATTCTAAAAAATAAAAGTTACCAGTATTCAGGCTTGTAAGAATATCTAATTTTATTTAAAGGATCATCTGTAAATTTCCATAACCCTTTTCTTGGGCTTATTATGATTATTTCCAATTCTTCAGTTAGTGCATCGCTTAACAACACTTCTTTTTCGATTGTAGATATTACTAAATCCGCTTTTACACTTTTTGACAATCTATCTTCCTCTACAACATTAACCGTACATGATTCTGGATACATATACATTATGATTCGTCCTCCAGCAGTATCGTATTCCTGTATTCTTGGCCTTCCTAAAATATCCAAATCTATATTATTTGAAAGTATAAACTTATGTGGTACTAAAATCTGGGGCGTTTCTGTTTCAAATCCGCTATTGACTAGTGCAACAGTCTCAGCAACTTTATTTCCTATGTTAACTTTTATTCTAACTCTGACACCCATTTTTTTATTTTCTCTTGGAAACTTCTACAATATGTCCAACTCTTGGTCTTTTCTTCTCTACGATATGCCCGATCCTTGGCCTTATAATTTCTTTTCTTTCTCTTTTTTTAATTATAGCCAAAGATATATACTTTAATATAAAACGGAATGAAATATATCGCACTTACCTTCACTATTTATATATTTTAGGTTATATTTAACTTAATTGTTAATAAGTTACAAATTAACGGTCATCTCTTGCTAAATTTAAACTTTTTCAAGATATTTTGCTACTATAGATTTCTAAATATTTCAACTATATTTAGAAGCAAAATAACAAGGGCAACATTTAGCAAAGAGTTTATGAGTTCCTTTTTCCGTAAATTATTTCCTTGAAATTAAAAATATTATGGAGCCACCAATAAAAAATCTTATAAAAGTTAGTACAGTTGGCGACATATACTCTAAAGTTATCTTAGAAACAGGATAAGAAAGTCCCCAAATATGATGGCAAGGAAAATAAAAATATGCTTCTTTATTACAACGTTTATTTTCATACTTCTTTAATTAATCAAATATATCCATTACAATATTTCTTTATGTAATGATAATGAACTTAGCTAAATCATAAAAATATAAAACTTATAGAATTTTTAGTGATCTGCTTTTACTAAAATAGAATAACTTAATCTTCCATACCGCCTTTTTCTGCTACAATAAATAAAGCATAAATCAAGGGTTGCCATATACTTGCATACAGCATCGCTACGATAGAATATGGAGTTAAAGGTGTAGCTAATGCGATCATTCCTTTATAGAACCCTTCAGGAGGCAATATCAAGTAATCATTTCTGAGAAAAATACTTAAAGGTACTATTGGCAACCTTATGAATACTATTACATAAATTATATTCAAAAATATAAAGAGTAAGAATTTTCTAGTTAAAGAAAATCTAAAGCTTCTTTTCAAATTAGATAATAACCTAGGTTCATCTAATGCTTTAATTTGGGAATAGTACATTATAGGTATTAAATAGATCGGATAAACAAAAGAGTAAATAAGTAGAAATATCGAGAAAGACAATGCAATTGAGATATCAACGGTTTGCATAAATGAATTTAAAGCCAAGATATATAAACCTGCAGGCATGATTATATATAGCAGTACTCCGAAAATGAGGAATATTGCAAATATGTTCAAGATTAATTTAAATTTTCCTGCATCTTTCTTTCCAGCAAATTTAATCAAGAGATATGCTACGATTATTGATTCCAGTAAATACTTAATAGCATTCAGAATAAATTGGGTAGATATTGAGATTGCAAACCATGAATAAAATTGTTCTAAAGGGACCCATGAATAAGAACTCCAAATTTTAGCAATATCATATAAAACATAATATTCAAATACAGCTTTAATTGTAATATAAAGAAAAGCTAGTAAAATAAAAAGTAAAATAAAAAATTTATTTCTACGATATAGTCTTAATCCTTGTTTTAATATTAAAAAAAAATTTTTCATGTAATATAATCTATCTCAGAATAGGCAAAACCACCATTAAGAAGATGCGTATGATAATTATCAGAATGTTCTATGACATAATGTACAATAACATTACCTTCATGATGGCCAGATGGAGGTCGATGAAAACTATAATAATATAGTTCTAACCTAAACACGGTTGGTTTCGTTGTTATTAGTCCCGTGTTAACCGTTACCTTTGCTCCATCATTGCGGCAATCAATCGTAACAGTATATACTAAATTTCTTTTTAGAAACTCAATAAAATTATCGATCATTACATTTAAGAAGTAAGCTACTATTGCACTTGCCTCTCCGAAGAACCAAGAGCTTATCTCAAATCCCCTGCCAATCCACTCTTGTGCAGTTTCTAATGCTTTTTTAGTTTCAGGGTATTCTTTACCATTATGTGAAATATATAGGCTACACCCTCTATCAAGAAAAGTAGTACCAGCATAGAATTCTATAGTAACAGAAGTAAATTTGTTAACCCAACCTGTTTTATTAACAGCCACCATATAAATATTATTGTAGAAATTAGGATTAGGAGCGATTTGTGGAGTTGTTTCCCCATTTATGACTGGATATATACTTACAAAAGCTATGGGTTCATTCTTTAAATTATGTCTTGAAAAGAAGTGGTTTTCATTTATCCAAGCAACACTCATACCTTTACCTATGAAGTGAGGACCTCCCATATTTTCTGAAGGCGAAAATACTGACCACTTTAAAGAATTATCAGGCCAAGGTTCAGGTCTAAATGAAGATGCTGCGCCAAACATTACTCTCCAATAAGCACAACCTTTGGTATTAGGAGGAAAGTAAATCCAATCGGTTAAAAGTGTTAATTCTATTGAAACCTTAACAGTTGTATTATACATAAGCGAAGTCATATAATCAAAAAATGCTGGAACTACAGCATCCATAAACACTTTATTGCTACTAGAATTAACCACTCCTGACCAACGTAGATAATTATTCACGTATATTTTCACATATGCTTGTTGTTTTTCAGGATTAATTTTACAATCAGGGGGAGGATTTGGATTCTTAACTACATTGAAATAGAAGCCTAAACCAGCGAAAGGCACTTTAACAGGAATGATCATATCAGGTAGTTTTATTTCAACAAGCTTTAAAAACAAACCGTTAGGTGGTGATAAACCGTAAAAAGAAGGACTGTAATTATCTACAAAGGTGTAAATATTTAAAAAGTCTATTGTGGCATTTTTAACGAATTTTTCTGATTCAGCTTCATAACCAAAATAAAAAGTTACATTGAATTTCCAAGCTATAGCGGGATTACCTTCAGGTATGGCTAGTGATAAAGGTGTTAACATTTCACTAGTTTCATTATAAGGGAAGTACTGTGATACATCATGAAATTCGTTGAATTTCTTAGTTATAGCATAAATATCTACAGCCTTCTTTCCATTTATGCTTATGATAATCCTGGCATTAATGTTTGTATCAGCTGAAGCTGCTCCTTCAATCCTTAGTGTGGCAGTTTTAGTTCTATATGGTGTTAGAACATTAGTAGTCTTATTGTCATTTACCTTAAAAGGCTCATTCCAGAAAGCTACTGAGTAATATCTAGTATTAGGATAGGCGGGTTTTGGAGGTGGCGGATCTCCTCCACCTCCATTAGGAATTATTTTCAAAGGTTTAATCTCTACTTGACCTACGTTAATTCTAAAGTTTTTAACCAAAATGAATGGGGAAGGTGGTTCTAGATAATATTTATCAAGCAAAGGTTCCTGTGGTCTCGGATCTGGTATAGCTATTCTATGTTCAGAATTCAAAAAGTCAGTATAGGAAGTTAGGTTAGCAAAATAAAAGTATCCTATAAAAGAATAGTCAGGTATTTCGATCTTAAACCTCATGTTAAGGCTCTGCCTCAATGCAGTATCCCACCAATCATCACTTTCATAAGTTTTGAAACTTGGTAAGAAGAATCTAAATTTTGTTGTGTTTCTTACAAAGGTATCAAATGAAGGAACAATTTGCTTCTCAACACCAAAGGCATATTCTTCTCTAAATTCATAGGGAACAAGCTCAAGCTTTAATTCGATCCATTGAGAACCATTATATACTGCTAATCTAGGTATCATTGTATAAACATTTAAGAGAGGCTTTAGCTGAGAACCATTAACCTCTATTATTATCTTATTTAAATTTTCATTCAAATTTTCTTCATAATTAGCATCATGGTTTTGTAAAACCGGTGAAATTGGTGTTTCTGGATTGGTTGGTGAGAAAATTAAGAATATTAAAATAAAACTTAAAATAATTGCCTTATATTTTGGTCTCATAAAACAAGATTTTTGTAAAAATTTATATTTTTTTTTGTAATAAGTGACTTATTACTTAAATTATCACTAAAAATCAACTATGCATCGAAGAGAAAATTACTGATAATGTTAATTAACATAAAATTAGTAATTGTTACATATAATAACATTAAGTTACTATTGATGAGCACAAACTTGTTTAATTTTTTCAGGAATCAAAAGCTTCAAAACGATTGTAAGTTGATTGTAAAAATATACTAAGGGTAATCAACTGGTAATATTTTCATGTTAAATTTATTTGTTTCCAAATTTGAATTTAACATGTGTATGTGTTGAACTTTGCTGAAACATGGGGAAGAGCATTATATGAATTTGCAAAAACACTAAAAGAGGAGCTAGGAGACGAGCTATTA
>Ga0080007_1037058_pt1 | contig 24721 bp, 37 predicted proteins | sample OctOCTMetagenome_FD_69210 | JGI IMG/M metagenome (GOLD analysis project Ga0080007, IMG submission 69210) | Hot spring and microbial mat streamer communities from Octopus Spring Streamers, Yellowstone National Park, USA - OCT_B (SPADES... | ecosystem: Environmental > Aquatic > Thermal springs >...
CCTCAGGTTTTACCCAAATAAACTCTTGTATTTCTTTATTGTCAATTTTAACATTATCATCTTTAGCAAAACAAAGAAAATCAAAGAAAATAAAATGTCTTTCTTTATCATAAAATTCTTCAGGTTTAATGACTTGTTGTATTAACAACAATTCCTTTACTTCAACATCCAAACCAACTTCTTCTTTTACTTCCCTTTTAACAGCCTCTTCAATTCTTTCATAAGGTTCTATATGTCCTCCAGGTACGCTGAATTTTCCATCAGCCCATTTATATGAACGAACTAAAAGTATGTCTCCTTTACTATTTACAATTAAAGCTCCTACAGTAGGAGTTGGCTTTATTTCCATTAAATTAATTGATATTTAAAAGAAGCTAATTGCGCAACTTCAGTATTTTGAGGAGTAAAAGCAATTACATCTATAACAACATTTTTATCTACGAAATTGTTTGGATTACCTGAAGCGGGTCTTAAAGCAATAACGATATCTAAAGATTGAAAAGGAGAAATTAGAGGTTCTCCTAAAATTAAATAAGTAAAACCAGAATCGCTGGGCCCTGAATTTACTACATTTTTAACTGAATAATAACATACTGTCCCAGAAATTCCTGGATTTAGAACTCTTAAATATTTTAATTTTAACGGAACATTTCCTGTATTTACTATTGTAAGAGTGATTATTCCTTTTCTTGCTTCCTCACTTGCAAGCGATTTTCCTATGATACTAATTTTAGGAGTAATTTGAGGTTGAATAAAACCGCTAACAGCAATATATATTATAACTGCAGCAGTAAATATAATAACAATTAAAACAAGGGTTGAAATTATAGGACTTAAGCCTTTGTTCATAAAACAATAATAACATGAATGTATTAAAGCTTTTCTATATTTGTTAAATCCTTTAATTTTTCATTTAAACCATCAAAAGTAATATAGGTTGCATTTATTCTTCTAGATATTGCTATATTTAATGCTTGTTCTAAGCTTATATTGTATTCTTTACTAAATTCTATTGCTTCTATCAATTCCTTTTCTTCAGGAAAAACTATGTTTAAATTTAAAGCATATAAAGCAATAATCGCTTCCTTTAAATTTACCTTTTTGTTTTTAGTTAATTCCTCTATCGAATGAATAAAAGTTTCGGAAGAAACAAACAATTCTATTTTTCCTTTTGCAAATGATTTAAATAATTCAAGAGCTTTTTCGTTTTTATAAAATAATTGAAGTAAAATGCTTTTATCCAATACAAATTTATCAAATACTTTTTTACTCATTTTCTAAGCTTAATTTGCTTATCAATTCTAAAGCCTTCTCACGTTTAACTTGCTTTATTTTTTCCTCGATTGCTTCTCTTATGTATTCTGGCCAGTTTACATCATATTTTTCCATTTCAATCTTTAACTCTTTAGGAATTCGAATACTAATTACGCTACTCATATGAAAACTTAGATGAATAACAAATAAATTTTCATAAAATTAATTTACGTATTACTTTAGTATTATCAAAGATATCTTTCTAATTTATTCTTTAATTGGATATAAGTGTATTCTCCGCTAAATTTCTCTACTACTTTAAAACTCTTATCAATTATAACGAAAGTAGGCATTCTCTGTACATTATATTTATTTGATACGCTACGATTCGGATCAAATAGATGTAACCAAGGCGCGTCATGCTTTTTTAAAAACTCTATCGTTTTATTCAAATTTGTATTATAATTAATCATTACAGTAATTAGTACAACTCCTTTTTTAGAAAACTCATCATAAACTTGTTTCAATACAGAAACCATATTTGCACAATAAGGGCACCATTCCACAGCAAATTCTAAAAGTATCACATAACCCTTATAATCTGAAAGTTTAGCAGTTCTTTGTTGCAAACCATTTTTATCTATTACAGGTAATTCAAAATCTATACTTGAATTTACAGTTGATTGTGTAAGAATTTGACTAGTTATAGCTAAGGAAATAATTACTAAGAAAATTATACTTATTATAATAATTAGTTGCTTATCTTTCTTTCTCATATAATTTATATCTTTAATAAAAAATAAAATAATATGGTTTTAATAAAAGCTGAAGAGCTTTACCGAGAAATAAATGAAAACAAAGATATAATAATAATTGATGTAAGAGGTTTTCCAAGCTATGTTTCATCTCACATACCCAAAGCTTATTGGTTTTATGTATGGGATCTAACAAAGCATAAAGAAGGATTACCATCAACATTAAAGGATATAAACGAGATTTGTAAAATACTTGAGAAAAATGGTTTTGATTCAGAAAAAGAGACAAGAATTTATTGTGATATTAATACCGTAACAAGTGCTTCTTATCTTTTCTTTGTATTGGAATATTTGGGATTTGAAAAGGTTAAAATTCTTGAAGGAGGTTTTGAGAAATGGAAGGAAAAGGGCTATCCTGTAGTGCCTGGAATTGTGAAACCTAAAGAAGGAAAAGTTATAGCTAAAATTAAAAGCGAAATAAAGGCTGATTTTAATTATGTTAATTCAGTATTAGGTAATCCAAGAACTCTTTTAATTGATACAAGAACAGCTGAAGAATTCTATGGTAAGGTTAAATCTGCTTTAAAAGAAGGTAGAATTCCTGGAAGTATTAATTTAGATCATAAAAAGTTTTTAACATTATATCCTTATTATTTTGAAAATTTAAAATTAGAAGAAATCGATTTAAAAAATAAAGAGATAATTTTATATTGTAGTGCGGGAGATAGAGCTACATATGTATATTTTATTTTAAATAAAATTTTAGGAATTAATAATTTAAAAGTTTATCTTGAATCATTTTATGATTGGGCATTCAAAAACGGAAGAATAGAAAAATAATTTTTTATATCTACTATAACATTGGTTATATAAATGGAAGTTAATTGGATTAAAAATATTGAATATGCTGCAAAGAGTTTATTAAACAGGAATAATTTAAAAGTTGGAAATACACCTTTAATAAGACTTAAGAACTTAGAAAATGGAAATCTTAAACTTTATGCTAAATTGGAATATCTTAATCCTTTTGGTTCTGTAAAGGATAGAGCTGTATACAAAATGATCATGAAAGCTGAAGAAGAAGGAAAATTAAAGGAAGGAATTTCTATAATAGAACCTACATCTGGAAATACTGGAATAGCTATGGCATGTATTGCAAAAGCTTTAGGATACGATTTCACTGCTGTAGTTCCTCAAGCAGTAAGCGAAGAGACAAAGGAATTGATAAGATATGTAGGAGCCGAATTAATAGAAACACCAGATGATCTATGTCCTAGAGTAGGCAAAGGAACAGATCAGTGCATTGTTTTAGCCAGATCAATTGTTAAGAAATATCCTGATAAATATTTTATGCCAAATCAGTACGAGAACGAAGCTAACTTCCTTGCTCACTATGAAGGGACTGGACCAGAAATATGGAAGGATACAAATGGTGAAGTGACGCATTTTATTTCCGGAATAGGAACTGGAGGAACAATAACAGGAGCAGGCTTATATTTAAAGGAAAAGTCAAAGGTTAAGGTTATAGCTGTGCAGCCTCAAAGGAATCATCATATACAAGGATTAAGGAATTTGGAAGAATCGGGAATCCCTGATGTATTAATGAGAAGAATAGATGTAATAGATGAATGGATAACAGTGAGTGATGAGGAAGCTTTTGAAGCAGTTAAGTTAGCTTATGAAAAAGAAAAATTGCTAATTGGACCTTCTTCAGGAGCAGTATTAGCTACAGCAATGAAGATAAAAGATGAAGGATGTGCTGTTTTAATTTTTGCAGATGATGCACGGAAATATTATTCAGTTTATAATCAGTTCAAGATAAAAATACCAGAATTAGAGAAGTCGCCAAGTATTTTATCCTTATTAGTTCAAAGCTAACTATAATTTTTATTCTACTTGGATTACAATCCTTCTATTAAACTTTCCTTTATTTTCTCTTTTAACTATTTTAATTGATCCTACTTCGCCTGTTGATTTTACATGCGTCCCTCCATCTAGTTGTGCATCAAGATCTTTAATTTCAACAACCCTTAATATTTTGAATTTTTCATAATGAGACCTATCGGCTAATCTATAATAACTTGGATTTGCTTCCAATTCTTCTTTCGTAATTATCCTAGCTATTACGGGCAAATTCATTCTAACAACATCATTGGCTTTCTCTTCAATAAATTTAACAACATTTTCATCTAATTTTTCAAGACTAAAATCAACCCTTGCTCTATCAGGATATATTTGACTTCCCGTTATGTTTACATTACCAAAATTTTTAACAATTACAGCAGAGATTATATGAATCGCTGTATGCAATCTCATTATCTTATATCTCCTATCCCAATCAATTACACCATGAACGAGATCTCCTATTTTAAAGTTTGGTTCTTTTTCTAATATATGAACAATATTTTCATTTTGATCATAAAATACGTCTACTACATTAATTTCATTCAACTTTCCATTATCATTTGGCTGTCCGCCAGAAGTTGCGTAGAAGCATGTCTTATCTAAAATTACTTTGTTTCCTTCAATATTTAGAACCTTTGCATCAAATTCTTTCATATAAGGATCTTCCCAAAATAGCCTGTAAGTCATAAAAATAAAAAATTGTAACTTTTATTTTAATTTTAAATTATTAATCGTTAATTATTATTTATGTCTTTACCAAGATTTGAAACTAAAAGGTCACCTGATTATAAAGTATACCATATCTCAGGAGCAATGGTTGGATTAAATCCAAACGAAGGAACAATAATAATATTTCAAGATAAAATTGTTCCCAAAACTAATCCTGATGGTTCAATGGTAATAGATACAATTGAAAGGGAAATAATTGCGGAATTAAAAATGTCTCCTGTTCAGTTTAAGAGTTTAGCACAAATAATGGATTTTCATGTAAAAGAATATGAGAAAGTGTTTGGTGAGATTAAAATACCTTCTTTCCAGAAACAACCTCCGAAGGGAACAATGTATGGTTAAGTTTAATTTTCAAAACAAAAACAATAGACAAGCTTAGTAAAAGACCAAAAATAATTAGGTTTTTGGGAGACAAATTATATACAAAGCCAGCTATTAAAATTACAAGTGATGCCAATAAATCCCTTATTAAAGCAAAGATAGCAAAAATTTTTCCTCTGTTAGCTTCACTAGATCTTTCAGATATTGTTGCCTCTATTGCAGGACCAGAGTTAAATAAAGCTATAAACATTGTAGCAAGAAAAACAAATAAAAATGCGCTTAAAAAAGTTAAAAATAACATAAAATAACTTATCGTTATAAAAACTGTATTTAAGAAAACCACATACAATCTTCCACATTTATCTGCAAGATAACCTGATAACAAAGTGCCTATCATTCCTATAATTTGTGAAATAAATACCAAAAGTCCCCATTCCGTCAAACTTATTCCTAAATAAGATACAGAAAAGAGCTGAATAAATGTGCCATAAATACCAGATATAGAAGCAATCAAGGAAAAAATTATCGTTAAGGTTATTAATTTGCTTTTAAATTCTTTTAAAGCATTCTTGTAATATTCTATTGATTCTTTTAATTTAACTTTTGTACTATTTTTTAGTGTTTCCCTTAATTTTAATCTAATTATTGAACTAACTATAGCTGAAATCGCTAAGAGAATATAAAGAACTCTCATACCATTCTGTAATCCAAAAATGTTTACTGTTAAAATTGCCAATGGAGGACCAAAAAATGAAGTAAATCCTCCAGTTACACCAGCTATAGCTATTCCTCTTGCTCTTATTTCTTTTGGAAGACTTTCAGTTATTAATGAACTTATAGCAGGCTGATACATTAGAGAAAAACCAATTACAATTTGGGCAATAAGTATATGAAACCAATTTTCAGCTAAAGCAAGAATAAAATTTGAAAGACCATATACAAAAGTCATATATACAATGGTTTTCTTTCTTCCTATTGCATCAGCCAAATAACCGCCTATTAGTCTTGAGAATGAAATGGAAATTAAATAAGCAGAAGATATAATTCCTATAATTAAAGGGTCTGCTCCCAAACTTTCCCAAAACAATATAGCATAAGTATTTACTGCAGCACCAAAAGGATTCATTATAGACCAAGTTAAACTCATTAAAATTACATTAGTTTTTTCTTTTCCCATTCAACATTTTGTTTTAATTTATTTATTACATATTTAAGCTTTATTTCATTACGTTAAATTTCTTCAAAACAATAAGATATAATTAAAAATTAAATAAAGATTATAAAAAAGAAGAATATTTTTAAATATTTTAACTATTTTTAATTATGGGTACACAAGAATATTTTACATTTGTACCAAAAAGGATATTCTTAACAAAAGGTGTGGGAAGACATCAAGATAAATTAGCTAGCTTCGAAATTGCTTTAAGAGATGCTGGAATAGCTCATTGCAATATAGTACCAATATCAAGTATCATACCTCCAGGAGCGAAAATAATAAGCAAAAAAGAAGGTCTAAGTTTACTAAAACCAGGTCAAATAATTTTTTGTGTTTTAAGCAGAATTGAAACAAACGAGCCAAATAGATTAATTGTAGCTTCAATTGGTGTTGCTATTCCTCAAGATCCCACGCTTTATGGTTATCTTTCAGAATTTCATGCTTATGGTATGACAGATGAAGAAGCTGGAGAATATGCAGAAGACATAGCTGCTTATATGCTAGCATCTAGATTGGGTTTGGAAATAGATCCTGAAAAAAGTTGGGATGAACAGAAACAACAATGGTTATTTTCAGGGAAAATTGTTAAAACAACGAATATAACACAATCAGCGATAGGTAGAAAGAAGGAATGGGTTACTTGCATAGCTGCGGCTGTAATGTTACCTTAGAATATTGATAAAGTTAACCTTTTTTTAACCAATTATTTTCAACAGGTAAATAAGTAGTCTCTTTCACTGTTTCAAAAACCACACAAGTTAAAGTTTTCTCTATTCCTGCTACATATCTAAGTTTATCTATAACAAATTTTCCAATTTTCTCTACATCTCTTTCTCTTATTTTAATTAACAAATCCCAATCTCCTGTTATTATATGAACTTCTTGAACTTCAGGAAACTTAGCTATTTCCTTTGCTATTTCTCTTTGAGATAATATTTTATTTTCCTTTTCAGTTCTATAGGAAACAGAAGCTAATATAAAAGCTAAAGTATTATAACCAAGCTTATTGGAATCAACAATAGCTCTATATTCTTTAATGATTCCTTCCTTCTCCATTCTTTTTATCTTCGTAAAAACCGTTGTTATTGGAATTTTAAGAGTTTTAGATATTTCCTTGCTAGTCATTTTGCCATTTTTTTGAAGAATTTCCAATATTCTTAAATCTTTTTCATCCATTCCTTTTTTCATTGAATAAATTATAATTTTCTTTCTTTATAATGATTTATTTTTAATTTTTTAATTTAAATTTTGTCTAACATTTTATATTTATGGAAATTGAGAAAAAGCTTGAAGAAGTTAAAAAGCTTAGAAATTATTTCTGGATAGGCGTATACATTAAAGAGGGAAATTTGATGAAAAGAGTTGCATATAAAGGCCCTTTGCCGCCTTGTAGCGAATTTCCCTTAGGTGTTGGAAATGTTGGATATGTTGGGCTAACTGGACAAATGAAAATAATATCTGATGTAACAAAGGATAAACAGTATAGAATGTGCTTCGTTGAAACAAAATCAGAAATTGTTATTCCGATAAAAAAGGACAATGAAATAATTGGTGTAATAGATGTGGAAAGCGATAAATTAAATTATTTCAATGAAGAAGATGTTAAGATACTTAATAATTTGGCAGAGGAAATTCTTCCAATTTTATTAAAATGGAAATAAAGATCGAATATAAGGAATTGGGCAAAACAGGAGAAAAGATTCCAGCATTAGGTCTCGGTACATGGGGGATAGGAGGATTTAGCTATCCAGATTATTCCAATGATGAATTGGCAATAGAAATAATAAGATTTGCTGTTGAAATAGGAATGAATTTCATAGATACGGCTGAAATGTATGGCGCAGGTCATTCTGAAGAGCTTGTAGGAGAAGCGATAAAGGGAATTAGAGAAAAAGTATTTATTGCAACAAAGGTTTTACCAACGAACTTTAGATATGAAGATGTAATAAAGGCATGCGAAAGAAGCTTGCGAAGGCTTAAAACAAGCTACATAGATTTGTATCAATTACATTGGCCAAATCCAAGCATTCCTATAAAAGAAACGATGAGAGCAATGGAGAAGCTAGCAAATGAAGGAAAAATAAGATACATAGGCATAAGCAACTTTAGTGTAGAAGAAACAATTGAAGCAATGAATGCTCTTTCAAAATATGAAATCGTTTCAAATCAGGTTGAGTACAGTCTATTGGTAAGAGATATTGAGAAGGATCTTTTGGACTTTTGCAGAAAAAACAAAATAACAGTTATAGCTTATAGTCCCTTAGCTAGAGGAGAGTTATTGAAAGGAAAGTATTATGAGTTTCTTTCTAAAATAGGTAAAAAATATAATAAAACTGCTGCACAGGTAGCCTTAAACTGGTTAATAATAAAGGAAAATGTTGTGGCGATTCCAAAAGCTTTTAGTAAGGCAAAAATTGTTGAAAACATGGGTGCCTATGGCTGGAAATTAAGTGATGAAGACCTAAAAGCAATAGATGAATTCTTTAAATAGCTTTCTTAAAAGGGCAGAAAAGGAAGTAAAGCCAATTTTTGCACAAGCATTCTTCTATGTATCTAAAGACGAGGTTACCTATTATTTGGTCTTCGATTACTTTGATAAGTATAGATACTATGAGAAGGTTGTTTTAAATAAAAAGCTCTACGATGAAGAAATGCATAAATTGTATTGGAACATGCAGCATTTTTTGGATTTGGAAAAGATAAAAGTAAATGATAAAATTTGCAAGCCTGAAGTTATATCCTTAGATATAGGTTTCCGTGAGAAAATGGAGAATCCTTACATTATGTTTCTTATAAATTTTAAAATAGAAACTAAGAAAGGAATGAATGTTTATGAAAATGAATACGAATCTGAATACGTAGAATATGATTATAGAGCTTATTGGTGCTTTCCTTCAAATTCAAAAATAGTTTCAGTTGAAATGAAGGAAACTTATGAAATTGTAGGAGATAGATTCTTGGTAATTTATGGTAAAGAAGGAAGATATAGCTCAGGATATGAGAAGATTGTTTTTAATTTAGGTTAATTTTAAAAAATTATAAGAAGCCCAATTTTCTAATTAAGAGTTAAATTTATATATTTGAAAATTTTTTTTGTGAGACACAGAATTTTAAAAATTTTGGTAATAACATTAGCAATTATACCATGTGGAGTGTGGTGCTGGAATCTTATTAGATGCTTAGTCACTCCTGTATGCTGGAGAGCTTGTGGAGAGATTGCAAATGTAATCTGCACTTTTTTAAAGAAATGTTAAGAATCATGTTTGCTAAATTTATTTTTATAAAATCATTTATTAAATTATAAGAAAAATGCTTTTTATACCTTTTAATATTTTCACATTAGTTTTTTGGATAATATCTATTGAAATTCAAACCGATTTATTTTATAGAATAATATATGAGATGAGCCTATTGATACTTGGTATACTAAGCGTGCCTCTTATTGGTTTGTGTATTAACTGGTGGGCGTATGTTGTTTATATAGAAAATATAACTTTGTATTACCCATATAATGTATTACCAAAATTATTAAGTGAAAGGCAATTTAACTTTTTAACCACACCAATTACCTTGTTCTTTATACTTGGAATAATAGTATTCTTCTCATCATACTTCTTCAATCCTCTTTTAGGCATTCTAATATTCATTATTATAATGGGTATATCAGCTTTACTACTTATTGGTATTACAATAAGATATAGAAGAATGTTATCATTGAATCGTCGCGGACTCATAAAAGTATGGATTCAGTTCATATCAATAATGCCTCTTGTTGTGCTTACTTCTTTTATTGCAATAGAATTATATATTCAAAACTATTTATTTTTATTTTTTGAATATTTCACTTTTAGCCTTACAATACTTGGTTTTCTAACATGGCCTTTTATCGGTTTATGGTTTGCTTGGAGTTATCATATTCGATATAAAGAAGGTAAAATTATTCCTAAAGGTAAAATTTGGAAGATTCCAGCCATGGAATATCATCCACATAGCGAATTATTAAAATTATTAGGTAAAAGACAACTCAAACCTTTAACAATATTAATTTTCTTACTCCTTATTATGCCATTAATTATAGGATTATTCTTACTTTTATTTTTTAATCTTTCCTTAGCTTTTATAATGATAATTATTGCATTGAGTATACCAGCTCTGGTAATTATTGGTATTATCATGAAATATAGAAGAATGATATCATTATCTCATAATGAATATATGCGTTTGTGGCTTCAGTTTATATTAATTTTGCTCGCCGTTGTATTAAATTCTTTTATCATCAATAACATGTTCGGCAATTTATTATTTAGATTATAAAAAATGCTTTCTAATATTCTCACATTAATTTTTTGGATAATATCTATTAAAACTCAAAACGATTTATTTCTACTATATCTATTGAGCCTAATATTAATACTTGTTCTGATTTTGCCTCTTATTGGTTTATGGACTAATTGGTGGGTACATTTTAAAGGTAAAAAAACTTGGTATGAAACTTGGTATGAGCCATACTTTGAATTACCAAAAATATTAAGTAATAGATAAGCCAACCTTTTAACGAGACTGATTAGTTTACTCTTTATACTAGGACTAATAATATTCTTCTCATCATACTTCTTCAATCCTCTCTTAGGCATCTTAATATTCATTACTACAATGGGCGTATCAGCTCTGCTAACTATAGGCATTGCCATAAAGTATAGAAAAATGTTAGCATTATCTCATGGTAAACTCATAATATCATGGCTTCTGTTTATATTGGTTTTAATTCTTGTTGCATTCACTTATTTTATTACAATAGCATTAAATATTCAAATTTATTTGTCTGTATCATATTTCTTCTTGAACATACTAATACTTTTCTTTTTTACATGGCCTTTTATCGATTTATGGATTAATTGGCTATTGCTTATTCGTTATAAAGAAGGTAAGATCGTTTATAAAGGTAAAACATTGGAGATACCATTCATAGAATATCGACCATTTAGTGCATTACCAAAATTATTTAATGAAAATCAATTCAAACCTTTAACAATATTAATTTACTTATTCTTTACTATATTATTAATCACAGGATTATTCTTACTTTTATTCTTTAAGCCCTCATTAGGCTCCCTCACACTTATTATTGCGTTGGGCACACCATCCCTTCTAACTATAGGCATCACTATAAAATATAGAAAAATGTTATTGTTATCCCGTGATGAATATATACGTTTATGGCTTCAGTTTATATTGATTTTAATCACAGTTATATTCACTTCTTTTATTGTAAGCAACATATTAGGCAAATAGTTATCTCTTAATGTAAAATCTAAGGTAAGCGAATTAATAATAAGTTAAAACTTAAAGATTTTCAATTGAATAATTTTTTATATTTTCAAGCTAGACAAAGTTTTAAAATTAAAATTTTTATTATAATTTTAGAGGAAATAGCTAATGGACTTGCGTGGTATGTCTAGGTATACTCTTAAGTTTTATCGTAGCTTTCTACGAATACTTTTTACTGCTGATTATCCTTCATCGTTGGTCTTTTTATTCACCGCATCTATTATATATATTATTTCGTGGATTGCTATTTCATGGACACATATCATTGGCATTCTATCTCTAATTTTCGGAATAACTTCTTTATCTGTATTCATCTATGAAATATTAGCATTTTTATTCGCACCAGATAAAATGTCTCTAGGAGATATGTTCTTACGAGATACACGGTCTCTTAAATTTAAAGAATTGATTGGTTCATACTTAGTTCACACATTAGTTTCCATTTTCATTGTTGGTTACTTTGGTTTATATACATTCCAGTTATCTATAGAAGTAATTTATCTCATAATTGGAATAATGGCAGTTGTTTATTCAGCTATTGGCTATATATTTTTTATTCGAAATAGACAAAAACTGGAACAATTACTAAGAAATGATGTTTAAGAGGTGTCCGAGAGTAAATAAAACGCAACCTTATTTAAAATATTATTTTTTTATAAGAGTACTTGTTATACCTATTGATGTTCAAACAATTGTTTCTTGGAATATAATAATCTTATTTATAGCTCTAACGATTTTTGGGCTCCTATTAATTATTATTTGGACGTCGACATTAGTTAAAGCTATAAAAGAAAAAAGGTTTAAGATAATGTTGCCAGAATGGTTAATGATCACAAAAGAGAACAAAAAGTATTGGATTATAACAATGATCATAGTAATAGTTGCTATTGTAGCTTACAACATTGGATTTACATCGATAATATTTGCTCTTGGCTTGCCTTTTATAATTATTGGTTTATGGAGTATTTGGCTACATGCCAATGGTAAAATCATAAAGTGCCCTACTGGAAATACCGACCGCTAAGCGGACTGCCAAAACTGCTAAGCAAAAAACAACTTACATTTTTAACCTTACTAATTAGCTTGCTTTTGATACTAATTGGTGTAGCAGTCTTTTTATCAGTTTTCTTTGGACTTCTCTTAGCATTCCTAATATTCATTAATACAATGGGCACATTAGCTTTACTAATTTATGGTATTATCATAAAATACAGAAGAACACTACTACCACGTAGCGAATACACACGTAAATTGCTTGAGTTTATATTTTTATTTCTTTTTGTTTCATTCCTTTCTCTTATTACAATAGCACCACTATACAATTTGTTTCCTTTCAAGACTTAAAAGATGCCTATCATTTTAGAAAATATCAACAATTTTCAACGTGTCTCCAATTATTAAAATGATAGGATCCGCTGTGAAAAGAACTGATGATAAATTAAAGCTTAAAGATTACAAGAAGATTTTAATATTATCTTTAATTTTTTATTTGTTTAATTAAACATAAGAATGATGGATTATGGCAAAGTACGATAATATAATAGGTAAAAGGTTGCTTGAAGTAAATGAGAAGCCAGAACAATTAACTTTAATTTTTGAAGATGGCGAATATTTGATCGTTTATGTAAAAAATGGTAAACTTTATATTGAGAGTTCAGATATGGAAACCAATAAACATTATTTAGGTTTATTTGCTGGAGCTTTTTTAATAATATTTGCATCAATTGGGATAATCGATTATCTAGCAAATCCTGAAGAACTTACAATATCAAGCTATAACTTATTGGGACAACTAATAGCACAAATATTTGGAGAAGTAGGATATCATTCATTTATGGCAAAAATGTTACCTTTTCTTCTTTTGGCAGGAATTTTTACATTCATATTTTCGATTAAATCGATATTAGACAAATATATGAAGCATAGAAGTTTAACATCTAATAAGGATAATAATTTAAGTCCATGGTAAGTAAATTTAGTAATAAATTGAGACTTAAAGGTTTCATACGAATCACATTACCTGCAAAACTTGGTAAAATAATAAATTATTTTGCCATATTTGTTGGAGTATTCGTTACAATAATTGGATTGTTTGGAATAATTATTTCAATAACAGGCACCATAGATATTTCAGGAACAAGATTAGAACAGCTTGGAGAAGCGGGCGCTCGTTTAGCAATTTCAGCAGTTTCCATTCTCATTATTTTAACGGGTATCATTATTACTGTAGTATATGCTAAATCGATATTAAGTAAAGCTGAGAAACAAAAAAGTTTAACCTTTAGAAAAGACATTAAAAAATTTGACATAGGGAAATATTTTAAAGTAGGAATAATTTTAATAGCAATTACTGGCTTTATATTTTTTACATTAAGAAGATTGAATGAAGAATTAAACATTTTTGAAGATTATGTGCTATCTCAATTGTTCTTAATTATTAGATTCAGTATTGGCTTATTTTTTATAATACTTGGTTTATGGGCTATTAGGTTATATGAGACTGGTAAAATCTTAAAAATTCCATGGTTTAAACTGAGACCGTATAACGAGCTAGCAAAAATATTGAATAAAAATCAACTCAGACTTCTTAACTTGCTATTTAGTTTATGCTGGATACTGCTTGGTATATCAGCCTTCTTCGATTCTCCCATACCAGCCTTAATGCTTTTTGCTACAATGGGTGTAACAGCAGTTGTATGGAGTAGAAATATTATAAAATATAAAGGAATGTTACCATTATCTCGTCGTGAAATCATGATTGCATGGCTTGCAGTTATAATTGCAATTCCTCTTAGCATATTATTTTCCTTTATTTCCTTAATATTATACGGCTGGATTTCTCTCTAACTTGAGAATAATATATCTTTAGAAATTCCACTACTTATGACATATTCAATATACTTTGACAAATACAAACAGTCTATAAAATTATCAGAGCCTACGATAGAAACTGTGACCTAATTTTATTTAAAAATTTAAAATTTATTAAATTATAAGAAAAATGCTCCTTGATATTTTATCATTAGTTTTTCTGATAATATTGGGCTTTCTTCTCACCCCTTTTATTGGCCTATGGATTATTCAGCTACTATATATTATCGGTAAAACCTGGAGGAGACCATACTTGGAACATAATCCTTACAATGAATTATTAAATGAATTATTAGTATTATTGAACAAATTTGGACCATACAGCAAATTGCCAAGAATATTAAGTGAAAGACAATTTAAGTTTTTAACCATATTAATTAGCATACTCTTTACATTAGGGATTGCAGTATTCTTCTTATCGTTTCTCTTCAAACATTTAGCAGGCTCGCTAATTCTTATCGTCTCATGGAGTATAATAGCTTTGCTAACAATCGGCATTACTATAAAATATAGAAGAAAGTTACAGTTATCTCGCAACGAATACATACGTTTATGGCTTCAGTTTATATTAATTTTAATCACAGTTATATTCATTTCTTTTATTGTAAACGGCATATTTTTATTAAATTTTTAAATATTAAATTTTAGAGGAGATGGCCAATGTTCTTACCTGATAGGTCTAGGCAAGCTGACAAGTTTTATCGTATTTTTCTACGAATACTTTCCACTGTTCATTCTACTTTATGGTTTGTCTTTTTGCTCAGCGTATCTTTTACAAGCATTCTTTCGTGGATATTTACCAACAGCACCCTATTCCTAATTCTTGGAATAATCTTTATTTTATGGTTCATTCATGATGTATTAACATATTTATACGCACCAAAGAAAGTGTTTCTAGCATATTTATACCCATTAAAGAAACAGCCTCTTAAATTTAAAGACTTAATCAGCTCATACTTAGTTATTGCATTGATTACATTTTTTGTTGTTGGTTATGTCGGTTTACATATGTTGCAATTATCTATAGAAGTGGTTTATCTTGTAACTGGAATGATAGCAATTGTTTACTCAACTATTGGCTATATATTCTTTATTCGAAATAGACAAAAACTAGAACAATTATTAAGGACTGTTAGCCAATAGTTGCCTGTGAATAAAATAATAATCGCAACCTTTTTTAATATTATTTTTTTAAATATTTATTTTTTTAATGTTCTTATTCTTAATATATATAAAAATATAATAAATCATGGCAAAACACGATGATATAATAGGTAAAAAGTTGCTCGAAGTTGAAGAAAAACCCGAGAGACTAACTCTAATTTTTGAAGATAACTGGTATTTAATAATCTATAAAAAGGATGGAAAACTTTATGCAGAAAGAGTACATGCAAAAATTAATGAACTAATATTTCTTATCGCTGGCTTGTTTGCTGGGATGTTCCTTACAATAATTTCATCAATCTTAATAATTTATCTAATAGCAAAACCAGAGATTCCCTTAGAACCAGTCTTTAATCCATTGGGACATGCGATAGCACAAACATTTGGAAAAGAAGGATATAGTTTATCTACATTAGCAATATTCGTCTTCTTTCTTTTGATGGGTATTTTTGTACTTATAATTTCAGCTAAATCGATATTAGATAAATTTGTGAAGCATAGAAGTTTAACATCTAATAAGGATAATAAACTTTAAGTCCATGGTATGTGATTTAATAATAAATTGAGCCTCAAAGGTTTTATACAAGTTACATTACCTGCAAAATAACTAAGCTATTTTACTATTTTGCTTTATTCATTAGTGTACTAGTTATAATATTTGCATCAATTGCAATAATCGGTTTAATAACAGGCATCGTTGATATTTCAAGAGTAAGATCAGAACAGCTCGGAGAGGCAAGTACCCGTTTAGCATTATTGGCATTCTCTATTCTTTTTATTCTAGCAGGCATCATTATAGCTATAATATCGGTTAAATCTATTTTAGGTAAACCTGTAAAACTGGAAAGCTTCATCTCTATAAAAAAGTTTGACATAAGCAAGTATTTTATTATAGGAATAATTGTGATAGTTATTGCTTCAGCTATAGAATTTAATTTAAGAAGATTAGATGGATATATACCATCTTTATTGTACCCGCTTATTAGAATAGGTGCCTCTTTATTCTTCATAATATATGGTCTATGGGCTATTAGATTATATGAAACTGGTAGAATCTTGGAAATTCCATGGTATAAATTTAGACCACATTACGAACTAACAAAAATATTAACTAAAAACCAACTTAGACCTTTCAACTTGCTACTTAACTTACCATGGATACTACTTGGTATATTAATTGGGATATCTGCATTTGTATATGAGCTCTTCAATTCCCCTATATTATTCTTAATGTTCTCCATTGTAGCCGTAATATGGTCTATACCAATCGGATATGTTATAAAATATAGAAGAATATTATCGCTATCCCGTAATGAGCTCATACAATTATGGTTTACCCTTATACTTGAAGTTTTCTTTTGTATACTATTTTCTCTTATTTTCTTAATCTCTTACGGCTGGATATCTCTTTAACTAAAATAATTATTTTTAGCGATCCAATTACTTATGATATCTTCAAAATGCTTGGGCAAAGACATAATCACTTTACAAAATTATCAGAGATTACGATGGAAACTGTTACATAATTTTAATTTAATTTTATATAAAACTATTTGATTATCTTTATAGAAATGCTTATTATGTTTATTGACGTTGAAGCAATATTTTCATGGTTAAGAAACACTTTTGATTACATTGTGTACGCTATGATAGTTTTTCTGCCCATATACATTTTTATGTGGGTGATGGGAGCTATAACAATAGCCAGAAGTCAAGGACAGTTAAAAGAACTTTTAAGAGAAATATTGAGTGGACGTTGGTGGATTATGCAGATTCGTCGTTTTATTACAGAACTACCTTTACTTGTTTTATCTGTTGGATTCCTTGTTTTCTGGATGTTTACAGGTGATAAAATGCACCTGTTTTCCGGATTATTTTTCTTAATGATATTCATTGATTTGGTATCAAGAGATTCACATTTACGTTTTTCAGTGCGCGATGTATTAGTTTTTCTGTATTCCTTTGCCGCAATATCAACCATTTTCTTTGTTCGTCTCATTGGCTTGAATGTATTACAATTACCCATAGAAGTAGTTTATCTTATAATGGGGGCGATTGTAATTGCTTATGTAGTTTTTGGTTATATGATCTTCATTCGAAAGAGAAAATAGCAACAATTATTAGTTAGGTTAACCATAAATCTTAATACCTAACCATCCCTAAAACTTCTTTATACTTATCTCTAAGGCATCATTTTCAACTTCAACTGTGAAGCTTTCATAAAGCTTGTTATTCCTTACGTAATTTAAATAATCTTCCATTTCGTTTCTGAACTTCTTCACATTATCAGCTATTATTATTGCTCCGTTTTTCAACTTAGGCTCAGCCAACATTAAATATTTTAAATATTGTGATTTTTCCGCATCGATAAACATCGAATCAAACGTATCATTTAATTTAGGTATTATATCAACAGCATCTCCAATTATAACCTTTATTTTATTTTCTAAACCAGCTCTTTTTATATTTCTAATAGCTTCTTTAGCTCTTTCTTCGTTAATTTCTATCGTAGTAACGTTCGCTCCTGTACTGCTTGCAATTAATATAGCAGAATAGCCTATTAAAGTTCCTATCTCAAGAAGATTCTTCACATTATACTTTCTTAAGAAGCTAACCATAACATTTCCCCTATCTCTTCCTATAATGGGAAGATTATTTTCCTTAGCCAAGCTTTCAATTTCTCTTAAAACAAGTTCAGCTTCTTTCATTAAAAAATTATATTTCATAAAAAATTAAAATATATTGAAACAACAATAAGAAAAGCAAGTTTATTAGATGTTGATGAGATATTTAGAATAGAGAATATTTGCTTTAAAGAAGAAGCTTTTTCAAAATATTTAATAATAGAACTTTTGTTAAGCTATCCAGAGTTTTTTTTGGTAGCTGAGCACAAAGGAAAAATTTTAGGTTATATTTCTGGTACATTGGAAAATGATCATTGCCATATTTATAGCATAGCAGTTTTGCCTGAATTTAGAAACAAAGGAATTGCAACCAATTTAATGAAAGAATTGTTAAATAAAGCAAAAGAAAAGGGAATTAAAAGAGTAGTTTTAGAAGTAAAGATTAGCAATCTTGAAGCAATAAAGCTGTATAAGAAATTTAATTTTGAAATAAAGGGAATTAAAAGTAAATATTATCCTGATGGTACTGATGCTTATGTTATGGAATTGAAGCTTTAAAGACCGTATATTATTCCTTCATCAGCTCTTTTATAGTTTATTATTTCATTATCATTGAACCAGAACTTTATTTCTTTTTCAGCTACTTCTTTGCTATCAGATGCATGAACAAGGTTTCTCAATGGTCTCTTTAAAATGTTTGCCAGTTCAGGACTATCCGTTGAAAAATCTCCTCTTATAGTTCCAGGCTCAGCTTCATAAGGTCTTGTAGCACCAACTATTTTCCTTACAACTTCAACAGCCCTGTTACCTTCTATTACCATTGCTACGCATGGCCCAGAAGCCAAAAAATCTGCTAACCAATCTTTTATTATTTTACCAATTTCTACAGGATCATCGGTAGCGAAATCCTTCTTTGGATCTAAACCTAACTGCTTATAAACTGTTAAAGACTTATTTGCAACAGAAATTAACCATTGTTCATCTGAAGGATAGAATTTCAAAGCTTGTTCCTTTGTTGGCTTAACCATTTTTAAAGCAACTACTTTTAAGCCTGTTTTCTCGAACCTTGATATTATTTCTCCTATTAAACCTCTTTGTACAGCATCTGGCTTTATTAAAACAAACGTCCTTTCCATACTTTATAAGATAAATATTACCTAAAAAAACTTTCTAATCCTTTCCTTTCTTTATAATAAATTTCCTTAATTTTCTTAAAATCTTCTATCAGCTCAGATTTTAGCTGAGGATTATACAATGCTGCAGCAGGATGATAGGTAGGTATTAAAGTAAAGTTCAAATTAAAAAGTTTAATTTTAAAAATTTTTCCTCGAACATGCGTTATTCCTTTAAAATCTATACCTGCTTTTTTAAAAATATAACCTGCAGAATGTCTTCCCAAAGTAACAATTATTTCAGGCTTGATCAAAATTATTTGCCTTTCCAAATAAGGCGAGCAAGCAACTATTTCTTCTTCCTTAGGATCCCTATTTTCAGGAGGCCTACATTTTACTACATTTGTTATAAAGACTTCCTCTCTTTTCAAATTTAAAATATCTTCTATTAATTGAGTTAAAAGTTTTCCTGCAGCTCCTACAAAGGGTCTTCCTTGAATATCTTCATTATAGCCAGGGGCTTCTCCAATAAACATAATTTTTGCTCTTGGATTTCCTTCTCCTGGAACAGCATTTTTTCTATTCAAATGTAAAGGACATTTTGTACATTTTCTTACTTCATATGCAACCTTATCTAAACTATCGTCCATTTTAAGGCTAATTCCTTTTCCAATTTAACAATTCCTTCATAGATAAAGTTTATCAAATATACAAAGGGTAAAGTAAAAGAATAATAAAGATACAAATAACCTTGCATTAATCTTGCAACATAAGCTTTATTTATATTTTCTATGCTAAGAAAAAGATCCAACGTATATAAGCTAATTGAGAAAATAATTGAAGAAGAAATTAAACAAAATAAAGTAACGTATCCTAAAATTTTTAGATCTTTATTTCTTAAAAAACTTTTATACAAAAAGAAAAATGAAATATATGATATTATAAAAAAGAGAAAGATAAGAATATTTATATTCTTTATCAAATTTATATTTACGTTTATTAATACAAAATTAAAAATAAAAGGTAAAATTAAAAAAATTAAAATTAATGGAATAGAAATTATAAAAGAAAAAGATTCAATATATTGTGAATCTATTAATATTAAAATTATGGACAAAAATAAAAGAATATAGCCAATAATGAATAATAAACCAAAATCTAAAGCTTGAAATAGAATAAGAAAAGAATTAACTATTGCAAAGATAGATATTATAATTAAAGAGTATTGCATAAGCTTAAATCCTCGCTTTAACCATTTCAAAGTAATTGTTTTCATAAATATTAAGTATAAAATATAAATATAAGTTAAATTACGAATATTTGATGATAAAAGATAAGGATATACTTGATGTATTAAACAACGTTAAAGATCCTGAATTAGGTGTTAGCATAGTTAAGCTTGGAATGGTTAAAAAAGTTGAAGTTGAAAATGATAAGGTTTTTATTGAAGTTGAATTAACTACTCCTGCTTGTCCATTGGGTAATCAAATAGAAAAAAGTGTAAAAGAAGCCGTAACCAAAGCTTATCCAAATTTAAATGTCGAAGTAAAATTAAGTGCAAAGACAACATCAAGATTGATTGCTCCAGAAGATATATTGCCTACAGTTAAAAATGTTATAGCTATAGCAAGCGGTAAAGGCGGTGTTGGAAAAACAACTTTGGCATGCAACTTAGCTTTAGCTTTATCTAAATTTAATGTAAAAGTAGGTTTGCTTGATGGAGATATTTATGGCCCGAGCATTCCAACGATGCTAAAAATAAATGAGCCTGTTAGAAGCAATGGTGTAAAACTAATTCCTCCCATTTCTCATAATATAAAAGTAATGTCAATAGGATTTTTTATTACAGAAGATACACCTTTAATTTGGCGTGGTCCTATTTTAGCTAACGTTCTAAGACAAATGATTATGGATGTAGATTGGGGTGAATTGGATTATTTAATAGTTGATTTGCCTCCAGGAACAGGAGATGTTCCTTTAACTTTAGCCCAAACTTTACCTTTAACAGGAGTAATTATTGTTACCACACCACAAGATGCTGCAGTTAAAATTGCATCTAAAGCTCTAACAATGTTTAAAAAATTAAACGTAGAAATACTTGGAGTTGTTGAGAATATGAGTTATTATTTATGCGAGAAATGTGGAAATAAAAATTATATTTTTGGTTCAGAAGGAGCTAGAGAAATGGCTAAAAAATACAATGTTTCTTTCTTAGGAGAAATACCCTTTGATCCAGAAATTAGAATTAGATCTGATGAAGGAAAATTAGCACTATTATTTAATTCTGAAAGTCCTTCTTCTAAAGCTTACATAAATTTAGCTATGCAAGTAGCAGCTAGAGTAAGCGTAATAAATTATTCTAAATATTTATCGAAAAAAATTTAACTTAGATAGCTTTTAATGAAATTATGAGCGAGGAAATAAATAAAGAAGAAGTTATTCAAGCTTTAAAGAATTGTTATGACCCAGAAATACCAATAAATATAGTGGATTTGGGTCTAATATATGATCTAAAAATTGAAGGAAATAAAGTAACTGTTGTTATGACTTTAACAGCACCTTTCTGTCCTGCTGCGATATGGTTTCCAGATTATATTAAACAAGAATTATTGAAAGTAAAAGGAGTTAAAGAGGCTGAAGTAAAAATTGTTTGGGAACCAAGATGGACTCCTGATAGAATGAGTGAAGAAGCTAAGGCTTTATTAGGAATAGAATGATTAAGCTTGTCGATGTCCATTGCCATTTAGACGATGAATCTTTTGCAAATGATTTAGATGAAATAATAAAGAATGCGAGAAGCGTAGGAGTTGTTAAAATTATAACTTCTGCATTAAATTTTGATTCTTTAAACAAAAGTTTTCAAATAAAGGAAAAATATAAGGAAAATGTAGAAATCACTTTAGGTTTAGATTATACAATTTTGGATGAAAACAAAGTAAATGAAATTACAGATTGGATAATAAAAAATAAAGATAAAATTGTTGGCATAGGAGAAGTAGGCTTAGATTTTTTTATTTTTCGAAGTGAACAGCAAAAAGAAATTCAAAAAAGAATATTTAAGCATTGGATAAATTTAGCTATAAATTTAAATTTGCCATTAGTTGTTCATTCAAGAAGTGCAGGTAAATATGCTATAAAAATGCTAATTGAATCTGGAATAACTAAAGTAGTTATGCATGCTTTTGATGGTTCAGTAGGCTATGCAATAGAAGGAGCAAAAAGAGGTTTTTATTTTTCTATTCCGCCATCTGTGGTAAGATCTGAGCAAAAACAAAAGTTAGTTAAGCATTTATCCTTAGATAACATATTGCTAGAAAGTGATGCACCTGTTTTAGGTCCTGAAAAAAATGTAAGAAATGCTCCTTCAAATGTTATAGTTTCAGTAGGATTGATTTCCCAAATAAAGAAGGTTCCGATAATGGAAGTAGCTGAAAGAACTACTCAAAATGCGATCAAATTGTTCAATCTTAATATTAGTTTGCCTTGATATTTTAAAAAAATAGAAATCCTCTCCGAAGTTTCCCATTACTTCACCATTCTATTTTGTATAAGTTTCAGCGAATGATATGACTAAGGGTGTCAATTTGAATATAATATTTTCGCAACAATAAAAATTTCCTAATTTAATACTCAATTAAATAAAAGAAATATTCATAATATTTTCTAAAGTCAATAATTGTTCTATATTCATTTTGATTCAAAGAATAAAGATTCCATCCTTAGAATAATTGAATGAATTAAATATAAATTTACACATAAAAAAAGTAAAATTTTTATACAAAAATTTTTTTAAAAAACTTGAATGAAAGGAAAAATAACGAAGGATGAGTTCGCTAAAGTAATTATTCAATCATTAAATGACATTCTTGGTTATGATACCGCACAAGCTTTAATTTTTCATATTTGTATAAGAAAAAAATTTAACAAAGAGGAAATTTCAAATAATCTAGATAAAGTATTGGGATGTTTAGAAGAACTATTTGGATGGGCTTCTGAAACAATTTTTGATGATATTATATTTAAACTAAATGTAAATCAAGGTATTAGAATAAAAGATAAAAAAGAATTAATTGATCTTGCTAAAGAAGTAGTTAAACCAGGCTAACCTTTATTTTCCTTTCACCCGTATCCGTTAATTTTATATTTGTAAGCCATATTGTTTCAAAAGGAGGTTTCAAAGATGTTCTAATTCTTAATTTATCTTGATAAATATGATCTATTACACCAAATCCCTTAATTTTTCCTTCTTTTTCTATTCCAACAAACATTTTTTCCAAAGCTTTTGTAGATATTCCTAATTTTTTACCAATAGAATCAAATATTATTATTTCTTCATAAGAATTAAAAATGTTGGAAGAATACTCTCCGTCAAATTTTATACCCAGAAAACCAATTTTTACTTCGTTTAAATTCGCTGTAGCTTTTTCAGCCATAACCAAATATCTAGAATATTGCATTTCTCTTCTGGCAATTCTAATTATTTTACTTTTGTTAATACCAACAGGCTGTTTTAAAACTTCAATTTTATTTCCAAATTTTTCAGCAAATATTATAGCTAAATTATTACCAGAGGTAATGAAAATTAAATCTGGATCGACTTCTTTTGCCAAATTTAATTTGTATTCAATTCCTCCGTTATCAACATAGCCATCTGTATTAATTATTATCAAATCAGAATCTTTTACGTAATTTAAAGAATTAATTATTCCTTTGATAACATACTTTTCAAAACCAGCAATGTTAATTACACCAATTGGATATATATTATCTGCAACTACATCCCTTAGATCAAATATTTCTTCTTTAATTATTTTGCTTCCTATAAATGCAGGAGGGGTTAAATCTGCTTGTCCAACATCCCCATCTATTATACCAACATTTAATTTTTTTTCTGTAGCTAAATTTGATAAATAAGAAGTTAAAGTTGTTTTACCTGAATCTATACTGCCTAATATCAATATCTTCTTAATTTCTTTACCAAAATTATCAACATATTTTTTTACATCATTTTCCCATATTTTACAACCTATATTTTCTGTTTGAAATTCATAAGAAGCCTCGCTTCCCAATAAAAGTTTAACTGATGCATGTTCTGGAGTTTCAAAGGGCAAAACTCTTCCCTTTCTAACAATAACAGGGTAGTCTTTGATTTTCCTTCCTAAGCAATAAACTTCACCTTCAAATCTTCTTACAGATGCAGGACCACTTACTAATAAAGTCTCATTTTCATGAATTACTAAAATTTCTTCACGCATTCAATTTAAATATAAAAATAAAAAAAAGAAAAATTTTTTAAATTATTCTTTATTATTCTTTAAACTATTCCAATCCTTCTTGCTATTTCAGTTAATATATCGTTTATTTGTTTTAAGAAATCATTAAAGGAATTTGTTGCATTGCTTGAAACAGAACTAAAATAGCTTTGTACACCCATCAAAATTC
>Ga0080007_1088324_pt1 | contig 24489 bp, 20 predicted proteins | sample OctOCTMetagenome_FD_69210 | JGI IMG/M metagenome (GOLD analysis project Ga0080007, IMG submission 69210) | Hot spring and microbial mat streamer communities from Octopus Spring Streamers, Yellowstone National Park, USA - OCT_B (SPADES... | ecosystem: Environmental > Aquatic > Thermal springs >...
GCGATCAGTGTCCACTTCAAAAGGCAAAGACTCGTATTCAACCTCAATGAGCCGAAGTGCATCTTCAGCAATTTCCTCACTTTCAGCGGCAACGGCAGCGACAGCTTCTCCTGCGTAGCGCAATTCCGCTCCTTCCTTTGCGATGACCAACACCGCTCGCACACCGGGCAATTTTTCGGCTTTACTTGTGTCAATGCGTCGGACTCTCGCGTGTGGGAGCGGGCAACGCAGAATTTTGCCGAAAAGCATCTTCTCCCAGACAGGCTTGCCTGCGTAACGGTTCAAATCGGGCAAGTTTATGTCGGCAGTGTATTTGGCTTTGCCCGTCACCTTTGCGACAGCGTCCAACCTCGGAATTCGTTGCCCTGTAACGCCACCTTGCACTGCCATCGCCTTCAACCTCCTTTGCGTTGGTCAAGGTTTGTCAAAACAACTTTCGCACGCCCAACAACCTTTGAAGCGTCTCTAACTCATTGGGCAGCGGTCTTTTGAACAGCCATTCAACTTTGACCCAAAAGCCCTCAACGACTTCCGACCTCAAAACTCCCTTCTTCATCACCCTCTCCTCGTAACCTTCCTTTCCCTTCCTCAAAACCCGAACCTGCCTCCTTTGCTGGTCAACAAACCAAATCTCCAAAACGCCTATGCTCTTGTAATCCGCCTCCTTCGACAGCATGTCCGAAAGCCTGTCCCCCGGCGACCAAATCTCTACCACCAAATCGGGAGTCCCGAAGATGCCGTCCTCTTGAACGATGTGGGCATTTTCTTTGCGAACGAAAACGATGTCGGGAAGCCTTCCACGATGCTCCGTTATCTTGACCGCCGTCCGCGAACCTCGAACTATGCCAAGACCCTTCGCCTCAGCGTAGCCTCTCAGAACGAACGACAACCAACCTTGCAAATCTTCATGTATGTCTCTTGCAGCCACCCTTTGCACCACCATCCCGTCAACCAACTCAATATCATCGTCCTCGCCGAACAGCCTCACGAATTCTTCAAAGGTCAGCGGTCGTAAGGACGAAGGTAGCAGCAACCTTCGTTCCTCCCGAACTTCTGACAATGCCACTGAGCGAGCCATCGGAAGTCACCGCCTTTCAAGCGCCGCCGCGCATTCTTTTTGCGGCGTCCAAAACTGCAGCGAGTATTCGCGGATAGACGCCACACCTGCATATGTTTCCTGCCAGCGCCTTCTTGACATCTTCGGGAGATGGGGCTTTGTTTTGGTTGAGAAGACCCACTGCTGCCATGATGAAGCCGGGGGTGCAGAAGCCGCACTGCAAAGCATCGTGTTCAACAAAAGCCTCTTGAACGGGATGGAGTTTGCCATCTTTCGCCAAACCTTCAATGGTAACGATGTCGTGACCTTCAGCATCAACAGCCAGCATCATGCAGGAATAAACTGGCTTCCCGTCCATTAGGACGGTGCAAGCGCCGCATTCGCCTCGGTCGCAAACCTTTTTCGTGCCCGTCAAGTTGAGGTGGTTGCGGAGCGCATCAAGCAAGGTGACGCGGGGCTCAAGTTGCAACTTATAGACTTTGCCGTTCACCCTCAGCGTCACGGTGACAGTTTGGGCTCGGGGGATTCTGACAACTTTCTCTGTTGCTGCTTCCGCTTCGGTTTCCGATTTGCAACCTGCCAACAGTTCGGTTATGGCTGCACTCGTTCCTGCGACTTTCAAAAATTCGCGCCGCGAAACGCCCTTCCGTTCCTTCCCGTTTCCTGCCATTTTCAACCGCTCCTTTCCTTTGATGCGATTTCACGCTTTGATTATAGCACCTGCGTTCCTAAGTGGGGCAAAGTTTTGCTGGGTGAGCGGAAATGGTCAAGGTTTGGCGTGATGGCACAGTGGTGCGAATTGAAACCGAAAAATACTTCGCGGCTGTTCAAACAGAAGGCTATGTCAGCGGCGTCATGGCTGGAAGTTTCGTTGACAAGGCAACAGGCAGCAAGGATTTAGGGTTCGGGCTCGTCATCGTTGACTTCCTTCTTGAGCCCGGCACGGACGATGAATCCACGCCTGAGCACTTGCGTTACAGTTGGGGCGACAAAATTCACGGCAACATCCCCAAACGCTTCGTTGAGTTGCCACAAATCTGCACCCAAGCGAAAAAGTTGCCCTTTGAAATCTTTGAGGGCAAAAACTTCGTCGCCGTTAAGCAGTGGTTCAACTGGACAATCGCCCGTCCTCCCTACAAGCCGGGTTCGCGTTGGGAACAGTTGCTGGTCTTTCCCGACGGGGTTCGTTGGTTTCTCGCTTATGACAAGGTCACAAGTGTCAACACGGTTGATTGCTTGCTGTTTCGGATGGACATGCCGGGTCATATCCGCCATCAGGGTGGCGACAGTTTCAGGCAGGTCTACCTGAGTTATCACGGCTTCATCCCTGCCAGCGCTTTCATTGAAGATTTCGCTCCCGATGAGCGCTTCCTTTACCGCCGTGAAGATGGCAAAGTGCCGGAGAAGTTCATCCGAGCCTACCAGTTGCGGAACGGTGTCTGGCTTGCGGGGATGACTTTGCACCCACCAACGGTTTACGAGGCTTGGTGTCACCAGCGCGGTTATGTCTGCCTCATTCAGGAAATTGGCGGTTGGAAAGTGCGAGCGGGCGAAAGTTTCGGCGCTGTCCACTTGGTCGGTTATTTTGACGATGTTGACGAGATGGGACGAGTGTTTGACACTTTCAAAGGCGCAAGGGAATTGCAAGTTTCGGCGAACGAGTGGAAGTTGATGTGAGCAAGCGGAGAAGGAGGGATGAGAATGGGCAAGGTGCTCGTCCTTTACGACAGCGCCACAGGTAACACGAAGAAGATGGCTGAACTGGTGGCGAAGGGAGCAGCGAAAGTTCCAGGGATTGAAGTTAGGCTCAAGTCAATTGATGAAGCGACGCCCGAAGATGTTCTGTGGTGCGATGGTTTGGCTGTCGGCTCCCCAACCAACATGGGTGTGCTTTCATGGAAGATGAAGCGATTCTGGGACGAGACCATGTCCGACCTTTGGGGCAAAATTGACGGTAAAATTGCCTGCGCCTTCTCGTCCTCAGGCGGTTGGGGAGGCGGCGCTGAGTTGGCTTGCATGTCGCTCTTGACAGTTTTGATGAACTTCGGTTTCCTCGTCTTCGGGGTCACCGATTATGTCGGCAAGAAGTTCACACTTCACTACGGCGCTGTGGTTGCCGGCGAGCCCAGAACTGACGCGGAAATCGCCGCTTGCGAAAGGTTGGGTGAACGGTTGGCTCAATGGGTAGCCGTCTTCTTTGACGGGAGGAAAGATTTGCACCCTGTGCTGACACGGCAGGAGGAAGACGAAGATGAGGACGAAGATTGATTCGCCATCTGTCAAATTGGGCGTTGAAGTTTTTGCCCACAGACAAGACCTTAAGCCGTTGCGGTTTGGCATGTTGACTAACGCCTTGGCGACTAACAGCGAACTTGTCCCGTCGGTTGATATGTTGATGACTTCGGGCTTCCAAATCGCCGCTCTCTTTGTCCCGGAACATGGCTTTTACGGCGCAGCAATTGCGGGCGAAAAGGTTGCCAGCGGCTACGATGAGAAACGCAAAGTCCCTGTCTTCAGCCTTTACGGTGAAACCTTAAAGCCGTTGCCGGAATGGCTTTCAGGGCTTGACGCTTTGCTGGTTGATCTGCCCGATGTCGGCTGCAGGTTTTACACCTATGCTTGGACGATGAGTTACCTGATTGAAGCGGCAGCGGAATCAAATTTGCCTGTTTTCGTTCTTGACCGTCCCAACCCTATCAACGGTGTGCATGTTGAAGGCAAATGCCAAGTTGAGATTCTCGGTTCGCTTGTCGGGCGCTTTCCTATTCCAATCAGGCACGGAATGACTTTGGGCGAAGTGGCGCTCTGGCTTCAGCGAAATCACTTCCCGCAGGCACAAGTGGAAGTAATCGCTTGCAAAGGTTGGAAGCGAACTATGTGGTGGGACGAAACTGGTCTGCCTTGGGTTTCGCCTTCACCGGCGATGGCAACTCTTGACACGGCGACGGTTTACTGTGGCACATGCCTTGTGGAAGGCACGAACCTGTCGGAAGGGCGTGGAACTTCGCACCCTTTTGAGTGGATTGGAGCGCCTTTCGCCGACGAAGATGAAGTCGCCAATTTGCTCAACAAATTGGGCTTGCCCGGCGTTAGGTTCAGACCAATCAGGTTCGTTCCTGCGACTTCAAAGCACGCCGGCAAAATTTGCCGCGGCGTTCAAGTCCATGTCCTTGACAGAAATGTCTTCTCGCCTGTCCGAACGGGGCTTTGCGTTGTTGCATCCTTCAAAAGCCTCTATCCGCAACAGTTCTCTTGGCGTGAAGCGACTTTTGACCGTTTGATGGGCACGAAAGCGGTCCGAGAAGCGATGGACGAGACCAATGACCCAGTTGCGGTTGCGCTGGAGTGGGACTTAGAGCCGGACGAAGAATTCATGAAGCAGCGGTCAGAGTGCTTGCTTTACGGGTGAGCGTTGAAAGTAGTTCAGCCCAATCTTTCGCCGGTTGCCCAGCATAAAATTTTGTAAGGGCGAACCATCGCATTTGAAGCGGCTCAAAAGGGGGAACAGAGTTGTGCACCCGATTTTGTTCAAACTTGGACCGTTCACGCTCCGAAGTTATGGCGTGATGGTGGCTTTGGGAGTTTTGGTGGCAATGTTTTGGACTCGGCTGGAATTTCGCAGGCGAAATTTGCCCAACGATTTGCTTTACGATTTGGTCATCGCCTCACTTGCCTTGGGGGTTATCGGGGCAAGGCTCATGTATGTGGCATTGAACTGGCAATCCTACAGCACGAATTTGGTTGCAATCCCGATGATTTGGGCAGACGGTGGGGTCTCTTTTCACGGAGCAGTTGCTGGCGGAATTTTGGCTGGTTTGTGGCTGAGCCGACGCTACAAAATCTCGTTTTGGAGAATCGCCGACGCTGTCGCTCCGGGGTTAGCCCTCGGTCACGCCATCGGGCGAGTCGGTTGCTTTCTCAACGGCTGTTGTTACGGTCTCCCAACGACGATGCCTTGGGGCGTTCGGTTTCATAACCCAATCCTCGGCGTTGACACTTTGCCCAGTCACCCAACGCAAATTTACGAAGCGATTGGCTTGCTGATTTTGTTCGTCCTCCTCGCCCTTTACAGCCGAAATATTTCTCGCCCCTCGCCTTCCGCTTCTCGCTCCGTTTACGAAGGCTCAGTTTTCATCTGGTGGGCAATTCTTTACTCGGTGCTTCGGTTCGTCGTAGAGTATTGGCGGGCAGGCGTCACGGCTAAATTTGTCAACGGTCTCACCCAGGCTCAATGGCTTTCCCTCATCATCTTCACCGTCGCCCTTGCTTACCACCGTTGGCGGCTCAAGGAGAAATGAAAACCTCACTCGTCGCTTCACTGCTTTTCAGCCCACTCCAAAGCCTCTTTTAGCGAAAGGGACAAGACTTTGGAGATGCCTTCCTCTTCCATCGTGACGCCGTAAAGGTTGTCTGCGGCTTGGACTGTTATCGGGTTGTGGGTGATGACGATGAACTGAGTGCGGTCAGAAAATTCCCGCAAGAGCGAAACGAACCTGTCGGTGTTGGCGTCGTCCAACGGTGCATCAACTTCGTCGAGAAGGACGAAGGGCGCTGGGTTGATTTTGAGAAGCGCAAACAGGAAGCAAAGCCCAACGATGGCTTTCTCGCCGCCCGAAAGGGAAAGCAGGTCCTGTTCAGCCTTGCCGGGCAGTTTGACCTTGACTTCAACGCCGCTCTCTGCCAGAGTTTGACCTTCGGTCAAAATCAGTCGCCCTTCACCGCCTTGCCAGAACCTTTGAACCATTTCGTTGAAGGTTTCGCTCACCCGCTCAAGCACTTCCTTGAACCTCTCCCTGAACTGTCGCTCAAGCGAATCCAAACCCGCAAGGAGTTCGTCCCGCGCTGCTTCCAAGTCGGCAATTTGGGTTTGCAGGAAGTTGATCCGCTCGTTGAGCCGTTCGTATTCGTCCAAAACGCTCAACCTGACTTCGCCCAAAGCAGCCATCTCCTGCTTGATTCGCTCCAACTCATCCAAAGCCGTTTGCTTTTGCTCAAGCCTCTGCGCTGCTGCGTGAGCCTCTTCAACGGAGACTTGGTGTTCCTCTTGCAACCTCCTTTCAATTTCGGTTCGCTCCGCTTCAGCCTGAGCCAACCTAACCTCGCACTTGTGGACTTCCTCAGTTTGGAGCGACCTTTGCGCTGCCAAACTTGAAAGTTTTCGCTCAATTTCCTCGCGCCGCTGCAGCAACCTTTTCCGCTCCTCGTGCCAGTTGCTCAAGGCGGTTTCCAACTGCTCCCTTCGCTTCCTGCACTCTTCAAGTTGCCGCTCAAGTTCGGGCAACCTTCGGGTCAATTCAGAGAGTTCGCCCTCAATGTTTCGCTCTTCCTCGCTCAACTCACCTTCCTGCCTTTTCAGTTCGTCCAACGCTTCTGTCAACTCATTGACCCGCCGCTGCAAGTTTTCAAACTGCGTTTGCCATTGGGCAGCGACCAGTCGGAACTGCTGCCATTGTTGGCTCACTTCGTCCCGATGCCGAATAGCCTCGGAGAGTTTCGTTTGAGCCTCGTTCAAGTTTCGTTGGGCTGTTTCCCTTGCGATTTCAAGTTGCGAAATTCGCTCCTCAAGCGCTTTCAATTCCCGCTCCATCCCATCAATTTCCCGCTGCAACCTGACCGCCTCGGCATCAAGCCGCTCCAATTCCTTTTGCCTTCTTTCTCGTTCGGCTGCAATTCGCTTTGCCTCCTCGCTGAGCCGCTCGCTTGCGTGTCTTTGCTCCTCCCGCTTTCGCAGCGCTGCTGCCAGTTCGCTTTGCAAGGCTTCTACTTCTGTTTCCGCCGACTTCATTTGCTCTTCCAACTCACGAACCTTCGCCTCCAGAACTCGGACTCGGCTTGACAATTCTTCTCGCTCCCTTTGCCGAAGGAACAAGTTGCCTGCCCCGTGAACAGTTGCACCACCTGAGATTGTCCCTGTGGGAGCAATCACTTCGCCCGAACGAGTGACGAACCTAACGCCCTTTAGAGACGCAGCCAATCGCCGAGCCGTCGCAAGGTCTTCAACGATCAGGGTGTTTCTGAGCACATGTCTGACGGCGGAAGCAAACCGTTCATCGATGACCTGCACCAATTCACTCGCCCAACCTATCACGCCCTCGGATTCAACTGCCCTCAAATCGCCTTCGCCGTATCCCAACTCAGCCAGAAAGTCAAGGGCGATGAAAGTTGCCCGCCCCGAATTTGTTGCCTTAAGGAACTCAATGGCTTCTTGGACTTCAGCGAAAGTTGGAGCGACAAGGTAGTTAGCAGCCGCGCCCAAAGCGCTCTCGTAGGCAATTTCAAGCCCTTGCGGCACTCGGATGAGATGGGCGAGCAGGTGGAATTCACCTCTCAGCCTCCCGTCCCTCATCGCGGTCAAGATTGTCCTCGCTCCTTGTGGAATCCCAGCCATTGACAACTCCATCTCTTCCAGCGCTGCCAACCGAGCCCTCATCGCCGCCAACTGCTCGCGGGCTTGAAGGAGTTGGTTTCGCAATTCGCTGGAGCGTTGCTTTTGCTCGCCCAACCTTTGCTGCAGTTGCTTGATGAGCATGTCAATTTCTTCAGTTGAAAGGGCTTGATGTTGGGAAACCAGTTCGTCCCACTCTCGTTGCAGTTGGGACAGCAGTTCGGTTACGCTTGCCCTCTCCCGTTCCACCTCCGCTTGTCTGGCACGCAACGATTTCAGAAGCGGTTCGTAAGATGCGAGTTGGGATTTCGCTTCGGTTAACGAGCGTTCAGCCTCAAAGTGCTCTTCGCGCGCCTGTCTAACCGCTCGTTCAAGTTCCTCAACGGCTTGATGTGCTTTGTTCAACGCCTCGTTCATTTGAGCCTCTTGCTCTTCGAAGAGCGACTTTTGGTGCTGCAGGGCGTCAAGTTGCTTTTGGGTTTCAGCCAATTCGGCGCTGAGCCGTTGCGACCTTTCGGCGATGTAAGTTTTTTGCTGCGAGATTTGGGAGCGTCGTTGGGTCAAATGCTTTTGCCGTTCACGGCAAAGTGCAAGTTCGTTCTCCAACTCCTTCGCTTCCTCAAGGGCTTGAGCGGCTGAACCTTGAATTTCCTGCAAACTCTCTTCCATGCGGGCGATCGCCGCTTCAACCTCCGAGCGCTCGGAATGGACGGCTGCAATTTGCTCGTCAGTTTCAGCAACTGCCTGCTGCAAAGCCGTCAGTTCCTCTTTTAGCCTCTCAACCCTTCTCACCCTGACTTGATGCTCCCAGCCGAGCAAAGCGATGTTCAACTCTCGCTGTCGCTTCAAAAGTTGCTCATACTTTCGCGCTTTTTCAACCTCAGTGCCCAACGCTTCCCTTTGCTTCCAGAGTTCGGCGACCAAATCGCGAAGCCTTGTCAGGTTCTTTTCGGTTCGCTCCAGTTTCTCCAAAGCGTCTTCACGGCGGAGTTGAAACCTGTGGACGCCTGCCACTTGCTCAATGAACTCACGCCTTTCCTGCGGCGACAGAAAGACCAAGCGGTCAATTTCAGCCTGACCGATGAAAGCGTAACTGTCGGCGGAAAGCCCCAACTCAAGGAGCAAATCTTGGACATCGCGAAGCCTGCAAGGGACTCTGTTGATAGCGAACTGGCTTTCGCCCGTCCGCTTCAACCTTCGGGTGATGACGATTTCGGAGATGAGTTCGTAGGGGCGAACAATTTGGGAGTTGCCTCCCCCTTCGGCAGGCTCATCCAATTCAAGGGTCAGCGAAACTTCGGCGATGCTCGCCGGCTTGACCCTGCCGTTGCCCGCAAAGAGCAGGTCGGCAGCCTTTGGCGACCTGAGCGCCTTCGTGCTCCGTTCGCCTAAGACCCAAACGATGGCGTCAAAGATGTTTGACTTGCCTGACCCGTTCGGACCGACGATAGCGGTTATCCCAGGCGAGAAAATCAACTCCGTCCGATTGGCGAAACTTTTGAACCCGAAAAGGCTTAAACTTTTGAGCCTCATGGTGACACCTCAGCAGCAATCTTGTCCGCTCACTTTGCTCTCGTCTCGGAACTCATCAGCCTTTCCAGCGCATCCTGTATTTTCGCCAACTCTTGCCTTGCGCTCACTGGGTCTTGCTCAACCAAAGCAGGAAGTTGCCTAAGGGCTTGTTGAAGGCTCTGCGCTTGGGTGCGACCGCTGTCGGAAAGCAAAGGTTCAGCGTCCCTGAGCCACCTGCTTGCTTCGTCCAACCTGAAAGCGACTTGATAGCGCTTCGGTGGGTCTGCCTGAAGGTCAACACTCGCATAGCCGAGTTCAGCGGCTGCCCGTTCAAGGAAGACTTTCCGAGCTGAAAAAACGGCGCTCTCAAGTTGAGCGACCCTGTCTCTAAGTTCAGCGTTGATTCGGCGTTCCCGAACCAGTTGCGCTGCTAAGGCAAGGGCAACCACGACCGAAAGAGCGAACAAAACCCAACCAAGCAAAACGAAGGGGCGCGAGGGCGCTGTCGGTGGCGGACCGGAAATTTCCTGAGCAGTTGCCTCAGCGCCTTCCTGTCCATAAGGCTCTTGCTGACCTCGCCCGTCTTTCTCTCGTTCCTCTTCCATCCGCTCATCCGCTCCTTTAACGCAATCGCAAAATTTTCATGCTACAGGCTTTAGCCCATATGGGAGGACGAGGCACCTGCCGAGCCAAAACGGCTTGACAACTGCACTCCGCACCTCGCACTCAAATTTGGCTCACCGGGAGGTTCGCCCTCCCTCAAAGCAAAACCGCCAATAATTTTTGCACGCTCACTCAACCTTGAACTTCACCGAACGGGTCTTGAAATCGGTTTCTTCGCCGTCAAGCCAAGCGAAAAAGACAGTGCACCGCTCACCGTCTTTGAGCACGAAGCAGTTTTGCAACTCGCCTTCAATGCCTTTCAAGGCAACGATGCCCGCCTTCGTGTGCAAGCGGATTTGCGGGTCATCAGGGTTAAGGGGCAAGTGCCTTGATTGCCAATCCCGCTCGCCAATCTCAGGGACTTCGTGCCATCCCTTGACAGTGTTGACGGCAACTTTCTCAACGCCAACGAAGGTCAAAGTCAGCGCCAAAAACGCTCTCACCTTCCGCATCAGTTTCACGGTCTCAACGCTCGCTCGGACAACGAAGCCGTCGCCGTCAATTTCGTAACTCAAGCGGTAATTCACTCGTGGGTTCAAGTTCCACCAATGTCCAGCCCAAGTCGTTGAGAGTGCACCTTCAAAGGCAACGCCGTTGGGCAGAATCTCAACTTTGTCAGGGAAACGGCAAGCGCTCGCTCGCCCGACAGTCCTCACCAATCGCCTCTCGCCTTCAGCCCTCCAAGCCCCTCCCTCATCGTGCTCAGGGAAAATGCCATAGTCGCTGTAAAGTTCGCTCCCGACCAAGACCGTTTGCTGTTTGTCGCCGTCAAGCAATTCCATCCTGATGGGCAAGCCTCCGAGCGAACGGGCAAGGGTCAAACGAGACCTTACCGAACTTAGCGAAATGTGAGCGCTGGAGAAGGAAATGAAGGGCGAAAGAGGTGTGAAAGAGACAGCAGGTTTTGGAGCGTAAGCGAACCTGAAGGCGATGTCGCCTTGTTCGCTGGGCGGAATTCGGACGACAAGGGTTTCGTCAGGGTGAAGCCAAACTTGAACAACTCCGCCTCGCCAATTCGTTAGCGTCCACCAACTGCCATCAGGCAGTTGAACACTAACGGGAGCACCAGAAAAGGCGGGCGGGATAATCGAAGAGTTCCAAAGCAATTGCGGTCGCTCGTGGCGAATGACCGTTTCCTCCCCGATTTCGCCCTCAACCGTTGCGATGCGCCAACGCTTCGGCTTGGCGAATTTGAACTCCCAAGCGAAATCGTGTCGGGCGAGTTTGATGGGAAGTTTCAATTGCAGCGTTGCGCCGTAGTCCCAAGAGTTGCCTCGCTGCACCCAGCGCCAATGGATTTCAGCGATGGTCCTGACAACTGCACCCATTCGCCTTCTGACCGCCAATTTGCCAGTAGCCTCGTTTTCGCCTCGGTTGATTTCTGCCGCCTCAAAAGGCAACCTTTCGCCGGGAGCGATTTTGAACTCCCCTTCGCTCCACTGACCTACCACAAAATTGCCGACCTTGAAAAACCCTTCATCGGAAACGGTCACAGGTTGAACGGTGACTAACTTGAGCCTTTCGGGTTTTATGGCGAGTTTCCGTGCTCGGTTTGGCTCGGAAAGGAGCGCAAGTTCAAATGCGGGCAAGGTCAGCACCACTGTGCCTTTTTGGACTTTGTGAACTTCTCCCGTCCACGCATCACCCACTTGAGACCAACTTTGCATTGGCGCTGGCAACCTGACTTTAACGGTCACTGGACTGCCTCTCAAATTCACCAACGCAACTGTGTGATAGTTGCCCCAAAATCTGTGGACAGCGAAAACTGCATCGTCGCTCACCGAAACGGACAAGTAATCGGCTTCGCCTTCCCTGAGTTCCCTCAATGCGGAACGAATTCTCATCAGCCGAGCGATGAAATCCGCCACGCCCACATCTTGACCTTCGTAGATGAAGGGCACGCCCTCAACGAGAGCGCAAACGGCGAACATCGCTTTGGAGTAACCGAAACCCAACCGACTTTGGACATCAGGGTTGTCGTGGTTTGCGAGCCAACGGACAATCCGATTTGAACCGCCTTTCGGGAATGTGTATCGCTGATGCTGAAGCCAGCGCCGCAACTTGGGAACGAACTCCTCTGGTGGCATTGTCATCAACCGCATCGCTGCGAAGTAGAAGGGGAAGCCGTAGTCAAAATCGCCGTGAACGACGAAGGGCGGACCTGACGCCTCAGGGTAAAACAGGGCTTCGCCACGAACCCTTTTGACAGCGTTTCTGGCTTCCCTGAGAACCTGCAAGCCTCCCCAAAGCCCAGATTGGCTTGGTCGGCGTCGTGGTTGAGTTTGTTTGACGACAGCCCAATTGGGCGGACCGCCGGGAGCGACATCAATGCGCCAACCGTCAATGCCAAACTCACGGGCAAAATGCTCAGCCACCCTCGCCATGTAAGCAATCCAGCCGGGATGGGCGTAGTCAAAAGCGTAGCAGCCCCACCAGTGAATTGGTCGCCCCTGCTCGTCAGCGCAAATCCAGTTGTCCAAGCCTTCGTCAAACTTGCGCCTCTGTTCCTTACCGAGTTCGCTTTCGGGTCTCGGTCCATGCGGGATAAGGTCAAGCAAAACCCGCATGCCTAACTTGTGCGCCTCGGCGACCAAAACTTTCAACTCGTCAGCAGTGCCGACTTCAGGGCGAATGGCAAAGTAGTCAAGGGGAGCGTAAACGCCAGGCGTGTAAGGTGGCAACCAAATTGTCTTAACGCCCAATCGCTTCAAATGCGGGAGCAAGCGGATGATGTTTCGGTAAGTGTGTTGAACTGCTGGTTCGTAAAAAGCGCCGTCAAATGCGTCCTTCGGCGTGTCCTGAAGCGGTTTCAAGCCCAGCAAATCCCATGCATCCCAAAGGCTTTCCAGCAACCTTCGTTCATCGCCCTCAACAACGGCGAAAAACTGTGTTCCCAACTCAGCGCTCCAACCCTTGCTCACTCGGTCTTGAACTCCAAGCCAATGGGAAAAGCGGGACAGGGGACACGGGGCATGGGACACGGGCTTGGGATTGTCAATGGTTTCGGCGTTGATGGAGAAGTGTTCGGTTTCGCTGTAGAAGGCAGCAGCAACTCCGAGTTTTTGGGAAGGCGAATGCAGGGCGCACCAAGCACCCGTGCCCATGTCAATGTTGAAGCGCGGTCGCTGGCTGATTGGAACTCGCAGGAAGTCAAAGGAAGGGCTCAACACAACGGCATCTTCGCCCAACCCAACTGCCGGGAGCAAAAACAAAATGCCGTCAAGTTTCGGGTTTCCGCTGCCTTCATACTCAAGCGCCACATCCTTCCTCAAAATTCCACCCTTGCTCAGCCGGTAGCGTGTTGTGACCGTAAAGTCCCCGATTCGGGCAACGATGTCAATTTGGTTCTTTCGTCGCTGCACCTTGAGCGGTTCAGTTCGCAACTCCGCTTCGTGCCACCACTTTCCGTCAACCCTCAAACTGATTGGCAATTTTGTCGGCTGCAAAGGAATGGAACGGTTGCCAACGGTCACAGCCACTATGTTGCCCAGCCCATCAAACCGAAAAGAAAATTGCCCGCTTTCCAACGCCAACTCTTGCGCTTGCAAAACAGTCACCAACGCCATCACCAAACCCATCAACCTGACCATGCCACAATCGCCTCCAATTTTGGCACTACAAATTCTAAAGCGTCGCTCCTCGCTCGCTTCGGAAAGGGAAAAGGAGCAAAACGGTAGCGAGTAGCGAATGGCGAATAGCGAATAGTGAACGGCGACTGGCGATTAGCGACTGGTAAAACGGCAGCGAGTAGCGAATAGCGAGTGGCGAACGGGAAACGGATTTGACCACCCACCCGAGATAGGTGGCTACAAGTTCAAAGCAGGCTCAAGCCCAAAACGACAGCGAGTGGCGAACAGCGAGTAGCGAATGATAAACGGCTTTTGACTTTTCAAGTTAGCCTGCTTCAGCAGGCTCCATTTTCATAGCCACCGACTTCAGTCGGTGGGGCAAAAAGTGGGAGGGCGAGGCTCCTGCCGAGCCGAAACTTATCGGCAAGTCGGCAAAAGAACGGCAGCGAATGGCGACTGGCGATTAGCGACTGGTAGAGTAGCGTTGGATTTGCCCCGACAGCAGATTTCAACACCATCGCCTGCTTAACCTCTGCCCTTTGGCGGTCGTCCCTGCCTTCCCTGTCCTTCCCCCAGCGTCACGAAGACTTGATCGGCTGACACGCCCGCTGCCTCCAGGATGTGGATGGCTTTTCGGACACAATCTTTGGAGCTAAATTTTGTCTCCACCCACCAACCGTAACCGATATTTTGTGGTCGCCGTAGGCTTTTATCACTGCTTTCAATCAAATTGTCCAAACGCAACTTCTTTTGCTTCAACTTTTGCTTCAACTTCGGCAGCGCCCACTTGGCAACCTCAACGAGCAAGCCACTCCATGTCCTTAGGTCCTTTTGCTTTCCGTCAGGGAAGCGAATGGATGTTGGCGGGCTGTCTCCGTATTGCACCTGTTTGCGCAATTCTTGCAACGATAGTCCAGAAGGTGTCAGTGGTGGACCTCCTTTTCTGGAAAGCACTGGTGGCTTTGCAACTTTCACCTCTGGCATTGCGGGTCGCCAAAGGGCAAGCAGTTGGCGGGCAGCATCGTAGTTTACATCGCCACCATTACTAATTTCCGCTTGAGCTATGATTTTCTCTTCCAGCGGGACGCGCTTGAAGGTGTCATAAATCACCCAACGGTTGCCATCAGTGCAGACGAAGTAAGGGATGCCTTCGGTGACGCAGTAGTTAACACCTTGTTGCGCTGCGTTGGTTAGCGTCGCCCCTAAGGGCTTAGCCTCCACGATAATGTAAGGTTCGCCTTTCACTAATAGGGCATAGTCGGCTCGCCCCGCTTTCGTGGAAAACTCAGGCACTACCTGCTCAGGGTCTTCAGTGTCCCAGCCGAGGGCACGAAGGATGGGGTCAACGAGGGCGTAGCGGGTGAGCATTTCGTTTTGGCTCAGTTTGCTCCCGTGACGCTCAATTCGCTCCCGCACCCGCTCAATGGCTTCCAACAACTCTCTCACCTTTATCACCCCCTAACCGACAGCCATTCGCAAGTTTTGCTGCGACGAAAAGATGGCATCGCTTTGATGCAGCCTATCCGCTCCGCTTCAGTTGTTGCGCCACCAGTTCGGGGACTTTTCTGAGGGCGTCTTGGAGTTTGGCTGGGTTGCGTCCGCCTGCTTGGGCGAAGTCGGGACGACCGCCACCGCCGCCGTCGGTCAACTTCGCCACTTCACGAACTAAGTTGCCCGCATGTCCGCCCTTTGCCACGATGTCTTTCGTCACCTTGCTGACCAAAAGGACTTTGCCGTCATCAACAGTGCCCAAAACGATGACACCCGACCTGAGCCTGACTTCAAGTTCGTCGGCGAGCCTGCGGAGGGCAGCGGGCGAAACGCCAGAAACAATCCCCGTCACCACTTTGACGCCTGCAACTTCCTGAACTTGCTTCAGCAACTCGTCAACTTGCTGCAACGCCCTTTGCTCTTCAGCCTCTTGCAACTTCCGTTCCAACTCCCTGATGCGCTCGTGCAACTCGTTGATGGCAGCAATTACTCGGTCGGGCGAAGTTTCCAACGCTTCGGCTGCCTGTTGCAGCCATTGCCATCGCTCCTCATACCATCGCCTTGCCCTTTCGCCGGTGTAAGCGTCAATTCTGCGGATGTTTGCGCCCACACTTGTCTCAGAGACGATTTTCAGCAACCCGATTTCAGCGGTGTTGCTCAAGTGCGTCCCGCCACAAAGTTCCGCTGAGACGCCATCAATGCGGATGACCCTCACGATTTCGCCATACTTTTCGCCGAACAGTGCCATCGCTCCCATCGCTTTGGCTTCCTGCAAGGTGGTCTCAAAAGCCTCAACGGGATATGCTGCCAAGATGTTGCGGTTGATTTCTTCCTCAATGGCTTGCAGTTCGTCGGGTGTCAAGGGCTTGGGATGGGTGAAGTCAAAGCGTAATCGGTCGGGCTCAACGACCGAACCTGCTTGAAAGACATGTTCGCCCAAGATTTTCCGAAGGGCTGCGTGGAGCAGGTGAGTTGCGGTGTGGGCTCGCCGGATGGCTTGCCGGCGCTCCGCATCCACTTGCGCCCAAACAATCGCGCCTTCCGTGAGAAAGCCCTTCTCCATGACGACTTTGTGGGCAATGACATCGCCGAACTTCTGCGTGTCCAAAACCCTCGCAACCGCTTTCGCTGCTTCCTCGTCCCCCGTCCCTCGTCCCTCGCCCCACATGATCATGCCAGTATCTCCGATTTGCCCTCCGCCTTCAGGATAGAAAGGCGTTTTGTCAAGGACAACCCAAACCTCGTCATCTTTCTGCTTGATGGCGATGACTGTTGCTTCACATGCCAAAACTCCGTCAGGTTCGGGCATCCGTCCGACGAAGGGGGTTGGTGGCAACCCTTCAAATTCGCCCGCTTCAAAGGGCGATGTGAACCGCATCCGCTCGCGGGCGCGCTTCCGTTGCGCCTCCAACTCCTCACGGAAGCCGTCCTCATCCACTGTCAAGCCCTGTTCGGCGCAAATTTCCTTCGTCAACTCCAACGGGAAGCCGTAGGTGTCATAGAGCGTGAAAGCGTCGCGCCCTCTCAGGACCGTTTCGCCCCTCGCCTTCGTTTCGGCAATCATCTCCTCAAGCCGAGCCATGCCGATTTCAAGGGTTTGCTCGAACCGCTCTTCTTCGCGCCTGATAGCCTCACTAATGACGCTTTGCGATTTGACAAGTTCGTCATACGGGTCACCCATGAGTTGCACCACAGTTGGAACGAGTTGGTGGACGAACGGGTCTTCAATGCCGAAGTTTCGTCCCAGCCTCATGGCTCGTCGGATGAACCTTCTCATGACATAGCCGCGCCCTTCGTTGGATGGGACGACGCCCTCTGCAGCCATGAAGCAAACGGCTCGTGTGTGGTCGGCGATGATGCGGACTGCTATGTCCTTTTGAGGGTCACTGCCATACTCGTAGTTCGCTATCTCGCAAATGTGCTGGACAAGCGGGAAGAAGATGTCAGTTTCAAACACGGTGACTTTGCCTTGGACTGCAGCAGCCAGTCGCTCCAAACCCATCCCAGTATCAATGCCCGGCTTAGGCAGGGGCAACAGAGTGCCGTCCTTTTGCTGGTCGTATTGCTGGAACACCAAGTTCCAAAGTTCGCCCCATCGGTCGCAATCGCAGCCGGGCTTGCAGTCGGGTCGCCCGCAACCGAACTCCTCACCTCGGTCGTAATGGATTTCGGTGTCTGGACCGCATGGACCTGTATCGCCGACAGGACCCCACCAGTTGTCCTTTTTGCCCAACCGAACGATGCGTTCGGCTGGCAATCCGATGTCTTTGTGCCAAATCTCAAAGGCTTCGTCGTCCTGCTCGTAGACGGAAACCCAGAGGCGCTCTTTGGGCAAGTTGATGACTTCCGTAAGAAACTCCCAAGCGAACCTGATGGCTTCGCGTTTGAAGTAGTCGCCGAAACTGAAGTTGCCCAACATCTCAAAGAAACTCAAGTGCCGCCAAGTGTAGCCAACCTTGTCAATGTCGTCGGCTCGGAAGCATTTCTGGCAAGTAGCGATGCGAGGCTGCGGCGGTTTAGCGATGCCGAGGAAGTATGGGATGAGTGGCTGCATCCCAGCGGAAGTGAACAGCGTGCTTTGGTCGCTGGGGATGAGCGAGAAACTGGGCAAAACGAGGTGGTCTTGCCGCCAAAAGTAGTCCAGAAAGGCTTGACGCAGTTCCTTCGCCGTCATAACAGTTCCCCCTTTTCCTGAGGCAGGATTTGCGCCAGTCGGTCTAAGACTTCCTGCGCATCCCTTTGTTTAGCGAAACTGCCAAAGTGCATTGTGCGCCCATCTCGCAACACGACCCCTATCGTCCAACCCATTCTCGCTGTCGTGGCAGCACTGATGAACACCGCTTCGTCGGCGAGCCAGTCCACATTGAAAAGCAGCGTCCCCTTGACATATGCCCACCTCATCCAAATCTCACCTTCCTTTGCGTCGCTGGCGCAGCGATTCGTCGGGCTCAATGCCTTCGTCCTCGCACTTTAAAATGCCTTGAGGTGTCAAGCGGACGAAGCGGGCGCCGACGGAAAGCAAGTCTTCCACCAACCCCAAGTCGCACAGCAAATCAAGGTTTCGGGCGACGGCAATCGGTTCAGCGCCCGTGTCTTTGACCAGTTCGTTTTGCGACAGAAAGCCTTCCTTGCCCCGAATTTTCCAGGCGGCGTAAAGGAGCGAAAGGATTTTTCGGCGCAACGCTCGGTCATCGGTCAGCGTCATGGCACATCACCCCGAAGGAATTCGCCGACACGGGACGGTTCGTCCGCCAACAATTTTGCGACGGCGACGAAAGCCGTCACAGCCCCAACCGTTCCAACACTTCCCGCGCCAATTGCCGATAGGCGTCGGCGGCGGGGTTGCGCCCATCGTAGTGGATGATGGGCAAACCGTGACTGGGCGCTTCCGCCAACCGAACGGTTCGGGGGATGACCGTCCGAAGAAGCCACTGGGGGAAATGCTTCTGCAACTCTGCCGAGACTTGGTGCGTTAGGTTCGTTCGGCTGTCAAACATCGTCCGCAAGATGCCCAAAATCGTCAGGGACGGGTTGAACGCCATGCGGATGCGCCGAACGGTGCTGAGCAGGTTGCCCAGTCCTTCCAACGCGTAGTATTCGCATTGCAGCGGGATGAGCAGGTAGTCGGCGGCGGCGAGGCAATTGACGGTCAAGATGCCCAGCGAAGGTGGCGCATCCAGCACCAGAAGGTCAAATTCGTTTTTCAACGGTGACAGCAAAGTTCGCAGGGCTTGCTCCCGTCCTTCCTCCGTCGCCAGTTCCACCTCCACGCCCGCCAACTCCATGTCCGACGGCAGCAAAAACAGGTTGGCGAAAGGCGTTTCGTGAATGGCTTGGCGGATGGGCACTAAACCTGACAAGGCATCGTAAAGGTGCGGGCGGGCAGTGCCCCGATGGAAGCCGAGCCCCGAAGTGGCGTTGGCTTGCGGGTCGCAGTCCACCAAAAGCACCCGCTTGCCTAACTCCGCCAAGCAAGCGCTCAGGTTAATCGCCGTCGTCGTCTTGCCGACGCCACCTTTCTGATTGACGATAGCCAACATCACGCCCATTCAAGCGTCACCGTCAAAAATGTTGCGACGCCATTCTCCCAACCGACGGCTAAGGTCCTTTGGCGACAGACGCAGCGAAAAGGGCGATGAGGACAGCACCAATCACGAGAATCCCGATGCAAAGAATCACGGGCGCAAAGACGGCTAAGGCAGATCGCCAAGTCTCCGTCCGATGGGCGGCTGCCAACCCGATGATGTAGAGCACTAACCCCCAAATGCCGCCGACGCAACCAAGAAGAGGGACGACGGCAAGGATGACAGGCGCTTGTGCATAAGCGACAACGCGCAAGGTCACCGTCAGCCCTTGATTGGCTCCGCCAAAGAGGGCGAGAAACAGATGCAAAAGCAGCCCCCCAAGCAAGATGCCGATCAGCGCATTGAGCCAGCCGCACAACCCTGAGCAAAAGATTTGAGCGGCGCCGCCGACCAATTGCTCCTGCGCTTCTTTGGAAGGGAGCATGGGCAGGAAAGGCAATTGGATAACCGTCGCCCAAAGGCTGACGAAGAAAATGCCCAACCAACCGCAACCGATGCCGAAAAGCAAGGCAGGGGTTAAGTTTTGGCTGTTGCCGACGGACTCAAAGAACTCGTGGGGGCGAAAGCAAGCGGCGACCCAAGTTTGCCAAATCGCAGGGAGAAGACCGCCGTAGGCTTGCGGCTCTTCAATGGGTGGCAAATTGCCCATCGCCATCCTCCATCCCTCCTTGTTCGCCCGACCTTTCGCCTCGCCCGTCATTGTGCGAGGGCGTAAACGGGATGGCAAGAGGTTCAACTGCCAGCCACGACAGGAAACGACGAGACGCCATCACCGTTGGCTGTTTCGCTACTCGCCACTCACCGCCTCCAACAACCCCTTCAACGCCTGCGAGTTGGCGGCGATGTCCAAATTGCCGATGGTGTCAATGTATTCGCACGAGAGGGCACCGTCGTAACCGACTTCCCGCAACGCAGCGAGCAACGCCCGAAAATCCACGACACCCGCACCGACAGGCATTTGCACTTCCGCCCATCCGTTGCGCCCCGCATCCCGCAAGTGGACATGGGCGACGGAGGGAAGCAACGGGCGGAAATCGTCCAGCGTCAAGCCCTGGATGACGAAATGCGACGGGTCTAAGGTTAACCGCAACCCGTCCACTCGCTCCACCAACGCTTGCGCCGCCTTCGGGTCTTCCGTGACCTGACCGAAGTGCGTTTCCACAGCGATTGTGATGCCGTGTTCGGCGGCGATGGGCGTCAAGCGTTTCCATCGGGCGATTTCGTCGTCAAGGGGCGTCCCTTTGGGCGAGGCGCCCAGCGTGATGACGGGCACTCGCAACCGTTGCGCCACTCGGCAAAGTGCCGCCAACCGTCGTCGCTCTTCTGCGGGTTCTTTCGTCCCCAACCCTGCGTTGAAGGCGACGGGCGTCACGCCATAGCGCTCGCACAAATGGCGCACTTCTTCGGCGACGCCTTCGGAATTTTCCGCCATCGCTGATGGCATCAGATGCGCCCAACCTTCTATCGCCCCGATGTCCACGAACTGAAAACCCAACGCCGCAATCTCCCGCAGCGCCACTTCCAACGGCTGTCGCGAAAAAGCCAGCGTGGACGCCGCTACCCGCATCCGCCATCACCTGCCTTCCCTTCGTTTCTCGCCACCCATTGTCGCCACAAACCTTCCAAATCGGGTTCGCCGACGAACACGACGACGCCGTAACGCACCTTTAACGGTTGTGTCGCTGTTATCCGCCACTCATGCCAGTTGAAAGGGGACGGCGAAAAGAAGCCGTAATCGCGGGTGAACCAAGGTGATGGATGCCAAGGGTTGCGGGGATGGTCAAAGAGGGCGATGCCGACAGAAACGCCTTCGCATCGCCCGAAGGCAGCGCACCAACGGGCGCGTTGACCCATCGTCCCCGCTTCGTTGACTTCACCTTCGCTGTTGCGCAACTGACCGCCGTTGATGACCGCCAGTTCCTTCCGCACCCGCACGGAAAAGAAGGCGTGATTGGTCTTGCCCAAAGTCACTTCCGACGATTGCGGGCGCAAAGTGATGGTGGCATCCATGAAGCGGCAATGACCCTCTTGCCAGCAGCGGAAAGTGCGTTCGTCCCGCAACAAAACTTGCCCGTCGGGCGATTGCCATTCCGACTGGACAGCGAAGGCAATGCCACCTTCGTCGCATCGTTGCCAAAGCAAACCCGCATGGCGGATGCGCCCACTCGTCGGTTTGCCCAGCCAAAAATCCACGCCGTTGACATTGCCGTGACTGAGCCAAAGGGAGCGATGGTGCGGGTAAGGGTCGGGGAACTCTTCGGTGACGGCGATGCCACCGACGGCGCAGACGGGAAAGAAGTAGGGCAAATGTTGGTCGGCAGGAAACTTGTAAGCGACGAACAACTCGTCGCCAAGCCAGACATCCAAACGCTCTTCCGCCACTTCCATGCGCATCGCCATCGTCGTCACTCCCTTCCGTTTTTCATCCGCCCTTCGTCACCATCCGTATCGCTCAGGTCCCCACGAGCGCCGCTCCAATTCCTGACGCACCAGCACGAGGGTGCGATGGGGCACATCGTCGTAGAGCACGACGCCGGGACCGATGCAGCAATAGGCGCCGACTTTCACACCGGGCATCAAGATGGCGTTGACGCCCGTCCGCGAGAAATCGCCGAGGTAAGAGGCGTTGGCGCCGATGGGCGGGATTTCCCGTCGCCCCAAAACTTTGTGCACCGTCTCGCCGTCGTCAAACCGCAGCGTCCCGCAAACGGTCGCCGCCCCGATGTCCACCGCTTCGCCCAGCACGCCGAAGATTTCGCAGTAGTGGTAGAGGTAAACGGTGTTGAACGCTAAGCCTTCAAACTCGGCGCCGTGCCCGACGATGCATCGGTCGCCCAAAACACTGTCGCCCAAAAGGCAATAGTCGCGCAATCGGCAATGGCGCCCCGTGACGATACGCCCCCGCAAAATTGCCCCGTTGACAATTTGCGTGCCCGCATCGGCGAAGAGGAAGCCGTTGACGACGACGCGTTTGCCGATGACGCAGTGCTCGCCCAAAACGATGCGCCCGTCAATTTCGGCGCTGTCGTCTATCTTTGCCGTCGGGGCGATGCGGTCTTCGTCAAATTGCCCCCGCAGTTCGTCCACAACCCGATGGGCGGCTTCCAAGAGGTGCCAAGGTTTGTCCACATCCACGACGAACCCTTGCGTTTCTATGGCGATGACTTCCTTGCCTGCGTCCACGAGCATTTGCAGCGATTGGGCTAATTCCGCTTCCAGCGGCGGCATCCCGCCGACAGGCACACTGCGCATCACGCCGGGGTTGCGTTCCAAAAACGGGACGGCTTCTTTGCGGAAAGCGAACAAGCCAGCGAGCCGATGCGATGCCCCACGCGGGTGCCCCTCCACGCGGGTGAGGCGGTTGCCGTGAACACTGGCGCAAAGCCAATCGCGGGAGTCCAAAGGCGGTGTCAACCGTTGCACTAACACCGTTGCGATGGCGCTGCTTTCCCGATGCGCCCGAAGCAAAGCGTGGATGTCCGCTTGCGTCAAGACGACATCGCCGTAAGCGACGACGAATTCGTCGGCATCGGGCAACTCCCGCAGCGCCAACAAAGTGGCTGTCGCCGTCCCATCCCGCTGTGGCTGGTGGACGAAGGTGACTTTCGGCAAATCGCCGACAGTTTCCCGCACTTGCCCAGCGTGATGCCCTGTCACGACGACGCAACCGTCCACATCCGCTTGTTGCAACTGGCGCACCAACCGACGGACGATGGGTTCGTTAGCGACGGGAATGGCACATTTTTGGCGCGTCAGGTCAAAGGGGAACATCTTCCGCCCTTCTCCTGCCGCCAAAACAATCGCCACCATCCTTCGTCACCCCACTGAAAGAGCGACTGGCGAATAGCGATGGGCGACAGGCAAAAATTTGGCATCGGCAGGAAAGCCTGTCGCAATTGGCAGTCAAAAAGGGTGGCAAACTCTTTCGGGCAAGTTCGGTCGGAAAACGGAAGGAGGAAGGGGACGATGGGTCGGAAGATTGCCGTGCAACTTTACTCGGTGCGGGACGACTGTGCGAAGGATTTGGCGGCGACGCTGAAGGCGGTCGCCGAGATGGGCTATCAGGGCGTGGAGTTTGCGGGCTATCACGGGCGCAGCGCCCAAGAGTTGCGGGCGATGCTGGACGATTTGGGCTTGCAAGTCGCTGGCACGCACACGGGCATCAACACCCTGCTGGGCGACGAATTGCCCAAAACGATTGAGTTCAACCAGATGCTGGGCAACCGCTACCTGATCGTCCCTGGGTTGCCTGAGGAGTATCGCAACTCCAAAGAGGCGTGGCGGAGGACGGCAGAGTTGTTCAACGAACTGGCGGAAAAGGTCAAGCCCTACGGGATGTTCGTCGGCTTCCACAATCACGCCGTAGAGTTTCAGCCCATCAACGGGACGACGGGTTGGGATTTGTTTTTCAGCCACACGCGCCCCGAAGTCGTCATGCAATTGGACACGGGCAACGCCATGCACGGCGGCGTCTCCGCCGACGGCATCTTGGACATCTTGCGCCGCTACCCTGGTCGGGCAAAGACGGTGCACTTGAAGGAATTCTCGTCCACCAACCCCAACGCCCTCATCGGCGAGGGCGAGGTGAAGTGGCGGGAAGTCATTGCGTTGTGCGAGACGGTCGGTGGGACGGAGTGGTTCATCGTGGAGCAGGAAACTTACGCCTACCCGCCCATTGAGTGCATCCGCCGCTGCTTGGAGAATTTGAAGGCGATGGGGTTGGCGTGACGCTCAGGCGGGCAACCGCACTTCAAAGCGGTTGTCGGCACCTTTGCGAACCGTCAGCGAGCGCGTGACCGTTCGCCCGTCGGGAGTGCGGATGGTCAAAGTGTAATCGCCGAAGACAGCGCGGGTTTGCCAAGTGCCCTTGCGGTCGGTGACGCCTTTCGCCTTCGTCCACCATTCGCCTTTGATGAGGGCGAGCATCCGCTCATAGACGGGTTTGGGCGACATGTCTTTGCGAAGCCAGCCTGCGGGCGCTCCCATCCATGCGCCGTCGTCGGAAAAGTCCCACCAAGTGATGGCTTGGACAGCGGGATGGGAGAAAAGCAAGGTGTAAAAGCGGGCGGTCGCTTCCGCCTGTCGCTCTTCCCCTTCAGGTGTCGTCTCGCCCCAACGCTCTCGGTCTATGCGAGGTCCGCTGACGATGGTCGTTTCGGTGAAGTGCAGAGGCAAACCCAGTTGGGCAAACCGCTCACAAACTTGCCAAGTTCGGCTCGCCGACCAAACGCCGCCGTGCATGTGGCTTTGGATGCCGACGACATCAAAAAGCCATTGCCCTTGCTCGTCCTTGAGTTGCTGCAAGATGCGCAGGTAGGCGTCATCGGTGCGGTAATCGTTGACCAACAGCGTCGCTTTGGGGTTGGCGGCGCGGGCGACTTTCAGGTGCAAGGCGGTGTAGGCGACGGGACCCAAGTGAGCGCCCCACACCGCCATCTTGCTTTTATGAGGGTTGTTCGGTCCGAGATGCGTCGGCTCGTTGACGACATCCCAGATGTCAATGCGTCCCGCAAAGCGTTGCACGATGTCGCGGACGCGTTGCATGGACAACCGCTCAATCTCCGCAAAATCATCGGGCAGCCATTCGGGCGAACTGGCGGGATGGTCCCAAACGAGCGGGTGTCCCTTGCAAACGATGCCGTGCTCTTGACACCACGCCACCACGCGCTCGGTGTAGCCGTGATTGGGCTTGCCCCGTTCCCACTCATAACCGCGCCAGTAAAAGGG